>Ga0114957_1002906_pt1 | contig 15844 bp, 10 predicted proteins | sample BantaG_FD_87175 | JGI IMG/M metagenome (GOLD analysis project Ga0114957, IMG submission 87175) | Marine algal microbial communities from Bantry Bay, Ireland - BantryBay_4 metaG | ecosystem: Host-associated > Algae > Red algae > Unclassified | place: Bantry Bay, Ireland | collected 2014-11-21 | reverse complement strand
TTCACTTGAATTAAAAAAAGAAATCGAACAATTTCAAAAAGAAATCCATGAAGAAGCTGGTGTGGCATTTAACATCGCGTCTCCAAAACAAGTCGGTGAAATTCTTTTTGATAAAATGAAAATTCCGTACCGTTGGAGAAAAACAAAAACGGGGCAATATTCTACTGACGAAACTAAGATGAGTGAATTAGCAAAAGAACATGATTTTGTTGCTAAAATTTTAAAGTACAGAGGTCTTGCAAAACTTAAATCTACCTATGTCGATGCACTTCCTAAAATGGTAAACCCAAAAACTGGACGTATCCATTCTTCGTTTAATCAAGCATTGGCTGCAACAGGACGTTTGAGTTCTAATAATCCAAATTTGCAAAATATTCCTATCAAAACTGAGCAAGGTAGAAAAGTTCGTCAAGCATTTATTCCTCGTGATAAAGATCATATTTTACTCGCTGCAGATTATTCTCAAATCGAATTACGACTCATTGCTGAAATCAGTCAAGATCCTGCAATGGTTGAAGCTTTCCAAGCTGGTCATGATATTCACCAAGCTACCGCTGCTAAAGTTTATGGAAAAACGTTAGAAGAAGTTACGCCTACTGAAAGACGAAATGCAAAAACTGTTAACTTTTCTATCATTTATGGTGCAGGTGCAACTAATCTTTCTCAACAACTTGATATCAAAAGAACGGAGGCAACGGAATTGATTAAAAACTATTTTACGCAGTACAATGGTTTGAAAGTTTACATGGAAGACACCAAGGAATTTGCTAGAGAAAATGGATATGTAAAAACATTGTTAGGAAGAAAACGAAAATTAAGAGACATCAATTCTCGAAACGGTATGATAAGAAGTAATGCAGAGAGAATTGCTATCAATACGCCAATCCAAGGTTCTGCAGCAGACATGATAAAAATTGCAATGATAAAAATTCACAAAGCACTTAAAGATGGAAACTTTAAAACTAAAATGATTCTACAAGTACATGATGAATTGGTTTTTGATGTGTATCGACCTGAATTAGACAAAGTAAAACCGATCATCGAAAATGAAATGAAAAATGCCATGCCTAACTTAAAAGTTCCAATGCTAGTTGGAATGGACACCGGAGAGAATTGGCTAGAAGCGCACTAGTAACACGGTTTTCTAAAACCGTCCAAACTAAACAATATTTTAAATAACCTAAGTTGTGGATATTTGAGTTAAATATAAAAACTGCCAAAATTTTGTCCCTAATAAGTAAGGACGGTTTTGGAAAACCGTGATACATGAAATTTAAAACACCTATTCCAATCCAAGCCATTGCAGAAAAGTATAACTGCGAAATCATCGGCAATGCAAACTTATCCGCAACCGGAATTAATGAAATTCATAAAGTAGAAAATGGAGACATCACTTTTGTAGATGTCGAAAAATATTTTCAGAAATCACTTTCCTCCTCCGCTACAATTATTATTTTAAATAAAAAAGTAGACTGTCCTGAAGGCAAAGCACTTTTGTTTTGCGAAAATCCATTTGAAGTTTATAATAGTATTATCAAAAAAAATCGTCCCTTTGAACCACTTCATCAACAAGTAAGTGATCGAACGATTATCCATCCTTCCGCTATCATCGAACCTAATGTGACCATTGCTCCCAATGTAAAAATCGGAAAATACGCTTACATTCAATCTAATGTAGTCATCCACGAACACACCGTTATTGGAGATCATGTAATTATCAATTCTGGAAGTATTATTGGAACAGATGCTTTTTATTTTAAAAAAAATGAAAACGGTTTTAAAAAATGGCGATCAGGTGGTCGTGTGATTATTGAAGACCGAGTTGATATTGGATCCGGTTGTACAATTAGCAAAGGCGTATCAGGTGATACTATAATTGGTGAAGGTTCTAAATTAGATTGTCAAGTGCACATTGGACATGGAGTAGTGGTTGGGAAAAATTGTTTGTTTGCAGCCCAAGTTGGAATTGGAGGGAAAACAATTATTGAAGATAATGTAACGCTATATGGTCAAGTAGGTGTTGCTCAAAGTATTCGAATTGGAGCAAATGCAATTGTTCTTGCCAAGTCTGGTGTCTCAAAAACTTTAGCAGGCGGAAAGACTTACTTTGGTGCTCCTGCAATTGAAGCAAGGCAATACTATCGAGAGATGGCTACGGTGAGAATGCTCTCGAGAAAACGATAATTTTTTAGCCGCAGATTTACGCTGATTTTTTATAATTTTTTGAAAACGCATTAAAAGAAAATCATAAAAAATCAGCGTAAATCTGCGGCTAAAAATATCATAAGATTTCATAAGCATCAATTTTATCCAACTCCAACACAGTTCCTTTTTCACCTTTAGTCCGAACCATCCTTTTAAACCTCGCATTCCACACCACTTCATCACATGTATATGAAGTGTTAGAATAAATGTTTTGGCTATAAGATTCATCATAGCCTTCTAACATTACCAAGTACTCCACATTCATTTCTTTCAATTCAATATTCGTTTTACCATAAAAAGGACTCTCTTTATTCAACGGATGAACAACGGTCCAATTCAATGGAAAAAGAAAAATTTTATTACGTTCCAATTTTAGAGAAGCATATCTTCTAATATATTGACCATTCACTTCTTCTAACCAAGTTGCACTTAGAATTGCTTGCAAATTCATAATTTTATTATTTCGAGCATTTGCAATTCTAAACATCAAACCTTGACCATTTTGAAATGGTGTAACCAACATTTCTTTACTATATAAAATTCGAGCTTCAGGACGAGTAAATTTTGTGAGCAATAAACCAGTTGCAACTGCTGCTGAAAGTAAACCAACTAATGCTTCTAAAGACGCCACCCAATTAGCAGCCATTCCTGTTGGACTAATCGCTCCATAACCTACTGTTGTAAAAGTCTGAACGCTAAAGAAAAAACATCGACTAAAATTTTCCCATAAAGTTCCATCTTCAATACCATTCAATGAATCTGTTCCAATCAACGTATAAACCAATGCAAACAAACTATTGATCGTGATATAATACATCAATACCCAAAAGAAAAATCCGCCCCAATTTGACTCTGTTAAATGATGATAAAGTGTCCAGTCAACATAGCCTTCTCGATCTACATTGAGGCTTCCATCTTTGTTGATAAAACGTTTGTTAGACTTTAGATTAGACCCAAATCCTAAATCTTCAATTGTTTCTTTTCCTTTGGTTTCTTCTGTCATTGATTTTAATTTTTAAGCAAAATAAGACTTTATATTTTTTCAAAAAAAAAGTGGATAAAACATTTACGTCTTATCCACTTTTTTATTTTTTATAAAAATAAGTCATCAAGTTCCTTTTAATTTTCTTCTTCGTTGACTTCGAATATTTAGTAGCATGATACAACTTAACAAAATACCCGCAGCAACTCCTATTCGAAGATATAAATCCTGTTGTGCCTTTATCAAACTTTGTAAGTAAAAAGGATTCTCACTATTAGGCGTTCCATAACCTTTTACCACTTCCCAATTTTCCATATCAGAATTATCTAAGTGTGGTAATAATAAACTCATGGTAAAAGTCGAATCTAAAGGTACAATATGATATCCAGTACTATCTACTGATGCGCCTTCATGGGTATATAATCCTAATTGTTCTTTTTTCTTTTTCACTCCAAATCCTAAATTTCCAACAACAGCTATTTCTCTATCAGGAAACATTCTGCGGAATGCTAAACTATCTTCACAAAGAATTAAATACGATTTTGCTCCAAGTTCAACATCAGGTAATTTAAATCCATTTTTTGAATCGGTAAAAACCCAATCCTTTACATTGACTGACTCTTCGCTGTCATTATAAAGCTCCACCCAGTCTCCCGTTTTTTTATTGTTAGAACTAATCTCATTAATCATAATTTGATTAGCCAAAGGGTGTTCGAATTTTTCAAAAACAGCTTTTAATCTCGTTATTTTTCCCTTCTTTAATTTTACGATGAGTTCAGAATCTTCATTATTTGAAGTAGCACTTTCCCAATGTGAAAAGCGATATCCAAAATTTGGAACAGCCCGTAAAGCAATCGGAATCCTTTCAAAGTATTTTCCTCTAAAAGACTCATCCTCAATTTTTACATTCTCATTCAATACTACATAACCACCTTCTTGTGATTCCAATCTCAAATTTACAATAGCTCCTGTATTGAATTTTTCCATCAAATGCATTCTCATATAATTCGGTCTTTCTCTACCGAATTTTTTCATAATCTTCAATTCATATTTCCACTTTCGTTGACTCAAATTCCATCGATCCAAGTGCCTTTCCATTTCTGGTTTAATCAATTTAACATGCTCATCTAATTTTGCTTCAACATACCGCCAATCAAAAGAAGTATTCATCGCATCACAAAATCGATTAACAAATTTTTGTTGAAACTCTTCATTTTCAAAAAGCTTCCTTAAAATAAAAGTACTCCATTCTGGATTTGGCCAAGCAGGTCCTTTTACTTTTGTATGGAAAGCAAGACTATTATTTTTATAGGCCTTTTCATCATGTAAACCGAATCCCCAATCTGTATCATATAAAATCCAACGCCATCTTCCTGTTGGAGTTTGAGGTCGCCAGTATTTGATATTTCCTCCAGCATCTTGATTGTCAAAATAGATTTGAGCAATTTTATAATCCATAAAATTATCTATCTCCATCAATGAATTAAGGTAAGCCATATTGGAAGACTGACTCATATCATTTTCCTTCATAAACTTCAACATCTTTTGATAATGAATCGCATTTCCTCTCTTCACCTTCATCCGATGTTCAATTAATTCCAAGCTATCTTTATCAACGTCAGTATGCTCTTTTAAATAAAAGCGATTAATTTTTTCTCGAATATTATAAATACCAAAATAATCTCCATTGATATAAACACGCGAAGGACGTGAGTCTTGAATTTCAATATCCCAATCTTCTACAAGACTAGTCATAAATTTATCTCGAACATGAGATTTCCCCCAGTCACTTCCCGAATTCCGTAAGACTAAATATTTAAATTTCTTTGCCCCATCCTTTCCAAACACTTTATGCCGAATTCGTTTTTTACCATATTTATCTCGCGCTACAATCGCCAAAGATTTTTGAGGAAACAATCGACTCATTCCTCCAAATAATCTCAACCCTGAATTACTTCGATGTACACAAGTTCCATCTGTTTCGAAAATCTCACAATTAATTTTCACTTCTCTTTTACTCCAGAAGTTAGCACCCCATTTTGCATAAGTAGAATCCGCATTCGGTCCTTCTACAAACATGCCTCGTTTTTCGTCAAATAAAATTCTCGGTGGAACTAAAACTGAAACGGTAGGTAAAGTTGTTTCAGGTTCATCAATAAAAAATGTATGACCTTTAATATTACTTTTTCGTTTTCCTTTACGAGCAATAGCTCTAATAACTGTCGTTGATTTAATAACGATAGGTTTATTATAAACTGAAGAACGACGAGTTGGTTTGGAACCATCTGTCGTAAAATAAATTCTTGCTCCAGGAGAACGCAACTCTAGAATTACATGATCCGTATAGAAACCTCCCTTAATGGAAAACTCTAATTCAAGGTGTCGCATCTTGACCCGATCCGTTGATTGAGAAAAACTATTAAATTGAAATAGTCCAACAAGTAATAATATGAGTATTTTTTTTTGCAAAAGAGAAAATTAAGTCTGTTATCAAAGTGTTTTTCAATGCAAATCTGCCAAAAACAGTACAAAATAAGCACTACTTTTAGAATATACAAGGGTTACGAAAAAGTAAGGGAAAAGTTGAGACTTCAAATATATATTATTTTCTAAATGTTTAATAGTAAAATGGAAAATTCTTAATGTTTTAGGAGATTTCTGTCTAGATTTCTGTTAATTGTAAGGAGACTATCACATAAGCTGAGTTTTTCAAGTCTCCGCAACTTGAGTTAGAGCTTGTTGGGAGTTTTCATAACGCTTCTTTCATAAGGAACTTAGTTTTGCAACCATAAAGACAAACTCATATTTACTTCCAAAATTTATCTATTTCATTATTTATATTCGAAAATAAAATCAAAGAGCTGTTAGAATGTCTTCAAAATCTCAATATATTTTGAACACTCCGCAGCCTTTTTTTATTTCCTATTGTATAGTTTTCTTTAACAATTTTTCATCATCTAAATTACAACCTATGAAGTTAAGAATCATCTACACTTTTTCTATTTTATTTTTTGGAGCCTTTTTGTTTTTAAGTCATTCTACTGGTCGTGCTACTAATTTTAATGAAGGCAATACTGGAGCTCCTAATGACAATGCCAATAATGGTCGAACCTGTCAAACTTGTCATAATTCAGGTTCTTTTGCAGTAACTCCTGAATTAACAATTACCGATTCAGATGGAAATACAATCGCTGAAAACTACCTTCCTGACGCAACTTATACGGTAAAATTAACAGTCAATTCCAATGGAACCCCTGCTGGATATGGATTTCAAATCGTTGCTTTAAATGCTGCTCAAGACGTTGATGGAGATCCAGTCAATACTTGGACTATTCCTGCAGGATCTTCAAATCTTCAAATTGCGACTCCTGCCAATGGACGGCAATATGCAGAACATGACGGAATTAGTTCATCAAATGAATTTATTATGGAATGGACAGCACCTTCAAGTGGGGATGTCACTTTTTATTATGGAGGAAACGCGGTAAATAATAATGGTGCGAGTTCGCTTGATAATGCAATCATGAGTTCGACTTCGTTTTCTCTTGACCCGACTTCTACTAATGAACTAGAAAAATCTTTATCCTTAAATATTTTTCCTAATCCTGTGAGTGAAGTAATGACTTTACAAACTAATGCTCAAGATTCAGATAATTATGATTTATTTATTTATGATCAAAATGGTCGTCAAGTTTTAAATCAAAAAATTAATATTCCTTCAGGCGAAAATATTTCTCCTATTAATATTAATAGTTTTTCATCAGGAGTTTACAACTTGATTATTTCTGATGGGAAAAATCAGATTACGAAAAAAATGTTGAAGCTCTAATAACGTTAATTTTGAATGAAGAATTTTGAATGTGTCGAAAATCTTGTATTTACTAGTTTTTAAAATTCTTTAAAATAAATTTTAATAGCTTAAAATCTAAACCCGTTTGTTCTTGGAGCAAGCGGGTTTTTTATTTTTTATATTAAAAAATAACTTATGGAACTTCTTTTCGTAAATTTGTCTATCCTTTAAATAAACCTTGTCTACTCTTATTGGGTAGGGTTTTATTCTAAAGAGTTTTTGCATAGAGAATTTCAAAATCTAGTGAACACAAGGTTTTCGACACATTCAAAATTAAGTCTAATAAATATGTACTCAACCACCGAGCAAAAAGCGATATATGATTTATCTAAAAAAATGCTTAACGAAGAAGTCGCACCTTCTCAAATTAGTGACCTTCGAAAAATTTTAGTTTACCACGAGTGGAAATACTCTATTCAAAATGATCCTGTGATTAGTGATTTTGAATATGATATGTTGTATAAAAAATTAGAAGCACTCGAAGCTAGTGATCCTAGTCTTGTCACTCCTGATTCTCCAACTCAAAGAGTTTCCAATGAATTGACTGAAGACCTTCCTTCTGTCGAACATTTAACTCCAATGCTTTCTTTAGGGAATTCATACAATGCAGAAGACCTTAAAGATTTTGATACTCAAATAAAAAAATTAGCCAACCTTCCGGAAGATATAGATATCGAGTATGCTGTCGAACCAAAATTCGACGGAGGAAGCATTGCACTAGTTTTTGAAAACGGCCAACTCATAAGAGGAGCAACTCGTGGTAACGGCGTGCAAGGAGAGGAGATGACCCTCAATGCTCGAACCATGCATTCCATTCCTTTGAAAGCTGATTTTAAAAAATATAATATTCAAAAAACAGAGCTTAGGGGGGAAGTGGTTATTCGTAAAGATTTATTTGAAAAAATGAATAAAGAAAGAGCTGAGCAAGGATTAACCTTATTTGCAAATCCTCGAAATACAGCTTCGGGTGGATTGCGTGTAAAAGACCCTAAAGATGCGGCAAAAAGAAACTTAGAAGCATTTGTTTATCAAGTTGGGTATGCTGTCGATGCCGACGGAAATAATGTGTTACAAAAAATGAAAACACATGATGAGTCTATTGAAATGCTTGGCGCATTAGGTTTTAAAATTCCAACTATTGAACGTAAAGTTTGTAAAAACATTCAAGGAGCAATTGACTTTTGTCTTGGATGGGAAGCAAAAAGAGAAGGTTATAATTATGAAATAGATGGAATGGTGGTAAAAGTTAATAGTCTTGAAATACAAGACAAATGTGGTTTTACTAGCCATCACCCACGTTGGGCCATAGCGTTTAAATTTAAAGCAAAACAGGCTTCTACAAAATTATTAAATGTTGAATATCAGATTGGAAAAATTGGTTCGATAACTCCTGTTGCTAAACTAGAACCTGTAGCGTTAGCAGGTGTTACGGTCTCATCGGTTTCATTGCATAACGAAGATTTTATTACCAGTAAAGATTTGCGATTGGGGGACACCGTTTTGGTAGAACGTGCAGGAGATGTTATTCCATACATTGTCAAACCAATGGAAGATTTAAGAGATGGGAGTGAGCAAAAAATAATTTTCCCAACAAATTGTCCATCTTGTAACACTACTCTTGTAAGAGCAGAAAACGAAGCGAAATGGCGATGTGAAAACTATAGCTGTGAAGCGCAAGTTTTACAACGAATGGTTTTTCATGTTTCTAAAGATGCAATGAATATTGATGGTTTTGGAAAATCATATGTAGAACGATTTCATGAAGAAGGTTGGTTAAAGGATATTGCTGATATTTATAATTTGGATTATGATAAAATTTCTGAATTGGATGGTTTTGGAAAACGGTCTGCAAGCAAATTAAAAACCGCCATTGATAAGGCGAAGCAAAATCCAATTCATCGAGTTTTGCATAGTTTAGCTGTTCATCATTTAGGAAAAAAAGTATCTAAACTTCTTTCCGCAGAAATCAAAAAAGTGCAAGATTTACAAAATTGGGAAGCAGAAAATTTCACAGAAATTAAAGATGTTGGCCCTAAAGTTGCGGAGAATGTAATTGCTTTCTTTTCTCAATCTAAAAATATCGAATTGCTTGATAGAATGGAATCGTTAGGAGTGAATATGACTCAAACGGAAAAAGATATACCTAAAGCAATAGTTGAAAATGCACCATTTTCAGGTAAGACAATTTTATTCACAGGTACATTGCAGAAGATGGGACGAAAAGAAGCACAGCGCCGTGCAGAAGAAGCTGGTGCTAAAAATATTTCGGCAGTAAGTTCTAATCTAAATATTCTTGTCGCAGGGGAGAAGGCAGGTAGTAAACTTAAGAAAGCAACTGCTCTAGGAACTGTTCAAATTTTAACGGAAGATGAATTTATAGAAATCATTTCTAATCTTTAGGAATGATATTTTCCATAAATTACTCATCCACTTTAAAATAATTAAGATGAAAAAATTCAATAGCGTTTATTCTATTTCATTGATGATGCTACTTTTTGTTTTTGCAAGTTGTAAAACTCAACAAAAAACAGCTCAGCAAATTTCCAAATCCAAGGAATCCATAACACTAAGTTGTGAGATGGAAAGTTGTACTGGTCCATTATATTTATTTGATTTTGATGGTTATACATTTGTACTTAATCAAACCGCACAACCTGATTCTAACAATCAATACACATTTACTGTGCCTGTGTCTGATCATACCTTCTATTTTGTAGGTACGAATAAAAAACAAACTAAACCAATTATTTTAGGGACTGAAAAGAATTTAAAATTGAAAGGAAATTGTGGAAAAATGCGCCAATCCAAATTTGAAAATTCTCCCATCAATACAGAGTATGAAAGAGCAATTGGTCAGGTGCGAGGTTATCAAGGAACTGCTAATTTTTTAAATCAACAATATGCGAAAGCTCCATTGGGTTCTGAAAAGAAAGCAGAGTTTTTAAAAAAATTAGAAGAAAATGATCGACAACAAATGGCTTTACTTTCAGACATGCGCGTAAAATATCCTTTTGTTGGAAAAATCATTGCCACAAAAACATTCTTAAGTTTTCCTAACAATAAAGGTGGTTACGATACAGAAGTACAATATTTTGTAAACGAATATTTTTCTAATGTTGACTTGAGCGACCCTGCTTTAGATCGAATGCCTGCTATCTTTGAAACGTTTCGAGATTACACGACTACTCTTGCAGCCATCCGTTTTGACCAACCCAAAATGAAAACTACTTTGGATAATGTTTTAAATAAAATGAATGCTGAATCAAAAGCTTATCGTTTTGCTTTAGGGGCGATTGTTCAAACTTTGAATGGAAAAAATCATCCTGCCTTTGCAGACTATGCTAATTTGTTTGTGGAAAAATATGGTCATGAAAATGCTTCCTATATGAGCGAACTTAGAACTAGCGTTTCTAGTGCAAAAAATTTCATCATTGGCGCAGTAGCACCTGACTTTGAGCAAAAAACTCCAGAAGGGGAATCTATGAAGTTAAGTGATCTTCGTGGAAAAGTAGTCTTAGTTGATTTTTGGGCGAGCTGGTGTGGCCCTTGTAGAAGAGAAAATCCCAACGTTGTAAATTTATATAATAAATATAAAGCAGATGGATTTGATGTACTCGGTGTAAGTCTTGATCGAACTAAAAACAAATGGACTGGTGCCATCGAAAAAGATAAATTAGAATGGCATCATGTAAGTGATCTTAAAGGCTGGAAAAATGCAGTCGCAAAACAGTATTCCGTTAGATCTATTCCTCATACTATTTTATTAGATCGTGATGGAAAAATAATAGCACGAAATATTCGTAGTCATGAATTAGCAGGAAAGCTAAAAGAGATTTTTAATAAATAAATTATTTAATCAAAATCAAAATGGCAATCGAAATCAAAATCTGCCCACTAACGTAAAAGACGCTGTAACATCTAGTGCCCATCATTTAGAAATGGCGATTGAGGACATTTTTGATTTTGATTGCCATTTTGATTTTGATTAATTTCTGACTTCTAATTCCAAACACAATTACCGAAAATGAAACAACTATTCTTATTTGTAATTACAATGTTATTCTTCTTCTCTTGTGATGAAACTTCCACTTCTGAAGCTACTAAAAACAATACACCTACACAAAACATCAATACTTCAAAAGAAGAAAAAGTACCTATAAAAAAAACTCCTCCTATAGTTTATGATTATGATACAACCAAGTGGACAGACTTAAAGCATCTTGATGCTTCTATTGTAATTGATATGCGCTATGCCACCACTAATAATTTTGTTAAAGAAAAAATGTATGATTGTAGTCGTTGTTTTTTACGACCTCAAGTTGCTAAGCAAATTCTCGCTGCACATCAAATATTACAAGAAGGTGGCTTAGGTTTAAAAATGTTAGACTGCTTCCGCCCTCGTCCGATTCAACAAAAATTATGGGATAAATTTCAAGATGCACGATATGTAACTCCTCCTTCAAAAGGTTCTATGCATAACCGTGGTGCGGCTGTGGATTTGACGATTGTAGATGGTGATGGAAAACAATTAGATATGGGTACGCCTTTTGATTTTTTTGGAAAAGAAGCTCATCATGCTTATACAGATTTATCAAAAGAAGTTTTGGCTAATCGGAAATTATTAAAAGAAACAATGGAAGCGGTGAGCCTGAAGCCTATCAGAACAGAATGGTGGCATTATTCTTACCAAGCTAAATCTTATGAACTTTCAGATATGCTTTGGAATTGTGAATGAGGACGTTAAACGTATGCTTCGCTTGTTGTCGGACGTACGCTGCGCTCGTCGTTTCAATTAATTTTGATTTAAGTGTATAATAGAATGGTGGTTTTTAATTAAAAAAAAGCGGTGACTAAAATCACCGCTTTTTTTTGCTACACCCTAACTTATTCGAAACGACAAGCGCAGCGTACGTCTGACGACAAGCAACGCGTACGTCTAACGTCCCTGATTAGCATCCACCAAAACGGCAGCAGCTTTATTTGACATTCCATCTCTTTGGTAAACAATAACAATCGTATCACCAGCTTTATATTTTGACAAGGCATCAGTCAACTCTTTATAAGTAGAAATGTGATGTTCATTGATAGTCTTAATAATATCACCTTTTTTCATTCCAGATTTTTCAGCTGGACTATCTTTTACAACATCTAACAATTTAACTCCATCCTCAGAAGGATCGATCATCACTCCAAAAAAAGCACCACTTCTTTTACCTGATTTCTTAATTCGAATTTCCTTTTTCCCATCATCATTTATTGTAACTTCCACCTCTTCTAACAACTCATTTACATCTTCGCCTTCTTTAGTTATAATAACAATATGCTTTCCATCCTCTGTTGTAATTTCTTTTCGTTCTTCATCTCCTTCCATTTTGATAACTGTCTTTTCCCCTCCGTCATTAATGATTACATTATCTCCTTCCACAGTCACATCTACAGTCCTTTCTGTTTTATCACTTGTACCAACTGTTACTGATACATCTATATCAACTTCTTTTCCATCCTCACCTTTGTTTTCTTCTAAGAATTTTTCTACATCAAAATCTTCTACTTCATTTCCTTCTTTGATAATTTTCTCCACCCATTCATTCCCATCTTTATCAATCGTTTTTTTGACAATAACAATTTTCTTAGAAGGCTCTCCATTTTGTTGAGCGATCAAATTATTAGAGCACATCAATAATCCAAATATTAATAATGTACAAATGATTCGTGTTTTTGAAAATTCCATAATTATTATTTTATTTAAAATTCAAGTTGACTTTTTTTATAATTTAGACATTCAATTTAACGTTTCTTTAAAATAGAGTCTAGATTTCTAGGTCTTAATTTCTATATTTTCACCCAAATGGTTAAAAGTAAGTTAAACATTCCTAATACAAGTTTTGAATATCTATTTTTGTAGGAATAGGGTTAGTTTTTGCACCTATTTTAATTACTATTCTTTTGCAAAAATATAGAAATCCTAAGATTTTTTATAACTATAACCTTAGCAATACTAAAAGAATAACTCCACCATTTTGACGGCTTCTTTTACCTTGCTTATCCAAGAATATCATCAATGAATAAAAAAGCTATATGGGCAATTATTGGTTTAATGAGTGCAGCAATGCTTGGGATTATAGTATTGCAAATAAATTGGATCAACTCTAATGTAAAGCTGAATGAAAAGAATTTTGATGCAAATGTCAGAGCTGCAATTACTAGAGTTGCTGAACGATTAGAAATTGCTGAAGATCGAGAACCCATAAATGACCTAAGTGAAACTTCTATTTCCCAAAATTTTAAAGCAGGTCAACTTGCTCCTACCTCTACTTCTATAAGCCCACTTCAGATAAATAATGGTACTGATTTCTCTTATCTCCGAAAAAAGATAGAATTACAAGAGGTTCTAAAAATACTTAACCCTCGCCCTCTTGAAGAAAGAATTAATTTAGCCGTATTGGAAGGTTTACTGCATAATGAATTAGTGAAAAAAAGAGGCATTAAAGCAAAATATGATTATGGTATTTTTTCCAATAGTGATGGAACTTTTGTAATCAATAATGGTTCATACGCTGTTGTCAATGAAAACTTTTCCTCTATAGAAAATGTAGATAATGATTTATATAATTCCAGTTATCAAATTGAATTATTTTCTAATTTCGATGCCATCGAATCGCCAGGTTTACTTATGGTTCATTTTCCAAATCGAACAAGTGTCATTTGGAGTTCTTCTTGGAAATCACTTTTAGCATCTATCTTTTTTACAGGTTTAATTTTATTCTGTTTTTCATATACGATCTTGGTCATCTTTGAACAAAAGAAAGTTTCAGAAATGAAAACTGATTTTATCAATAATATGACTCATGAATTTAAAACGCCTATCGCAACTATTTCATTAGCCGCAGATTCAATCACAAGTCCAATGATTTCTGGTAACGCTAACAAAGTCAAAAGATTTGCGGACATCATTCGTCAAGAAAATAAACGAATGAATAATCAAGTGGAGAAAGTGCTACAAATGGCATTGATTGATAAAAAAGAATATAAATTAAAGATGGCTCAAGTTAATCTTCATGATGTAATCAATCAGGCCACTCAAAACGCAAGTCTTCAAGTAGAGAAAAAACAAGGCAAAGTTTCCTCTACACTTGAAGCAAATAATCCCTACGTTTTTGGGGATTTAACGCATGTTTCTAACATTATCAATAATTTGCTAGATAATGCAAATAAATATTCTCCAGAAAAACCTGAAATATCTGTTCATACACGCAATGTAGCACAGGGAGTTGAAGTTATAATTAAGGATAAAGGAATAGGAATGAGTAGAGAGGCATTAAAACATATTTTTGACAAGTTTTATCGAGTCCATACTGGAAACCGTCATGATGTAAAAGGCTTTGGATTAGGATTAAGCTATGTAAAAGCTTTGATGGACGCACACAAAGGAAATATTGATGTAAAAAGCGATTTGGGTAAAGGAAGTAGTTTTATTCTTACTTTTCCTTTCAATAATGTTCCAAGGAATTCCAATCAGATGGGTTAACTTTTTTTAGTAAAAGCAAAAGTGGATTAGTTAATTTGTTTATTGGTTAATCAGGCTAACGTGAATTAGAAAAATTTCGATCAACGTATTATCTGATAAACTATTTAACCAATTCACCAATCTATTTTTGAAGAAAACATACTCGTTCTAAATAGTAACCATTAAATTACTTTTCAATAAAAACCGTTTTCCTATTGATAGCATGGTGATTTATCCTTAACTTTAACATATGTTAAGAAAAAATCTAACTAGTGTTTTTTATTAAATAATAAAAGCCGTGAATTTTTCGGCAACAACAAAACCTCCTATTTTTTGAATAAAAATTTTACCAATGACAGCAGCAAACAATCGAATTTTATTAGTTGAGGATGATCAGAATTTTGGAGATGTATTGCGTTCCTATTTGGAAATGCATGACTATGATGTCACACTAGCTACTGATGGAGAAGCTGGATTAGCGCGTTACAAAAAAGGAGAATTTGACCTTTGTATTTTTGATGTTATGATGCCGAAGATGGATGGTTTCACTTTAGCAAAAGAAATCAGAGTTAAAGACGGTGAAGTTCCAATTATCTTTTTGACTGCGAAGACCATGAAAGATGATGTACTTAAAGGTTTTAAAATTGGTGCCGATGATTATATCACTAAGCCTTTTAATTCTGAAGAATTACTTTATCGAATTCAAGCCATATTAAAAAGAAGTCAAGCAAAAGATGATCCTCGTGAAGAAATCAAAGAGTTTGAAATTGGAATGTTTCATTTTAATTTCCCTTTAAGAATTTTGACTTTTAAGAGTGGTACAGGAGAAGAGGAAAAGAATAAACTATCTCCCAAAGAGGCTCAACTACTCCGAATGTTCTGTATGTACAAAAACGATATTCTACCTCGGTCTGAAGCCCTCACTAAAATTTGGTCAGAAGACAATTATTTTACTGCTCGAAGTATGGATGTTTTTGTAACTAAACTAAGAAAATATTTAGCTGCTGATCCTAACATTGAAATTGTAAATATTCATGGAAATGGATTTCAGTTACTAGTTAGAAATAGTGAAGAAGCTTAGTTAATGAAAAATGAATAATTAAGAATGAATAATTCTTACAAGGGACAAAAATCCATAGATGGTTTTTGTCCTTTTGTTATTTAAAAGTAACTATTCAGAATTGGCTTACGCCAATTTATTTTTTTACGCAGAGACGGGAGACGCAGAGTTTTTTATAAAAATTTTTCGAAGAAAAATTCTCTGCGCCTCCCCGTCTCTGCGTAAAAAATAAATAAAATT
>Ga0114957_1002904_pt1 | contig 15854 bp, 15 predicted proteins | sample BantaG_FD_87175 | JGI IMG/M metagenome (GOLD analysis project Ga0114957, IMG submission 87175) | Marine algal microbial communities from Bantry Bay, Ireland - BantryBay_4 metaG | ecosystem: Host-associated > Algae > Red algae > Unclassified | place: Bantry Bay, Ireland | collected 2014-11-21 | reverse complement strand
TTGGACAAACTTCAGGTTCTGACGACTCGTTAGAAGAACAGATCTCAGATGCAGATAGTACGCCAACAGAAATATTAGCTCAAACTCATAAAAGAATAAATCTTGAATTAGCATCAGATATACATATCAAGTTAAAAGAGAATAGTCCTGAATATTTTGAGTTTTTCGTTATTGAATTATTGCAAAAAATGGGCTATGGTGAATTTAGAGAGGATTCAGGCACGAGGACAGGTAAAACTGGTGACAATGGAATTGATGGAATTATTCATCTTGATAAATTAGGCATTGAATCGGTTTATATACAAGCAAAGAGATTCACAGAGGGATCAGTTGGGTCAGGTGATATTAGAAATTCTATTTGTTCTTTAGCTGTACAAGGTGTTAGTAAAGGTGTTTTTCTTACAACATCTAAGTTTTCCTCAAGTGCAATTGAAACTCTAATCCTTCAATAATGGCAAATGGTAATATGGGGCAATTTATATTTATCAATCTCAAAACAAATTATATTATTGTAAGAAATGGACTAAAGAAGGGAAAATTTTATGATGATGACTGGACTGAAATATTTATAAATTATACAAAAAAGTAAACGCAGTCGCTATTCGAGTAGACGGCCCCACCAGCGGTGACTGATGGGGTGCGAATCTCACTCCACCATACATAAGGGTATAGCTGGCAAGACCGCAGACATAGAGACGTAATAATGAATGATTTGACAAATCAACTATGACATACTCGTCTATTTCTTTTGGATACGTTCATCGATTTGTGCCAATTGCCTAATGATATGTTGGTCTGTTTGTTTGATTCTTAGAGCTTCATAGTATTCTGTCTGCGCGTGTTCAAGTTTGTTGTTTTCTAATAAAATCTCACCATAGCTATCTCTAATATTAGGATTGTAAGGAAATAAATAACGATTTAATTTGAAAATAAATTCAGCCTTTTGCATTTCTCCACTAGCTTTTAATACATACCCATAAGTATTGAGTTCTGAAGAAGATAAAACCTCTCTTCTAATTAAATTAATACCTTCATCAAGCGATGTCTTTGTTAACAGAGAATCTTTTGTTGTCTCATTCAAGAATGTTTGGATTTCTTGAACGGCTTTGTATCTAGGCTGATATGGAAAATTATTTGCTATTGCTTTTAGATCCGTATCCAAATCAAAAACTGTTCTTTCGATAATCCGGTTGATTTCTTTTCCATTTTCTTCAAATACAAAGGTCGGAACTCTGTGGATGCTATATTGTTTGGCTATGTCACTTGGTGCTTGTTTGTATAAGTCCCCTTCGTGATGCAGAGCAATCAGTTCTAATTGATCAGTTGATAGTCCGACATCTGTCCACGTTTTAATAAATCTAGGCAACAAGTATTTTGTATCACCGCACCAGGTACCTATAAAAATTTTTACAGTCACATTTTTTAATTGAGCGACTTCTGAAAAATTTAATTCAGTCGTTTGATCTTTAAAATTTTGGAGGTACCATTCCTGGAAGGGTTCTTCGTGCAGTTGATCGATTTCAATAGTTCCCCATAAATGTTGGCGGCCTTCTTTGTCAGTATATGCTTGTTGTCCAAATAATGATAATAAATAAAAATAAAAGACAACTGTGGTGATAAATTTCATATAATTATTTTTTTATGTTGATGCAAACATAATCTAGGAGTTGTGTATAAGTTGTTAATGAGTTGAGAAAGCCTTGTTAAGTATAATAATGACGGTAAAAAGACCACACTTTCATGTACAATTATGCAAAGAAATTTAGATTTAATTTAGTCACCAAAAACTACCAATCAAAGCAATTTAAAATTATCAGAAGAAGATAAAAGAAAGACTTTATATGCATCATAAATTATGTCGACCAATGTCCTAACGACCAAAACTAATCTAGGTCAACGACTAAAATACTTATCTTTGATTTAGTGAATTTCTATTCTAAACTATTCTGTTTTACAATTGCAATCTTGATCACAAGTAGCTCGGCTGTTGCGCAAAATAAGTTTATCCACACAAAAAAGTTTCAGAAGAAGATTGACCGATTAGGCTTATTTTATTACGAACCTTCTGAAGCTTGGTTACACCCCGTCAAGCCCAAAAGAAATGATTACGGTCCTTTCGATCTTGTACTCGAATCCTCTGATGAACATATAGCAATCATGTATCGTTTTAAAGAAGTTGATGAGAAAAACAATTTGGCGAGTCAACCACAACTAGATATGTATCAATATGTAGCTACTCTAGCAAGCAACGATCTCAATAAAAACATCACTCTTACTGAAATTGATCACTCTGTACTAGATACTGTGTTTAATGCAGAATGGGGACTGTATGCTGATTTCGTACCTAAGCAATCATTGACAACATTACCCTACTGTCGAATGATCGCTATCTACAAAAGTGACCATGCCTTAATCTACAGCATGGTTTTCTATGAAGACAACATTCCGGAGTACTTTGATCTACCGATCAGTTTTCAATAGTCGTCTCAGTCTTTTATTATTGAATCGTCCCGTTTTCGCAAGTCAAGATTCTTGCAGGATATCTTTCTATTAAGCTATAATCATGTGTGGCCACAATGGAGGCCATCTTAAATTCTACAGTCAAATCTCTGATCAGCTCAATTATTTCACTCGAAGATTCTGGATCCAAATTACCTGTAGGTTCATCAGCAATTAAAAGTGCTGGTTGATTGAGTACAGCTCTAGCGATCGCAAGCCGCTGTTGCTCTCCACCAGAAAGTGTCCCACAGATTTTTGATGAATCATAGTTCAACTTGACAGCAGACAAGACAGATTCAATTCTATGCTGGATAGCTGATTCATCTCTCCATTCGGTAGCTTTCAATACAAATGCCAAGTTCTCATAAATCGTCCAATCTGGAAATAATTGACAGTCTTGAAACACCATGCCCAGCTTTCTTCTGTACAAGTGAATGTTTGACTCATCCAATTGGTTGATCTTTGTATCTGCAACCTCTACAAAACCAGATTCTAGTTCTAACTCTCCATACAACATTTTGAGTAAGGTTGACTTACCAGAACCAGTCCTTCCCACGAGATAGCACAGTTCTGCTTCAGCAACAGAAAAATTTACATCACTAAGGATTGAAGCATTATTTTGGTTAATACTTACGTTTTTAAGACTTGCAATAAGTTTAAGTGTTTCCATGCTTATTTAGAACGAATGTAAAGAATGTTTTGACATATAGGTAATAGCAAAATAAAGCAGTATTTTTGTGGCAACATTTAGGGTCTGTTAGGCATTATATATGTAGTAAACGCTAAAAATGAAAAAAATATATATCATAAATCTCCTCGTCGTACTATTAGGCATCGGATTACTTGTGTCAGCCTCAAGCGATATGAGTACTTATGGCACATTCGATATTGCTTCGCAGTCTGGTAAACGTATGAAAATCGCAGGTGAATTGATGAAGGACAAAGCGATGATTTACGATCCAGAAGTTGATGCTAATATATTTAGCTTCTACATGACTGATGGAAACGGGAACAATTCACAAGTGATGCTCAATAAGCCTAAACCTCAAGATTTTGAACGATCAGAGCAAGTTGTCGTTACAGGTAGTATGAAAGAAGGCGTTTTTGTTGCAGATGAATTGCTCATGAAATGCCCTTCAAAATATAAAGACGAAGAAATCAATCTTCGGAACCAAGGTTAATTGATCAGTAGTATTCAATATATAGGTGAAACATTGTGGCCAGGTTTTCTTGGCCATATTTGTATATTGCTATCATTTGTAGCTGCACTTTTCTCTGCATCAGCTTTCTATAAATATCTGACTAAAGGTGAAAACAAGACCTGGTATCAGCTTGGCAAGACGGGTTTTTACATCCATGGATTAGCTACTCTATCGCTGATTGGTTTGATCTTTTATATCATGATCAATGCTATGTACGAATACAACTACGTACATGGTCACGTCTCAGATGATTTACCTATGCGCTACATTTTTTCTGCCTTTTGGGAGGGACAAGAAGGCAGCTTTATGTTGTGGATGTTTTGGCATGTAATTTTAGGATTTGTATTTCTTAGAAAAAAAGATAAATGGTCGGCCTCTGTCGTCTTGGGACTATCTCTCATCCAATTATTTTTGGCAAGTATGCTCCTTGGTATTCATATCCCTTTTTTAGGCGAAGAGTATAAGATTGGGAGTAATCCAACTGTTCTTTTAAGGGACATGATTGATGCACCAATTTTCAGCAGCGCGGATTACTTATCACTCATAGAAGGAAAAGGACTAAACCCCTTACTGCAGAATTATTGGATGACTATCCATCCTCCTGTGCTATTTTTAGGATTTTCATCTACAGCCATACCTTTTGGATTTGCGTTAGGGGGATTACTTACCAATGATCACAAAGGTTGGTTGAGACCTGCACTTCGATGGTCTTTGTTCTCAGCATTCTTTCTGGGTACAGGCATATTGATGGGAGCAGCATGGGCGTATGAAGCATTAGGCTTTGGTGGCTACTGGGCATGGGATCCCGTAGAAAATGCATCCTTCGTTCCTTGGATTGTTTTAGTGGCAGGTATTCACACAAATTTGGTAGCGCTAAATACAGGCTATTCCGTGAGGACAACGTATTTGTTTTACATGCTCACTTTCGTGCTAATCATATATTCCACATTCTTGACGAGAAGTGGCATATTGGGAGATACCTCAGCGCACTCATTTACACAGATGGGATTGGAATGGCAGCTGGTGGCTTTCGTAGGATTTTTCTTTTTGCTCGGTACATTTCTATATCTCTTTAGAAGAAAAGGCATTCCTGTTAGGCAGAAAGAAGAGTCAATAAATTCGAAGGAATTCTGGATGTTGATTGGTTCTATTATCTTATTTTTTTCAGCTGGATTAATTATTGTTTCGACATCGCTACCAGTATACAATGCGCTATTTGAATATTTTGTAGAGGCTGATTACGTGGGTAAGGTCATAGAGGATCCGATAGAGCATTATAATAAATATCAATTGTGGATAGCTGTGCTAGTTGGGATATTATCAGGGACCACTCAATACTTGAAGTATGGTGCGCGCAATTGGGATAACTTTAAGAAAAAATTCTTTTTACACACAGGAGTTGCATTCATAGTTTCATTGATCGGTTCTTTTCTGCTGTATAGTCAATTGAACAATGCAAACTGGCAGCATCACATCCTTATCTTTTCTGGTTTGTATGCAGTGATTACTAATCTTGATTATCTCATCACATTCCTCAAAGGCAATATAAAAGCGGGAGCTTCTGTTATTTCTCATCTTGGGTTTGGGATACTTATTTTTGGTGTCTTATGGTCTGGCCTAAACAAAACCTACATTACATCAGATCCATTCGGACAGCGAGGTGTTTTGGTTAATGAACAATTGGCAACAAACCTCCAGCTATTTGAGGGTAGCCCTTATCCAGTCAACTCATACTGGATTGAGTACACAGGTGACAGTCTCGGTGGCAACATGAAATACTTCGACATAAACTTTAAAAAAGTTAACACGGAGAATGAGGTGTTGGAAGAATTCAATTTGCAACCTAGTGCCATTTACGACACCAAGTTTACCAAAATGGAAGCCTTCAATCCTGACACAAAACACTATTGGAACAAAGATATATTCACTAGTATCACAGGATATCCTTTACACTTAAGATATATAGACAGTCTAAAAGTCATGGAGGACTCCTTGAATTTCAAACCATATGAAATAGCTCTTAATGATACATTTCAGATCACCCGTCAAATAAGAACGACACAAGGTTTACGAACAGACACCATTACAGGCCAATTTGTGTCATATACTTTTGAGCCAGAGCTTGACAATATCGATTTGGATAGTGTCGACCTTGCAGTCGGAGCGGTACTAGAATTTAAGCATAGTTTATTGGAAGGGACTTTCCATGCGACTCCAGCACTTGTCTTAAGAGATGGGTTGGTGTATCAATATCCAGAAACTATTGATGAGTTACGTTTAAGAATAGGTTTGAATGAGAATGTGTTTTCTGAGATATTTACTGAAGAAGATCAATTAGAATATAAAGAATTTAAAATACAGCAAGGAGGTTCTTTTGTATCTGATGACATTGAAGTTTCGCTTACAGGCTTTGATAAATCACCAACTCATCCACACTATACACCAAGTGAAAATGATATAGCCATCGGTGCAAAACTATCCGTAAGTAAAACTGGATTTCCAGACATCATGTCTATACCTTTATACATCATCAGAGACAATAAACAATTTAACATAAAAGATTATATCCCTGAGTTGGGCATCCACCTTAAGTTTAATAATATAAAGCCCCAAACAGAGGAAATGACTTTTGCCATTGCAGAGGAGGCGCGAAATTTATCTACCGTACAATTACAAGTGGCTACCAACGTACCAAGATCTGATTTGATTGTTATTGAATCAATCGTATTTCCTGCCATGAATCTTGTCTGGCTGGGTACATGCATGTCGTTATTGGGCTTGTTATTAAGCATGTTTGTTCGTCTCAAACAAAAAGCCTGATGTCTTCAGTCTCCTTTATTGGATCTGGTAACGTGGCGAGTCATTATGGCAAAGAATTATTTGCTGCTGGTTGTGTTATTGATACTGTACTTAGTAGACGTTTAGCTTCAGCTAAAACACTTGCATCGAAAATAGGCGCTAAAGCCACGACTTCTTTTAAAAAAATTAAATCCGATTCTGACTTTTATATTCTAGCAGTTCCTGATGCCATGATTACAGAACTCGCACATAACTTGTCAACTACAATAGCAAAAGAATCATTTGTTATTCATACCTCGGGAGCAACAGACATTTCTGCAATAAGCGATTTGTTTCCGAATGCAGCTTTCGCATGGCCTCCACAGAGTATTTCAATAAAAAAGGATATTGATTTTACTAAAGTACCCATCTGCATAGGTGCTTCAAATAAAACAACCGAAAAAAAAGTACTCACGTTATTCTCGAAAATAACAATGATTACACATCGGATTAACGACGAGCAAAAACTGGCCTTACATCTTGCAGCTGTATTCGCTAATAATTTTTCGAATCACATGTTTCAATTAGCCTACGAAATTTGTGAAGAACACAAACTCGATTTCAAACTACTCTACCCCATTCTTTTAGAAACATCTAATAAAGTAATTGGGCAAGAACCAAAGCAAGTACAAACTGGACCGGCAATAAGACAAGATTTGAATACGATGAATAAACATCTATCCTTACTGTCCAACGACAAGGCCAAGAAAAAAATTTATACATTACTGTCAGACAGCATTAAAAAAACGACCTATGAGAATAGTTGGAGACATCCCACATAAGCATTATAAAATAACTGTATTCGAAATGAATCATCGGTTGTCCTTACAAATTGAGGACGGAGATTTGCAACAGCAATACAGGTTTGCAGATGGTGTAGCAGATCATTATTCTGATGTTGTGGCAATGGTCACCGATTTATATTTAATGCGTGTCGACAATGTATTCCAACATATGAAAGCTGCAAAGCGAGAAGCGGTTAAGGTTTTGACACAGGATTTGGAAGATGATTTTCCTGAGATTATTTAAAATTATATTCTGTGTTTCTTAATTAGCTGTTTTGCCCACCTACTTAATTTATCATTTTTTTGGCAAACAAATTCTTGACCAATAGAGACAGTCCTCCATAACAAGTGATCTCTATTTTTACGAAATCGTTTAGGATTTTTATTTCTACTGATTTGGCTGTCTGCAAAAAAAAGTGGGACCCGCCATTCTGATTTCATTTTAGAATCATTCGATAGAATTAAATCTTGGTGAAATCTAAAAGATCCTGAGTCATAGGTGTTGCTCATAAACAACAAATTATTTATAGGATAGTCATTTTGTATGTGTGGGTGTTTAATTAATCCCTGATCTATTGCCAAGTCTTTATGCTCCTGTTTAGCCAGATGTAATATATCTTTGGCAAATAAAAAACCAAACATCACATGGACGGATCCAAAGTCTGAGTCATAAGACCATTGTCTTGCAGCATCTTTTATCACTTTTTGAAAAGTACCAAAGAATAAAAATAAATCTCCGACTGCTACTCCTTCATTTAATAAGTGACTGGCAGCAGCTCCGTGGGTACCGAAAGATGGACACCAACACTCACCCTCAACTTTCATATGCCGATTGATGTAAGGATTACAATGAGAATAATTAGATTCTGTAACAACACCAAGTTGCTTTTTATAGCTTTGAATTGATTGTCCCTTATAAGATATCCTAGAATTATGAATCCCTTTTTCTATTGACTTAGCTGGTATAGGCAAAGATAGCATGTCACCATTTGGAAATATTGGTGACACTCCTTTTCCATATGCTGAATCAATTCCCTTCCGACTAAAGATGACTTTCAATCCAATAGTTTGGATTTGATAAAACTCGAAATGATATCAATACTTTTGTCATAAGAATATCTATTGTTGATAATGATGTCACAAGTATCTTTATGTGGCAGGATGTATGTTACATAACTTGGCGTGACATGATTTTCAAATCTATACAAGACATCTTCTAGTGGATAATTACGTTCAACGCGATCGCGTCTAATTCTTCTAATTAGTTTGGTATCTTCTGGGGCATCAATGAAGAATTTGTAGTCCAGTAATTCTCGCATTCGTTCATTGTGATAAACAAACAAGCCTTCTATCAATAGCACTGGTGCAGGATTATAGACTATCGTTCTTGATTCCTTAAGTTCATTATTGAACACATACTCTTTTAATTTGACTGTATTTCCTTCCTTCAACTTAAGAACATCATCTGTAAATGCATCCAAATTTATAGAGCTAGGTAAGTCAAAATTGCTAACACCATTTTTATCTACCTCTTGATCTTCGCGAGGGATGTAGTAATTGTCTTGAGACACGATACACAATTCTTCCTCAGTGAATAGTTTACGGATTTCCTGCACAATTGATGTTTTACCAGATCCACTTCCTCCAGATATCCCAATAAGGTATTTAACTAAACTCATAAATATCCAATAACAATTCTTTTATTCTATGAAAAGATATACTTTCAGCAGTAATATAAATCTATATTTTGGAATTATTAGAAAATGTGATCAGAGGTGTTGTAGGTATAGTATCGATGCTTGGCATATGCTATTTATTTAGTTCATATAAAAAACATATTGATTGGAAATTAGTCATCACTGGCGTTATTCTACAAATTGCTTTGGCTCTCATCATGTTGAAGGTGCCATTTGTTCGAAGTATTTTTGGAGGAATTGTAGATGGATTTCTTGTCATGATCAGTAGTACCATAGAAGCTTCTAAATTTTTGTTTGGCGATCTTGCTACAGAAGGAGGTGCTTTTGGATTTGCCTTTACAGTATTGCCAACGATAGTGTTCTTTTCTGCACTATCTTCATTATTATACTATTACGGAATTTTACAGAAGGTCGTGTACGTTTTTGCTTGGGTGATGACACGGACTATGCGCTTAAGCGGTGCCGAAAGTTTAGCTGTAGCAGCTAATGTATTTATAGGACAGACAGAAGCTCCACTGGTGGTCAAACCCTACTTAGAAAAAATGACCAAATCAGAAATAATGTGTCTCATGACTGGAGGTATGGCAACTATCGCTGGTGGTGTATTTGGTGCTTATTTAGCAATGTTAGGTGGATCCGATCCAGTGGCGCAACAGAAATTTGGCTTACACTTATTGACTGCATCTATTATTTCAGCCCCTGCAGCTATCGTCACTTCCAAGATTCTGTTCCCAGAAACAGAACCAGAAAAAATAGATAGAAACATTTCAATACCACGACAAGAAGCTGGCTCAAATTTTCTTGATGCCCTTTCAAGAGGAACTACAGATGGAGTCAGACTTGCAGTTAATGTGGGTGCTATGTTATTGGCCTTTATGGCTTTTATTTTTCTGAGTAACAAATTTTTATTCTGGGTCGGCGACTTAACACATATGAATGAGATGGTGGCAAGTCAACCAAAAGGCACGTTCGAAGGACTTTCCTTACAGTACATTATGGGTTTTGTTTTTGCTCCAATTGCTTGGCTTATAGGTGTTGAAAGTAAAGACATCATATTGATTGGTCAGACACTAGGAGAAAAAACAATCCTTAATGAATTCGTTGCCTATTTTTCTTTGAAGAATCAGATTGCAGCTGGTTTACTTTCTGAGAAATCGATCATTATCGCCACTTATGCATTGTGTGGTTTTGCAAACTTCGCCTCAATCGGCATCCAAATTGGCGGTATTGGTTCTTTAGCTCCTGGCCAAAGAAAGACACTTACCGAGTTTGGGATTAAAGCATTGATTGGTGGCACAGTAGCTACTTTATTGACTGGAGCAGTTGCGGGCATGCTTTTCTGATAGGTACTAAAGATTCGAATTAAATATAGTCAACTCTGATAACTCCAAATATCAATTTTCAAATTGATTCTAACTAAGCGTGACTGGTATTTATCAGCAAGAGCATGTACATTTTCAAATCTATTAGCAGGAGAAGGGTGAGCAGATAGTATGTACGTTTACTAAACTTTAAAAGTTTAGTAAACGTTAATCCAATAAACAAATGGCATAATTACTCATGCCACTTTTCTAAATATCATTTTACTTTTTCCCTACTCTTCCCAACTTACTTACCAAGTATAGTCGAAGGAGCAGTTGTCGTCAATATTTTAATTTTTGTACCCACTGGTAGTTGAGCGTCCAAAGCGATGTTATTTAATATTGCCAATGATTCATACTCATCTTGTGGCGTATTCGCTCTTTGCAATGCTTGACTCATTGTCATTGGACTTTTGATTGTTTCAATTTTAATTCTAGAAGGCACACGATTGATTTTATTCGCATCATGCAGAGATCTAAAATTAGTCATTGTATTCGCAAATGTATTGTAGTGCGTATTAAATTTTGCTACTTCTGCAACACCGTGCAATTGGTAAATCAAACCATTATACTGGATAAAGTAGGACAATACTCTCAATGAAGGGGCTGCTTGTTGTGTCGTCTGCGCCTGCTCTTGCTGTACGATATCGGAGATCATAGCAATGGCATTATTACCATTCACATTGACATTTGCATTCTCTACAACTTGAAATTGAAACTCTTCGACAGACGCACTTGCTGCAGCTTGCAGTGTTTCTGCAGCAGATAATCGCATAATCATGATCGCTTCACCATTCTTTTCTGCCATTTGAACAGCTTGTGGTGTATTTTGCAACTGCCAATTTGCTGGTATAGGAAACTGAAATTTCAATTCAGGATGGTAGAAATTATTATTTTCTACAAACCCCTGCCTAGGATCTTCTCCGTAGACAATACCATCTATCAATTTCAAATATTGATCTCTATTGATCTTTAAATTACTTCTATTTAAGTCTGTTTGATATTTATCAGCAAGTGCGTGTACATTTTCAAATCTATTAGCAGGATCTGGGTGAGTTGACTGCCATTCAGGGATATTCACTCCTGCTGCTGTTTGAAGGTTTTTAAGTACAGCAAAGAAATTTGCCATTTCGTGCGCATCATAGCCTACTTGAGTAGAGTATTCGACACCCAATTCATCAGATTGACTTTCATCGTCTCTACCATACTTTAAGAAAAGAGCACCAAGGCCTTGTGCAGCTGCGTCACCAAATTGTCTAAACTCCTCAGAAACAATCATTCCTATCGTAAATAATCCACCGTACAATTGTTGTTTACTCATTTGTGATGCCGAATGACGAGCTGTAATATGCCCGATTTCATGCCCTAGTACACCAGCAAACTCCGCTTCATTGCTAAAGTGAGCCATGATACCTCTTGTGAAATATACGAAGCCCCCTGGCACAGCAAATGCATTGACTACTGGAGAATCTAAAATCCGGAAGCTATATTCCAACTCTGGGCGGTGGCTAATCGCACCCATTTCTTTACCTTTTTCGTTTATGAACGCTTGTAGCTCTTCATTTTGATATAAACCATAGCTAGCGACAATACTTGGATCTGATTGTAGACCCATTTGTAATTCTTGTGCTTCAGATACGAGCATAATTTCTCTTTTGCCAGTAACTGGATTACGTGCACAGGCAATGATAAATGTGAGCACGATAAAGAGAATCAAACATTGGGAAACTCTATTTAAAAACTGATGTTTCATCTAGAAATAATTTTATTGGATAAATCTTATAATTTTGTAGACGATTGCATTAGGGCAAAGGTTCGTTATACAAGTCTTAGTATGTAAAAATAACAGTTATATTATATATAAAAATTCCATTTAGGACATTATTTCTGAGTTAAGATAACAAATGAGTAAACTAGGTAAGATTTTGGTAGCAATGAGCGGTGGCATAGACAGCACTGTAACTGCAATGATGTTGCATGAACAAGGCTATGAAGTCATTGGTATAACAATGAAAACTTGGGATTATGCAAGTTCTGGTGCTTCTGGAAAAGAGACAGGTTGCTGTAGCCTTGACTCTATCAATGATGCAAGACAAATGGCAGTTGATTATGGCTTTCATCACTTCATTATTGACATTAGAGAGGAGTTTGGTGACTTTGTGATCGATGACTTTGTCAATGAATATATAGCAGGTAGAACGCCAAATCCTTGTGTATTGTGTAATACACACATCAAATGGTCGGCTTTACTCAAACGTGCAGATGCGATGGACTGCGAATTTATTGCTACAGGCCATTATGCAAAGACTGCATTTGAGGGTGATAGACATTTTATCAGAAAGGCTGTTGATCTGAATAAAGACCAATCATACGTTTTATGGGGACTCTCTCAAGAATGTATATCAAGAAGTAAATTCCCTTTAGGTCCATTGACAAAACCAGAAGTTCGACAAATCGCCTTCGAAACTGGCTACACAAATTTGGCCAAAAAAGCAGAGAGCTATGAGATATGTTTCGTTCCAAATAATGATTATAGAGAATTTTTAAAACACAGAAATCCTAAACTAGAAGCGCAGGTCGCTGGAGGTACTTTTACCGATTCTAAAGGAACTGTTTTAGGCGAACATCACGGTTATCCATTTTTTACAATTGGTCAACGTAGAGGACTAGGGACTGCCTTTGGCAAACCGATGTATGTGACGGATATCGTAGCCGAGACCAACACTGTCATTCTTGGTGATGTCGATGATTTGTTAAAAAATGGAATGACTGTTTACAAACAAAACATTATGAAATATCCATCACTTCCTGAGCAATTGGAAGTTGTCACAGCAGTCAGGTATCAAGATAAAGGGACCTTGTCTACAGTAATAGAAAACAATGATATGCTCAATGTAGAATTTCATGCAAATGTAAGAGGAGTCGCACCAGGTCAATCAGCCGTATTTTATGAAGGAGATGATGTTGTAGGAGGGGGAATCATCTTAAAAAGTCTATAGTGAATACACTAGATTTAATCAAGGTTGGCTTTATTATAAAAACTCATGGCTTTGATGGCCATCTGAAGCTTGCTATAGACGATGCCTTTTCTATTCCATATGATAAAACAAAATTCCTTTTTTTAAATATTGAATCCATGCATATTCCGTTTCGGATAGTCAATTTTACTGTCCGCAATGATTCTGTTTTGGTTAAATTAGAAGACATCAATTCTAAAGAAGAAGCCCAAAAATTCAATGGCACTCATGTTTTTGTGGAACGAGAAAAAGTCAATCTTGAAGCTGATACAGAGCTCTATTTCCTAACAGGTTATATCGTATTGAATAAGAAAGAGCAAATTGGTGTTGTTAAAGATATTCAAGAGTTTCCACAACAGTTAATGGCTATTGTACAGCAAGGAGACCAAGAAATAATGATCCCACTACATGAAGGGTTCATTGTGAATATAGATCAAACAAACAAAACACTTGAGCTAGACTTACCTGAGGGATTGCTTGATTTGAATAATTGATATCGTCTTATTTACTATTCTCCTTTCTGTAATAAAATATCTCGGGGTCTCCTTCGTCTAAACCCTCTAATTTACCTGAAAAGATAAAACCAGCATTAGTCAATGCTTTCTGCATCGGAACATTAGAATTGTTGGTTGAAGTAAATGCTTTGTTGGTATTTCTTTTTTCGCAAATAATGTCAAAAACATATTGGCTTATTCCTTTCCCTCTATGTTTTCCCTCAATAATCATGAGCTCTATCCACCCTTGATCAAAAAAACGATAATCAAATAAGACAAAGCCAACGGCTATAGTATCTGCCAAAATGATAAAACATTCTTTGTCCGATATTGCTTTTGTAATCTTGTTCTGTCTATTTGGTTCGTTAGGCTCATTTTTCATAAGAGCATAGTCATAGGCAATTACTAATGAATCATCTTTCTTTGTTGCCAGTCTTAAACTAATAGTTTTCATTTTAGTTATTAGTTAATGTGCAAATGTTTTGATTGTTTTTTCTCGCTATAATATCGGACTATCAAACTGCTTACACAAACTTAGATTTTACATACTAAATATCCCTACTTTTTATTTTACGACACAAAAAAAGACCATCGAAATGAATCGATGGCCTTTAGTATAGTTCAGTATACTATCTATATTTCTAATCCATTAGGATCATCTTTCTAGTCGCTGAGAATGTGCCACTGTCTAATCTGTAATAGAATATGCCAGCAGTGTTCAATTCAGATTTGTCTACACTGATCTCATGATAACCCTTTGGATAATTTTCTTCAACTTGCTTCAACACTTTACCAGTCAAATCATAAACAGTGAAGTTCACACTTCCTGAAGTCGGCACATTGAAACCAATTCTAGTAGATACATCGAATGGGTTAGGATTATTCTGATACAATTCAAAATTGTCAGAAGCTAATCCTTCATCGCTAAATGTCAATTCTATATCATATGTATCAAAACTAGAACCTTTGTATGCTTCAGTCTTTGTGATTGAAGAGTTCAATGCTAGAGCTTCGCTTAATTCTATACTTTGTTTAGCAGTAAAGACTAAGGAGAATAATACTTCTTCAGTATCTACTGGATTCGCATTAAACCAAGTCATTGTCAGTTGATCATCAAAAAGTCCTAGACTATTTGCATCAACATCCAACAATCCAGATTCGATGGCTTTAAAAGCTAAGCCTTCGTGAGCTAAAGTAAACTGGAATCCATAATAGCTATTGAAATTATCTGAAGTAATGTCAATTTTCACTTCTTCTCCCCTATCAAGTCTAGCCTCATCCACATTGAATGCTAGCATTCCTGAAGTACGTATCTCAGAATTTGATAAACCATTAGCTTGAACATCACCTGTCACATCACCAATCTTAACAGCTATGAAATCTTCGCTCATCATACTCTGTGACAAATCTAAGATCATTTGCTGCTCCATGAAAGGCCAAGGATTCTGAGTATCAAAAAATCTGAAATCTTTATCTACAAATCTCCAGCTGGAGTTATTCGGTAGATCTACCGTAAGACCTAAAATTAGAGACTTCAATGCGACTAAATCTATTGTGCTGACACTTTGACTATTGTTAACATCAGCGGCAATTATTTTATAAGGACTATCTAATGGGCTTATTCCAAGTATGTGTCTTGTGATTAGCACCATATCAAGTGTACTTACACCATTTGCATCATCCCCATCTCTCTCAGCAGTAACGCTATAATCGTAGTCTAATACATTGTTTGCAAATGCATAACTACCATCTTCGTCACTATTCATTGATGTTTTAGGATATTCTGCAAGAATACTGTTTATGGTCAGTAGCGTTTGATTAACCATATCTCCTTCTTCTGTAGTGATTTGGCCAGCGATCATTGTTGAAGCACCTGTGTTTGGCTCTTCTACTTCTCCTCCACCTTCTGTTTCCATTTCCTCTTCCATTTCTTCTTCCATCTCTTCTTCCATCTCTTCTTC
>Ga0114957_1002901_pt1 | contig 15856 bp, 6 predicted proteins | sample BantaG_FD_87175 | JGI IMG/M metagenome (GOLD analysis project Ga0114957, IMG submission 87175) | Marine algal microbial communities from Bantry Bay, Ireland - BantryBay_4 metaG | ecosystem: Host-associated > Algae > Red algae > Unclassified | place: Bantry Bay, Ireland | collected 2014-11-21 | reverse complement strand
CGGATGGCTACATAAATTCTGAAAAGAATTTCCCGCTTGCGGATGGGAGGGCAAATGAGCTTCGTCTTCAGGATCAAGCAGTTAGCTTCACTTCTGGACAATAACTTTAAACAACTTCCTTCTTAGAATATTTTTATAACTTTTAAATCAATTAATATGAAATTTTTACCTAAAATTACTGTTGTAGTTCTTGCTCTTGGATGTATTACAGCTTTTTCTTCTTGTGGAGATGATGATGATGGCGTTGCAGAAGGTTGTTACGAATGTGAAGCTTTCACGGATTCTAATGGTAATACATTTAATGCAGAAACTTTCTGTGTAGGTGATGATGATGGTACTGGTAATGGTACTGTTTACACTCAAGCAACGCTTGATGCAGACATTGCACTCTTGGCATTAGCGGGGGTAACCTGTAATAACTAGTATTTCCTTCGCGAAAAACTAAAAAATATAAAAAAGGAGTGTAGTTTACTACATTCCTTTTTTTTATGTCCATACTTTTAAAAAACGTCTTATCTTTGCCTATTAATTTTGGTTCTTTGACAAATCCCGTGGTAGCGCCCAATGATCAAAGAAAATCAAGGTTTCCTTTGATCACTTTTGCTTTCATTTTAACATTGGCCACGGGATTTGTCAAAAAACGTTAATTTTTTAGTCCTGCACTCAAAAATATATAACCAATGACCCGATTATCCATTAAATTACTCCTGGCTATTTTTATCTTTTGCTTCATCTTTAGCTGCCAAAACACCGGAGAGACTTCAACCGCTGAAAAAATAGCTGCCAATAAAGATGCTGGCATGTACACCTATGGCGACGGAACCGGTGGCATATACACGATCACCACCGACTCCATTTTATTCAATCCAGTCACTGTTATCCTAAAATCAAAAGACCCTTATGATAGTGGTCAAATCGCTAACATAGGCATCAGCAAATCCCAGCATGCTAAGCTAACAGCAATCCTTGATTCAGCCCTGGAAGATACAGCTAACCACCTGGAGAAAAGAACAAAAGGTTCAAGTGTTATTGCATTGTTTCGGCCCAGACAACCAAGAAAAAAATGTATTCTGGCTCCCGGATCTGGTCCGCAGATTGATTTGGAAAATGCTTTGAAGAAATTGATTGAGGGATAGTAGGAAGACCGAAGTTTCACACGAATGCGGTTTTGTCACCTAAGTTCCAATTCATCGGATACCATATCATTATTGAAGCCTCTATGTCCTATGTGAAATTCCTCCGCGGCTATTGGCAAAAAAACGCAATAACGGGCCAGCGATAAAAGGAAATTTCCGTCTCCTCTCGTCTTCAAAAAAATCACCATTGAAACCGCCATTAAATAAACTCATCTTCCTTTTACTATTCTCCTGCTGCCTCCAAACAGCAAAAGCACAATTATTGAGTCGCTCTCAAATGACCAGCGATCTCAATAAGCTGGAGGAAGATATATTGGAGATTCACCCCGGTTTGAATTTTTATGAAAGCACCGCCAATATGGAATTGCTTTTTGATAAAGCTCGGAAAAACTTGCCAGACAGCCTCAATAAAATTGACTTCCTCCTCCACCTCGCACCACTTATCGACTCCCTCAAATGCGGGCACACAGGCTTCAATGTTTATACTCAAAAGAAACCCAAGTTTTTAAATAAGCCAGACTTTAAAGGCCTGATTCCGTTGCACCTCAAAAAAGTGGAAGGTAAGATTTTGATTCGCCGAAACATCAGTAACGACACCGTCTACATCTTACCCAAAAGTGAACTACTCGAAATCAACAACGAACCCATTCAGGAAATATTAGGAAAACTTAGCCAGCTACATCTCGGCTCAGATGGCAACAATCAGGCAGGCGAAATAAGCTATGCCCTAAAAAATTTTCGCCTGGCGTACCGCATGTTTTATGGCGAACGAGATTCTTTTGATATCAAGTTCAGACAAATAGAAAAGGACTCCATCGTCCATATTCGTATCGCGGGTAAAACGGTGCCGGAGATGAACAAAACGATTATTGAACGACTCAAATTGAGACCGGTGACTGCTTTTGAATTGCGTCCCGTTAAGGATATGGACAAGGTGGCTATACTTGACATTAATCGTTTTACCAGTATCAAATTTGATCTTTTTCAATTAGGCTTTCGCCAACGACTAAAGCGCGTTTTCAAAACACTAAAGGCCAATAAGACAGCGTATCTCATTATTGATTTACGAGATAACCCGGGAGGGATTGTTGATAATGTAGTGCAGTTGCAACGGTACGTTTATGACGAACGATTTGTATTAATTCACGAAGCCAGCCTCAATCGAAAGTATTACAAAAGTAACGCTTCTTTTGGCAACAAGTTTTCTTATTTTCTCCGAGGTCTCAAAAAGAAAAAAGACCGTTATCGCTTTCGGCCATATTCTGGAAAAAGGTATCGGGTGAAAAATAAATGGGGCTATGACGGGGCTATTGTTATCCTGATTAATGAAGGATCATTTTCAGCGGCCTGTACTTTTTCGCTTTTCGCAAAATCGAATGACCGGGCCATTTTAGTAGGAGAGGAGGCTGGTGGAAGCTATCATATTGTATCAGCAGGAAGTGCACATATCACGAAGCTCAACTACTCAAAACTCAATGTTCGGATTCCAGTTGTCCGATTCGATTACAACGTTCGGGCCGACCTGCAAAGTCCGCTGCGGGGTGTTGTTCCCGATATGGAGATTACGGAAAACCTGGAAGATTATCTCAATGGCATCGATACCCAAATGGATGCAGCGATTGGTTTGATCAAGAAATTTGAGGCGAAGAAGTAGGTTGATAAGGGCTCAGGTGTCGGGAGTCAGGATTGCCTTGGCGGTCCACGTTAAATGAGTCTGACTCCCGACACCTGACACCTGAGCCCTCAAATTATCTGGATTATTCCGTATATTACATCAGAAGAATTCCTTAAGCTACCGGTGCTTGCCTCCTGATCCAACAATATGAACGCAACATAATTCAAGCAATCCCGTAACGTCAACAAATAGAATTTCGGCATGAAACAGATAATCCAGCTCTCTCTGATTTTTTTCTTGTTTACCAATTGTAGCCGATCTACATTCCACTCGGCTTATCTATCTCCCGCCTTTGAGCAATCACGAATAGAGGACAAAATACTCGCTATTTTACCATTTGATGTTGTCAATCATTATAAAAGAATACCTAAAGGAGAAACCATTGAAACCTTGAAGTTAACCGAAGAAATGGATGCTTACATGATGCAGCGTGACCTCTACCGCTACTGCCTGCGAGTCATGAGTAAAGACCGATATACTGTTGACTTTCAGCATGTCAATGAGACCAATAGAATCCTGATTGAAAAGGGAATAGACTACAGACAAATCAAAAAGATAAATAGAAAAGAACTTGCTGAAATACTTGGAGTTGATGCTGTCGTGTCTGGTGAGGTGCACCAATTAAGAAACAGATGGAATCCATTTATGATTAGAGGATTATTTAAAAGCACTCGCTGTAAAGGAAAAAAAGTAGACGCAAGAATTGCTATTCATAATCGGGAACAAAAAAGACCGGTGTGGAAATACAAAGATGGTGTGTCGTTTGCCACTGAAGATTCAGTGTTAAGTCTCTCCAGAAGGTTACTTAGAACCGTAGCGGATAGGATTCCTTATCAAAAAGATTCTGCAACAGCCAGACGCTAATTTTCAATTAGTTCAGGTGTTGACATGTTTTCATAGATTCAATACACGGTCATCTAAATTCTGCCCGTTTTGACTGCTTCTTTTGAAATTACTTTTCGTTAGAAATTCCTTAAACAGCTAAGGCTATTCTCAAAAAAATTGACTCGTACGCACAAAAAATAACCTATTCAAAATGTAAAGCAACTTAATACACAGTGTACTCAAGAGATAACTTCAAAAAAAAAGTTCAACCAAAATTACAAAGAATCTTGATTGAACTTTTTAGTATATAAAAATATCTAAGCACTTACAAATGCAAGCGAGCTTTTCTATCCAATAAAACTTCCTCCGTCTCAACACGTTCCTCATCCGGCACACAACAGTCCACCGGGCAAACCGCCGCACACTGTGGCTCATCGTGAAACCCTTTACACTCCGTACATTTATCTGCAACGATGAAGTAATAATCATCAGCCACCGGAGCATTCTGCGCATCCGCAGTAACTTCCTTGTTGCCCTCTAAAATATAAAATCCAGTTACAGTCGTACCATCAGCTACTGCCCATTCAACACCACCTTCATAAATCGCGTTATTCGGACATTCAGGCTCACAAGCCCCGCAGTTGATGCATTCATCAGTTATCTTAATTGCCATATTTTTCTTTTTAATTTAAGCAATTGCTCAAAACGTATTGATTCTTTAAAGCAACTACCTGTAATAAACAAAAGAAGCAGCAGATATGTTGCTTCAATTTTGTGCAAAAATAACGCTATACCTGCTAATATTCAAGTACATGCCCCTTTAGTAAAACTTGCTTTGTTCTAAGTGACTGTAAATCAGTGCTATATGACTAGAAATCAAACCATTTTCCTTTACAGAAATACCAAATACTATTACACGGTGTACTATATATCTGATAAAGAAGTTGTTTAAAGTTATTTCATTCGGCCGTTCAATAAAGGCCAGCTGAATAGTTACCTATACTTTTTTAACTACCCAGAAAGGATTGTATCATTAACTTAGGGCTCCACTACTTTAGAGCGCATGACAAGGAAGCTTCCCACTTCTCTCTTCCAAGCCTGAGCAAAGCGAAGAAAAAAGCCCCACAGAAAACTGCAGGGCTTAACTAAATAGTCATTATTTTAAAATCGTTATATCGCCTTGATAGATGACACGGTAGCCATCTATAAACTCAATCTCAGCGAGATAAACATATACCCCGGGATTTACAGGCTCGCCTCTAAAAGTACCATCCCAGGCAAAATTTGGATCTTTAGGCATGAAGTTGCTATTTGCAAAAACAACCTCACCCCATCTGTTGTAAATGTTCAGGTAACGAACTTCCTTAATTTCGGACTCACCGCCATAAATCATAAACAGATCGTTGAAACTATCCCCATTCGGTGAGAATGCATTCGGGATATAAATCGGACGATCCTTTATAACTTCAATCGTAATTTCCTGTCGGACAGTACATCCGAAAGTATCAATCAGCAATGCCTCAAACGTAGTCGTATAAGTCAGGAACGTATCCAGAGCAGGATTAAAGCACTGAAGCGCATCATCACAATCAAGGAACTCATACGGAGACCAGATCAAGGTATCAACTGCACCATCCGGAATGTTCCAGTCAGTATTGATGACTCCTCCTTGTCCTAGCTGAATAGAAGATTCTGGTCCATTGTTAAGATTAAGAAACAACTGAAGTTCAGTTGGCTGTTGTACTATTAAATCAGTCTCAAACGTACAACCTTCTGCATCCTGAACAGTCAGTGTATAAGTACCAGCAGTAAGGAATGCAAACTGTGGAGAATTAGCAAAATTCTCACCATCAATTGAGTAAAGATATGGTCCTGTACCTCCCATTACCGTATCAACGAAAATGAATCCATCATTATCACCAAAACATGTTGGGCTGCTAATATTAGCATTCAAGTCAAATGGCGTATTTGTATCAACGTCAATAAACACTGAATCAGTATCAACACAACCTGCAGCATTGGTAGCAGCCAGATAGTAAAGTCCAGGTTCAGTAATTGTTGCATCCGTTGAAGTTGAAAGTACGTTGCCAGCAGCATCCGTCCATTCAAAAGAAGATGCTCCGGTAGCTGTACCGCTTAAACTTAAGGATTCATCCGTACACCCAAATGTTTGTGCATCACCAGCTTCTGCCATTGGTGCGCTGGGGTCTTCTGTGATAAAGACAGTATCCGCATTTATACAGCTATTGAATTCATCTTCTATAGTAAGGATGTACATACCAGGCAAAGTTGCTGTAGTTGTCAACTGATCAGTCGGTCCAGTTATTCCACCCACAGGTCCTGTCCATTCGTAAACAAAAGTAGCACCCATTTGTGATCCAGAGCCATCAAGTGTAACAGATGGCGTGGCACAATCCAACTCCTGACCAGTTCCCGCATCTACATTTGGATAAGCAGTAATGTCATCGAGCATTTCTGTCGTACTATTGGTACAGCCATTTATTAAGTCGGTAACATTTAACGTGTAAACACCACCAATAGTGGCATCAATAGTCATATCAGTTGAAGTAGTACCATCTGGTAGCTCCCATTCAAAATCAGTATCAGGCCCTGTTTCTGCCGTCAGCAATACGCTGGTATTGAAACAGTCTAAACTTCCTGTAAACAGAATCACAGCATTTGGTGGAACCTGATTGATTCCAATCTCTACTTCATCTGTGGCAGTACAACCTAAGGCGTTTGTCACCGTCAAAGTATAAGTACCATCTGCATTAACAACCGGGCTGTAAGTATTCGCTCCTGAAACAATGCCAGGTCCGGTCCATAATGGAGTGTCACTTCCTGTACCACTCAAAGTAACCTCGTTGTTAAATAAACAAGTAATGTCATTATCAACTCCGGCAAAGGCAGTAGGGAAGGAAGCATCGGCCGTTACTTCTACCACATCAGTGGCGGTACAACCATTCACATCTGTTACCGTCAAAGTGTATATACCCGCGCCATCAACAACAGGCGCATAAGTATCCTCTCCAGATTGAATCGCAGGCCCGGTCCACAATGGTGCGCCAGATCCACTACCTGCTAAAGTCGCTGAAGGACCAGTTACACAATTCAACAAGGCATCATCACCAGCCTCAACAGCTGGCTGATCAAACACATTGATCGTTATGCTTTCGCTAAACATGCAATTATCTTCTTCGTATGTATAAGTCAAAACATTTGGACCACTTACTACACTCACATCATCAGGATTGAAAATACCAGCATCAGCATCAATGATCCCATTCCCACTCCACACGCCTGTTCCAGCACCTGAACCACCTGCAATCACAATATTAAGGTCAACAGTGCCACTCGGCATTCCTGTCAAACAAATATCTGACTCAGGGTCAATCGTCAACTGAACAGGTGGACAGTTAGCAGCTTCACAATCGGCAGTTGCCTCACTATTTCCACAAGGCGCCGGACCAACCGCAACAACTGTTATGGTAACAATGTCACCAGTAGCTAAGCCGGTTTCTTCATAAGTCGTTCCAGCTTGTGGCGTACCATTCACAAGATATTCAGTAGCTCCTGCAACAGGATTCCAGGTAAAGGTTACTGAAGTCGTAGTTGAACTACAGTTAATACTTGGAACGGCTAAAGGCACATCAATTTGGGTAGATTGTAATTCCATCGGGGATGAACAACCATTTTCAGTAACAACCAGTGTTACATCCTGACTACCAGTTCCAGGGAATACAAGTGAATAGTTTTCCTGACCTAAGTCAGTAGTAACTGCTCCATTAAAATTCCAGTCGTAGGTGGCAGTACCGGAGAAACCTCCTTCGTAAGTTACCATGATAGGATCTCCAGCACAAACTGGTGATTCCAAACTAAAGTTAGAAGAAGGAATCGCATTCACGGTAATATTAGTCGTTGCAGGATAGTCACATAGTCCCTCAGCGTAGCTAACCGTTATCAGGTTGTCTCCAAGAACTACACCAGCCGCATTCGGATCGAAGATACCAGTTACTGGATCTACACCCGCTCCAGACCAGGTTGTTGTTCCTCCTGCTCCACCCACTACATTCGCTACCAACTGTACAGTGGGTGCGCCTTGTTCCTGACATAAATCAGCAACAGGATCGATGGTGACCGCAACAGGAGGACAGTCATTCGCTGTACAATCTGCCATGGCTTCGCTATTTCCACAAGGGGCAGTTCCTATAGCAACAACTGTTATAGTTACGGTTTCTCCTGTAGCTAATCCGGTTTCTTCATAAGTAGTTCCAGGCTGTGGCGTACCATTTACAAGATATCCGCTCGCTCCAATTACTGCATCCCAGCTAAATTCTACAGAAGTAGTTGTAGACATACAAGTGATTATTGGAGTAGCTAATGGTTGATCAACTTGAATGACTTCTACTGTTTCAGGAGAAGTACAACCATTGTCCGTTACGGAAAGGCTGATGTTTTGAGCCCCACTCGGAATATATTCAATCATATAATTTTCTTGTCCCAGGTCAGTGATAATCGTGCCCGTTCCAAAATCCCAAACATAAGTTGCGGTTCCGGAGAAAGTACCATTGTAAGTAACCATCACCGTGTCACCCGCACATGCTGGCGATTCAACTGTAAAGGCAGATGAAGGGACACTATTTACATTTATATCGATACTCTGAGGGTAGTTGCATGGTGGCTCTGAGTAGGTGTAAGTTACAACGTTTATACCAGGAGAAACACCCACTGCATTTACGTCAAAGATTCCAAGATCAGCATCAATAATACCAGGCCCATCCCAGAATCCTGTTCCGTTATTGCCACCAGTTACAGCAGCAGATAAGGTAATAGTTGCAGCACCTTGCTCCTGACAAAGATCCATGACTGGAGCAATCGTAATATCAACCTGCGGGCAATCTTCGGCAGTACACGTGGCCGTTGCCATACTGTTACCACAAGCTCCTGTTCCAATTGCAACAACAGTTATAGTTACTTCGTCACCCGTATCAAGACCCGTTTCGCTGTAAGTAGTGCCACCTTGTGGGGTACCATTTACGGTGTAACCGTTAGCACCCGGAATGGCATCCCAGCTAAATTCAACGGAGGTAGTTGTAGACATACAGTTGATCACCGGATCAGGAAGTGGCGTATCTACTTGTACCGTTTCTGTTGTAATTTCAGAAGGACAAGCATTTGCAGTTACCTGCAACGTAATGTCTTGAGCACCACCTGCAGGAAATTGTATTTCGTAATTTTCCTGACCAAGGTCAGTAGCAATAGTTCCAGTTCCAAAATCCCAGATGTAAGTTGACGTTCCAGAAAATACACCACTGTATGAAACAGTTAGCACATCACCTGCACAAACCGGAGATTCAATGGTAAACGCTGAACTTGGTTGTTCGTTTATAATAATGTCAATGGTCTCACTATAAGAACAAGAACCTTCGTCATAAAAGTAGGTGATCGTATTAACGCCAGCTACAACGGTTGCTGCCAATGGATTGAAAAGACCTGTATCAGCATCTTCAATACCGTTACCTTGCCAGACACCTGTTCCGTTTCCTGCACCACCCATCGTACTGGCAATAAGGTTAATAGAAGCCGCATTCTGATCCAGACAAATATCAGCAACAGGATCGATCGAAATCGAAACAGGCGGACAATCATCAGCCGTACAAGTGGCACTTGCCTGACTATTTCCACAAGCCCCGGTACCCACTGCAACAACAGTAATGGTAATCATGTCACCAGCGTCTAATCCGGTTTCTTCATAAGTAGTTTCAGTTTGTGAAACACCGTCAACAAGATATTCAGTGGCACCCGGAATGGCATCCCAGCTAAATGTTATAAAATTAGTTCCACTTACACAAGTAATATTTGGAACAGCAAGTGCTTCATCAACCTGTATATTTTGAACATTCGCAGGGGAAGAACAGTTATTGGCAGAAACAACGGTCAGGGAAATACTTTCTGTACCACCTGCAGGCCAGTGCACCTCATAAGGTCCGGCTCCTGTTCCAGTCACCATATCGGCATTGCCGAAGTCCCAAATGTAAGTTGCTGAGCCATCAGCATTACCAGTGTAGTTAACTGTGATCGTTTCATCTTCACAAATAGGGGTCGGGAAGGTGAAGTCAGCAGTTGGTTGTTGATTGACAACAATATCAACGGTTCCATTATACATACAAGGACCTTCCTCGTAGGAATAGGTAATGACGTTTGTTCCCAAAGTAACAGAAGCATCATTCGGATCGAATTCGCCAGTAGTTGCATCAACGATTCCGTTGCCTGACCAAGTACCGGTGCCTCCACCAGTACCGCCCGTAGCTGCAGCTGAAAGAATTAGAGGAGTAGCATTTTGATCTAAACAAATTGGGTTAACCGGATCAATGGTGATATCAACCGGTGGGCAATCTTCTGCCGTACAAGTGGCAGTTGCTTCACTGTTTCCACAAGGTCCGTTTCCAACTGCAATTACAGTAATGGTAACGGACTGACCAGCGGTCAAGCTACCTTCAGTATAACTTGTTCCCCCCTGGGAAACACCATCTACCAAATATTCTGTTACACCAGGAATAGCATCCCAGCTAAATGTTATCGATGTTGTAGTGGTTGCACAGTTGATAACTGGATCAGGAAGTGGTGCTTCGACAATTACTGTCTGCGTTTCCTGAGTTGAAATACAACCGTTTTCTTCTACTGTTAGTGAAATGGTATAAGTACCAGCAGATGCCCATTCGATAGAATAGGGTCCTGCTCCGGTTGCCCCAGTAATATCAACACCACCATTGAAGTTCCAGTTGTACGTTGCGCCTGCACCAGCTGCTCCGGTATAAGTTACCAGAGAAGCATCTTCTGTACAAATCGGCGAAGCAGCAGTGAATGTAGCTTCCGGGAATGCATTGATCGTAATATCAAAACAAGCTTGTGGGCTAGATCCGCAATTGTTATCAGCGCTTACACAAACCTGACCTGAACTTGCGGTTCCAAAATCAACTTCGATAGAAGTGGATCCCTGACCATTGGCAATCGTTGCACCAGCAGGTACAGTCCAGGTGTAGTCTGTTGCACCAGATACAGCGACAACGGAATATTGAGCACTTTCTCCCTCACAAATTGCATCATCGGCAGGAGGTGTAGGAGCTCCAGGAGCCTCATCGATTGTTACATCGAAACAGTCGTCAACACTAGATCCACAATCATTCGTTGCATTGACGCAAACCTGACCAGAAGTAGCCGTTCCCCAATCCACATCAATGGAAGTAGAACCTTGGCCACTTGTAATCGTTGCATCAGCAGGAACAGTCCAGTTGTATGTGTCAGCACCCGGTACTGGGTTAATTGAATAAGAGTTGTCAAGTCCAGCACAAATCACATCGTCAGCTGGAGCTAGTGGTGGTTGAGGTGCAACATCAATGGTTACATCAAAACAAGCTTGTGGAGCATCGCCACAGTCGTTGCTGGTTGTTACACAAACCTCACCAGAAGTAGCTGTTCCCCAATCAATTTCAATTGAAGGAGTGCCTTGACCACTTGTAATACTTGCACCACCAGGAACAGTCCAGTCATAATCGGTGGCAGTGGCTACTGCTGTGACGGTGTATGTATCATCCTGTAAACCTGCGCATATTGTTGCATCCGCCGGAGGAGTTGCAGCCGCAGGAACATTTTCAACGGTTATATCAAAACAAGCTTGCGGACTCATTCCACAATCGTTATCTGCTGAAACGCAAATCTGACCATTGGTGGCAGCGTTGCTCCAGTCAATATCAATTGAAGTTGATCCTTGCCCACTTGTTATCGAAGCGCCACCCGGAACTGTCCATGTGTAAGATGTCGCACTTGCAACATCAGCTACGGAATAAGTATCGTCTTCAAGGCCTGCACAAATAGTTGCATCGGCAGGTGGAGTAGGAGATAGCGGCACATCGTCAATCGTAATGTCGAAGCAAGCGGGATCGCTTGATCCACAATTGTTGTCTGCAGTCACACAAATTTCACCAGAAGCAGCTGTACCCCAATCAACATTGATGGAGGTAGAACCTTGTCCGGTAATTATGGTAGCGCCAGCAGGAATTGTCCATGTATAAGAAGTTGCGTTGGCAACCGGAGCAATGGCATAGTTAGAGTTTGGGGTGCCTGCACAAACAGTTGCATCAGCTGGTGCATTTGGTTCTCCAGGAACGTCACCAATGTTGACATCGAAACAAGCAGGTGCGCTGTCACCACAGTTGTTGCCAGCAGTTATACAAACCTGACCAGTGGTAGCCGTACCCCAGCCAATTTCAATGGTGGTCGTGCCCTGACCGCTTAGTATAGTTGCACCAGCAGGAATGGTCCAGTTGTAAGTTGTTGCACCAGCTACGTCAGCAATCGTATAAGTATCACTTGCAAGGCCTGCACAAATCGTTGCATCAGCAGGAGGCGTAGGACTTGCCGGAATTTCGTCAATAGTCACATCGAAACAAGCTTGAGCACTTGATCCACATAAATTATTTGCGGTAACGCAAACAGAACCAGCGGTTGTACCCCAGTCAATTGAAATAGAATTTGTTCCTGTACCTGTTGCAATGCTTGCACCAGCAGGAACGGTCCAGGTGTATGAAGTCGCGCCCGGAACAGCTGTAACTGAATATGGGTCGTTCGTAGTTTCTGCACAAACAGTTGCATCAGGAAGGGTTTGTGGTACTCCGGGAGTTACATCAACGGTCACGTCAAAACAAGCTTGTCCGCTTGAGCCACAGGAATTATCAGCGGTAACGCAAACCTGACCGGAAGCAGCAGTACCCCAATTGACAGTTATAGAAGTGGTGCCCTGACCAGTGAATGTAGCGCCGGCAGGAACCGTCCAGGTATATCCTGTGGCAGTGGCAACCGGAGCAATTGAATAAGTATCATTTATATCACCTTCGCAGACCGTTGCATCTGCAGGTGGAACCGGATCGGCAGGTACAGTTCCAATGTCTACATTGAAACAGGCCTGTGGGCTTGCTCCACAAGTGTTGTCTGCGGTAATGCAAACCTGGCCCGTTGTAGCAGCTCCCCAATCAACGGTTATGGAAACAGTTCCCTGACCATCAGTAATCGTTGCGCCAGCTGGAACCGTCCAGGTATATGTGGTAGCCCCGGCAACCGGCGCAATTGTATAAACATCATTTGCTGCTCCTGCACAAATCGTTGCGTCTGCCGGAGGAGTAGGTGCAATTGGTGCAGCATTAATGGTCACATTGAAACAGCCTGGAGCGCTTGCGCCACAGTTGTTATCTGCGGTAACGCAAACCTGACCAGATGTAGCAGTTCCCCAGTCAACTGTTATAGAAACAGTTCCATCACCAGCAGTAATAGTAGCACCAGCAGGTAGTGTCCAGGTGTATCCAGTTGCATCTGCAACAGCCGGAATGGTATAAACTTCACCAGTAGCGCCGCTACATAAAGTAACATCTGCTGGCGGAGTAGGACTAGCCGGAGTCATTAAAATAGTTGTATTGAAACAGGAGGGAGGTCCTGAGCCACAGCCGTTGTCTGCGGTAACACAAACCTGGCCGCTCATACTTGTTCCCCAGTCAATCGTGACCGCATTTGTACCATCGCCAGCTGTAATCGTTGCGCCAGCAGGTAGTGTCCAGGTGTACCCCGAAGCATCAGGTACGGCAGTTACAGAAACGGATGAAGGAGGACTAGTAGAACAAAGTTCTAAATCCATTAAGGCGTCAGGCATAGCCGGAACATCCAGAATTGTAAAGTCATAAGGTTCAACCGTGGTACAAGTGTTAAAGTCGGTATAAGTATAGGTTACCTGAAAAGTACCAGGTCCAAGAACTGAAGGATCGATGTATCCATCTGCATCAGCCACACCTCCCCATACGCCATTACCGGGGCTGGGATCACCAAAGGCGAGGAATTCTACACTGGTCTCTGTCACACAAGTTTGATCATCCAGCAAAGGAATAATTTCAGCAAATGGTTCCTCAAAGACGGTGATGTCAATGAATTGTTCACCAGTACAGCCTGTTTGGTTATCAGTAATGGTAACCGTATAGGTATTGGTATTGAGCGCTTCGATTTGAGAGCTACCATCTCCAGTACTCCAGTCGTAGGAGTAGTCACCGCTTCCTCCAAAGCTTACAGTAGGTTCGAGTAGGATTGGATAATCAGGATCATTAACACATATTTCAGTATCGGGGCTAGCAGCAATATCTATGATTAAGTTACTGTTGGCTTGTACCGTAACAGAACTAATACCCGTACAACCTAGGTTGTCGGTGACCGTTACATTATAAGTAGTACCGATGGTAGGACATGCCTGAATGAACGCGCCAGAAGGCAAGCCTTGATCCCAGATGTAGGAAACAAAATTTTCACTACCACCACTAGCGTTGACACTAAGGTCTACACATTGACCAGCACATACTGGAAGAACAGGATCTACGGAAACCTCAATTTCTGAGTTTATAGTTACTTCAACATCTATAGGAAATCCTGCACAACCAGAAAAGGAAATAGGGAAAACCGTGTAAGTTACAACAGCAGATCCGCTATTAGGATTAGTAAGAATTTGAGTAATAGAGGTACCTGAGTCAGAAAAAGCTCCGTATATATTAGGAGAACTTGGTGTACCTGGAGGATCAACAGTCCATGAATAATTTACATCAGGGTCTTGGTTGCTTGATAGAGGTATACTAGCAACGTCACCATTACAAATAGAAATGGAACTAGCAGAGACATCAGGTCCAACACAACAATTCAATGATAAGTTATTGTAGTATGGTGAATCTGCTTCACAACCTTGTGAGATCCAGCCACCAGTTTCACCATCACCAAAACTTCGGAAATTTACGGTACAATTAGAGAAACTAGGGTCATTATCGCATTGAGGAAATTCTCTTGCTGTTAAAACAAAACAAACTTGCCAAGAGTATCCATTATTGGCGGTACAGCCTCCTCCATCACCCCATGCGCAATTGGGGTCAGTTTGAAAATCATTGGGGCCACACGAGGCAGGATTAGGTTGTGGTTGTACACCAGTGACGAACCATCCTGCACCAACAGCAGTACCTGGCGGATAAAAACCAGGATTAATATCATTATAAAGGACATCTCCATCATTATACCAATTCCAAATAGCTCCATTTCCTGAGGAATTACTTATTGGTACCGTGATATTATTAGGCATCCCATTCGCATCAAAAGATGATGGATCCCAACAATCTCCAAATTCAGGTACAAGACCATGGAGCCATTGACAATTATTTGATCCGGAACTAAAGTTATTAATGTTGAGACAGATTTCTACATTTTCACCTGGTTGGAAAGGACCACTTAGAGAAGAGCCTAAATCCGCATCGACTACTGTTACATCACTATCTACGTTACAATTACTTCCGGTATTGGGCTGTTGAATACAAAGGTCAAAAAATCCAACGGCAGCACCACCGTCAGAAACCGCAATTAAGTACTCTTGATTCTCTGTAAGAGTAACATTATTTAGCGTTACTGTAAATGTGCTTCCTGTATTACAGTCTATTTGTGTAAAAGTATTGCAATTATTTGATTGGAAAATAGCAATTTGGGGTGAGAACAAACTACTACCAGAGACAATAAAAGTTGCAGGAGTACCAGTGGTAGGAGTATAACTATACCAGACGGTAGGATTAGGGAAATCAAAACATCCGGCACCACCAAAATTAGGACCAGGAGATGCGCCATCATTACAGCCGTTCGCACAATTCTGTGCTCCAGTAGAAGGAGTAATAACCTCAGGAGAACTACAAAGATCATTTGCTGCGCAACCAGGAGGAGGTCCCATTTCTTGCAAACAAAGATCAAAGGTATTTGCATCAGCATCTGATGTTGATACCATTATATAATAAGTCGTATTTTCTGTTAAACCAGATACTGTCAAAGGAAGTCCGCCACTATCTCCACAGTAAGAATCAAGGTATTGAATATTATTACAATCAGGTATAAGACTGACAAGGGAAACCATTACGTTTCCATTATATCCTTGAATATCAAGATCTATAGTATTTGTACCTGGACTAGTGGTGGTAGAGTAAAATACGGTATTTTCGATGATAAGGTCACAACTAGGGTCTGGACTAGGAAAGTCACTTGTTGCGTCAACAGTTGTACCTGAAACACAATCATTTGGAGCCATGCTCTCACTATCGCACAAGTCATCATTGGGAGGTCCAGGGTTGACATCGTAATTATTAACACAGATGTTGTAATTCCCCAT
>Ga0114957_1002900_pt1 | contig 15856 bp, 12 predicted proteins | sample BantaG_FD_87175 | JGI IMG/M metagenome (GOLD analysis project Ga0114957, IMG submission 87175) | Marine algal microbial communities from Bantry Bay, Ireland - BantryBay_4 metaG | ecosystem: Host-associated > Algae > Red algae > Unclassified | place: Bantry Bay, Ireland | collected 2014-11-21 | reverse complement strand
GTTCAACACCAGTAGTTTCATTTGTGTCTGATACCTCAAATAATCAAACGTGTCCTGAAACCATTACAAGAATTTATCGAGTAACTGATGCTTGTGGTAATAGTATTGATGTTGTACAAACGATTATAATAAATGATGATATAGCACCGGAATTGGTAACACCACTAGAATCTAATATAGCAATTAGTTGTAGTGAGATTCCAGAACTACCAACATTAGAATTTACAGATAATTGCACATCAAATGTTACTGTAAATTATAGTGAAACAACAGTTTCAGTAGATCCCTCCAATAATACTTTAATAAGAAAATGGACAGTTTCAGATGACTGTAATAATCAAGAGGTGTTTACTCAAGAAGTTTCAATAGAAACAACAAGTGTTTTAGATGAACAAAAGACTAATTTATGTATCGAAGATGAAGCAACAGATTTAAATGATTTTATTAGGAATACAGATGTTTTAACCGAAACATGGACAACAACCAATCCAACACTATTGAATGGTAGTATTTTTAATCCAAATGTTCCATTAGGAATCTATGAGTTTACATATACTTACACAGATGCGGTTGGTTGTACATTTACAACAAGGTTAAATGTAAGTATAAATGAAGATTGTGTTGAATGTGTTAATACTTTGATTGATAATGTAAACGTATCAAAATTAGTAACACCTAATGATGATGGAGTAAACGATTTCTTAGATATTAAATATGATATAAGAAATCCTAATGCGCGAATTTGCAAAGCGTTCTCTATAAGATTAGATATCTATAATCGTTGGGGAACAAACGTTTATTCTAATCCAAATTATAATAATACTTGGAGAGGAGAATCTCCATCTGCTTCAATGGGAGCATCAGTCACTTTACCAACAGGAACTTACTATTATATAATAGATTTTATTGATACAGAAGAAAAGGTGGATCCAATTCAAGGATATTTTTTATTAGGAAGTAACTTAAGAAAATGAAGATAATAAAACAGTTACTTATTTTAAGTATTGTATTCGCCACAACATTTGTTGCTCAATCTCAACAAAGACCACAGTTTACACAATACATGTACAATTCCATAGCTTATAATCCTGCTTTTGCAGGATCTAGGCAATCTATGGTTATTAACCTATTACATAGAAGTCAATGGGTAGGCATAGATGGTGCTCCAACAACCCAAACACTGTCTGCACACACATTAATTCCTGAGTTAAAAAATGTAGGAGTAGGATTATCTGTTATTAGAGATCAACTAGGTTTCGAAAGCACTACAGATGCTTTTGCTAATTTTTCGTATACTATTGATTTAGATGATGATCAAAAATATAGACTAGCATTTGGTGTTCGTGGAGGAGCTACTAATTATAATTTAAATAATGAGTTATTAAATGATCCAGATGCAGGTCAAGACGATTTTCTTAACACAGTTAATTTCAGTTGGTTACCTAACGTAGGTGTTGGACTCTATTTTAGAGGAGAATCTTTTTATGTCGGAGCTTCATTACCTAATATATTTACCTCCGAAGATAACAAAACAGGCTTTACATCTTTTGATAGATCTAGTATATTTATAAATGCAGGTGGTTTAATAGATATTAGAAATAGTAATGTACAGTTTAAGCCTTCTTTTTTAATAAAATATACTGATGGAGCACCAATTTCTGCAGATTTATCTGCATTATTTTTCATTAATGAAAAATTATGGATAGGTGGAGCATACAGATTGGGAGATTCTTTTGCTGCTATTGTTGATTTTAAAATAACTGAAAGCATTACAGCTGGATATGCTTATGATTTTATTACATCTCGTTTAACTAATTTTACTTCTGGATCTCATGAAATATTATTATCCTATAAGTTTGATTTTCTAAGACCTGTATGTAAATGTAAAAATCTATACAATTAAAAGATAAAATATCTTTTACAGTTAAAAATTCATTTATAAAATTTTTATAAATGAATTTTTAACTTTTATTTCAAATCTATATTTTAATCATTAGTGTCCGCTAAAGATTTTTAAAAGCGGGATTTTCATGTTTATTGTTCGAGTTTATTTATATTTTGATTTTTACCATAAAATTTCAATGTGAACAAAAGTAAAATTTTAGCAGACACTAATTAATATTTATATGAATAAAAAAACACTAGTAATTGGAGCATCAACAAAGCCTAGTCGATATTCTAACATAGCTATTAAAAAGCTTAGAAGTTATAATCATGATACAGTAGCTTTTGGAATGCGTGAAGGTATAGTTCATGGCGTTGTAATTGATACGGAATTAAAGCAGTATCAATCTATAGATACTGTTACCTTATATTTAAATCCTAAAAGGCAAGAGCAATATTATAATTTTATTGTATCTCTCAATCCAAAGCGTGTTATTTTTAATCCAGGAACAGAAAATCCTAACTTTTATAAAATTTTAAAAGAAAACACTATTGATTTTGAAATAGCTTGTACTTTGGTTTTATTATCTACAAACCAATATTGAGTAGCATTGAAAGGAGTTTTTACGACGTTGTAATCTCAATAAGTTTTTTTGTTTCTCTTAGAAATTATCAATAGCCCTAAAAAGGTTATTAATCCATTTAATGGTAATATTTCCCAATGGAAAGCATAATCCCCAATAAAACTATTAGGAAAAGTTGCTGGAGTTAATGTAATTAAGTACGTTATAATAATGGATGCTAATCCAATAATCCATACAACTTGATCTATAATATTTCTTTTAGTTAAAATACCAAAGGCAAAAAGTCCAAGTAGCGGCCCATAGGTAAATGTGGCAAACTTAAATAGGTTGCTAACAACACTTCCTTCTAAATTATTAAAAATAATAACTACTATTACTAGTACTATAGAGACCATAATGTGCACCTTTTTACGTAACGGTTTTTGTTCCGTCATTGGTTTTTTTTCAACATCTAAAAAATCTACAGAAAAAGATGTCGTTAAAGATGTTAAAGCAGAATCTGCACTGCTGTATGCTGCAGCAATTAGTCCTATAATAAAGGTAATCGCTAAGCCTTTTCCAAGACCTTGATTCATTGCTATTTCTGGAAATAGTAAATCTGTTCGTGTAACACCATTTAGTTCTGGAATTGCAATGCTAAATTGCTCAGCGTAGATAAATAATAAAGCACCAAGCGTAAGAAAAACAAGATTAACAATAACCAATAACACAGACATGGATAACATGTTTTTTTTCGATTCATTTGCATTTTTGCAAGTCAGGTTTTTTTGCATCATATCTTGATCTAAACCAGTCATAGCAATAGTTATAAAAATACCTCCAATAAAGTATTTCCAAAAATTTATCTTACTATTAATATCATTAAAAAAGAAAATCTGACTTTTATTTTTAAAAGTTTCTTTGGTAAACGTTTCAGCTAATGTCCAATCTAATTTGTTTAATATTAAAACAATAGCTACAATTACAGAAGTTAACATTGCTATAGTTTGTAAGGTGTCTGTCCAAATAATGGTTTTTATTCCACCTTTATTAGTGTATAACCAAATTAATAATATTGAAATAACAACTGTTACCCAAAAAGGAACACCTAAACTCTCGAACACAATATATTGCATAGCAAGGGCAACTAAATACAATCTAAACGAAGCTCCTGTTACTCTAGATAATAAAAAGAAAAATGCACCAGTTTTATAACTTACCAAACCAAAGCGTTCTTCTAAATATTGATAAATAGACGTTACATTTAAGCGATAGTATAAAGGAATTAACACAAAGGAAACTAGCAAGTATCCGACAAAAAAACCTAAAACACCTTGCATATAGGCAAATTCTTGACTAACTATTAGTCCTGGAACCGAAATAAAAGTAACACCAGAAAGTGAGGCGCCAATCATTCCAAAAGCCACTAAATACCAAGGTGCAGATTTATTTGCTTTAAAAAAAGCAGCGTTAGTATCTTCTTTCCCTGTAAAGTATGAGATTAATATAAGCACACCAAAATAGGCTGCAATCAATAGTAATATTTGAAAAGCTGACATGTAAATAGTTTTCTAACGTCCAAAATACAAAATAAGTTAAGAGTTGGAAGTTTGTAAAGTTATAAAGTTTGAAAGTTATGAGCATAATGTTGGAACCTAGTTAAGCTCTTTAAAGCTTTAAAGATCTTAGTGTATTTTTTACGTAATATATACACAAACGAATTTGTGCTAATAAGAGGCGTTCTCGTTACAATATTACATAAGCAATCCCAATTAAATTAGCTAAAATTAGTGAAATTCGTAGCTAAGCTTTAATTTAGCACACTATGGAATTCTCTTCGAAACTTTTGGAAAATGCCGTTGGTGAAATCTCACAATTACCAGGAATTGGTAAGCGTACAGCACTGCGTTTGGCTTTACATTTACTAAAGCAACCAAAAGAACAAACCACAAATTTATTGCAGGCATTATTACACATGCGCGAAGATTTAAAATTCTGTAAATCATGCCATAATATTAGCGATGTAGATTTGTGTGAAATCTGTGCCAATCCATCAAGAAAAGATGATGTTATTTGTGTAGTCGAAGATATTCGTGATGTTATGGCAATAGAAAACACAGCATCTCACAAAGGATTATACCATGTTTTAGGTGGGAAAATAAATCCTATAGAAGGCATTGGACCTCACGATTTAAATATTGTAAGTCTAGTAAATAAAGTAAAAAACGGAACCATAAAAGAACTTATTTTTGCATTAAGTCCCACAATGGAAGGCGATACAACAAATTTCTATATCTTTAAGCAATTAAGCGGTTTAAAAGTGGAAACATCTACAATTGCTAGAGGCATTTCGGTTGGCGATGAGTTAGAATATGCAGACGAGATTACACTTGGTCGCAGTATTTTAAATCGTATTCCTTTTGAAGCCTCATTAAAACATTAAGATATTAACACCATTTGCAACTTTCTGTCATTATATTAAATTACAATGTACGCTACTTTTTAGAGTTGTGTTTGCAAAGCCTGGAAGTAGCTATTAAAGATTTCGATGCAGAAATTATTGTAATCGATAACAACTCTAAAGACGACAGTTGTGCGATGATTAAAAAAAATTTTCCAAACGTAAAACTCGTTGAAAATAAAGAAAACTCAGGTTTTTCTAAAGGAAATAATATTGGAGTTAAAGAGGCAAAAGGCGAATACCTTTGCATTTTAAATCCAGACACTGTTGTTGGAGAAAATACTTTTAAAATACTTTTGGCTTTCGCCGAAAAACAAACCAATCTTGGAATAGTAGGATGTAAATTAATAGACGGTAGTGGTAATTTTTTACCAGAAAGTAAACGTAATGTTCCTATAACAGAAATTGCTATTAGTAAAGTTTTAGGAAATTCAAAGCGTTACTATGCAAACCATATAGAGGCTAGTGAGATTGGTAAAGTTGATGTTTTAGTTGGTGCTTTTATGCTATTAAAGCAATCCGTTTATAACCAAGTAAACGGTTTCGACGAAGATTATTTTATGTATGGCGAAGACATAGATTTAAGTTATAAAATTAAAAAAGCAGGTTACCAGAGTTTTTATTTTGGAGAAACTACTGTTGTACACTACAAAGGCGAAAGCACCTTAAAAGATAAAACGTATGCCAAACGTTTTTATGGAGCGATGCAAATTTTTTACAAAAAGCATTTTAAAACTAATTGGTTTTTTAATACCTTGGTGTTCTTCGGAATACAATCTGCTAAACTATTTGGAGTTAAAGATTCAGGTAAAACATTAAATTTTAATAGTTATGTATTTATTTCAGAAACTAATAATAAAGCGTTAGAAGCTAAGCTTTCAAAACCTGTATTCATTATTTCAAAAGCTTCTGAAGCAATAGAAAACACCCAAATTATATTTGATACTAATTATGTTAGTTATCACTCTATAATTAAACAAATGGAAGCTTCAGAAAAAAATAAAAATTTATCATTCAAAATACTTCCAAAAAATGCTAATTTTATCCTCGGAAGTGATTCTTCGAAAAGTAGAGGAGAAGTAATTCATTTCTAAGCATTAAAATTATATTGAATAATCAGGCAAATAGACTATTTTTTAGTAATTTTGCATTCTGAAATTATAAAGAGACACATTTTTTATTAATATGGCAAGATTTGAACTAAAATTACCGAAAATGGGAGAAAGTGTTGCTGAGGCAACAATTACTTCGTGGTTAAAAGCGGTTGGTGACACTATTGAGCAAGACGAAGCAATTTTAGAGATTGCAACAGACAAGGTGGATAGCGAAGTACCAAGTGAAGTTGATGGTGTTTTATTAGAAGTGCTTTTTAACGTAGACGATGTTGTACAAGTTGGGCAAACCATAGCCATTATTGAAATCGAAGGTGAAGATAGTGTTACTGCGGAAGCTCCAAAAGCACAAGAAGTTATAATCGAAAAAACAGCTCCTGCAGTTGCTGAGGTTTCACAAACGGTGGTTGCAGCTCAAGATACAACTGCTTCAATTAGTTCTAATGGTGAGCGCTTTTATTCGCCATTAGTAAAAAATATGGCTAAAGCCGAAGGGATTGCACAAGAAGAATTAGATACTATAACAGGTTCTGGAAAAGATGGTCGTGTTACTAAAGCAGATATGCAAACCTATATTGCTAATAGAGGTTCGCAGCCAGTTCAAGTGGTTGCACAAAATGCGCCAATACAAAAAGCGACTACTGCTCCTAAAACAGAAACCAGTACAGAATCTAAAGCAGAATCTAAAAAAGAAGCTGCGCCAGTTGTAACTCAAGATGGTGACGAAATTATAGAAATGACCAGAATGGGCAAACTTATTGCGCATCACATGGTGGAAAGTGTGCAAAAAAGTGCGCACGTACAAAGTTTTATAGAAGCAGATGTTACTAATATTTGGAATTGGAGAAAGAAAGTAAAAGATAGTTTTATGAAACGTGAAGGCGAAAACCTAACGTTTACACCAATTTTTATGGAAGCTGTTGCAAAAGCATTACGCGATTTTCCGATGCTAAATATTTCGCTTCAAGGCGATACAATAATTAAAAAGAAAAATATTAATCTTGGTATGGCTGCTGCCTTAGGTAATGGCGATTTAATTGTGCCCGTTATTAAAAATGCAGACCAGCTTAACTTGGTTGGTATGACTAAATCGGTTAACGATTTAGCAAGCAGAGCAAGAGAAAATAAATTAAAACCAGACGATATACAAGGTGGCACCTATACAGTAACAAATGTTGGTACTTTTGGTAGTATTATGGGCACACCAATTATTAATCAGCCACAAGTTGGTATCCTAGCTTTAGGTGCAATACGTAAATTGCCTGCAGTAATCGAAACGCCAGATGGTGATTTTATTGGTATTCGCTACAGAATGTTTTTGTCGCACTCTTACGATCACAGAGTTGTAAATGGTGCACTTGGCGGAAAATTTGTAAAAGCAGTAAAAGATTATTTAGAAGGCTGGGATGTTAATAGAGAAATATAAAAAATTATATTAAAAACACAATCTTATGATTGTGTTTTTTTGTGCTATATATGGAGGTTCGTTTAACGGTTTGTGTATGATTAGTTGCGTGTTCTAAGCACAAAAGTTAGCAAATAAATCACAGATAGAAATACTGCGAGGACTTTCGTAAGTAGGCTAAAACCTAGCAATTAATTATACACGGTGTTGGTTGCAGTTTTTTTATTTTCGTAATGTTTATACAGTAATTTAAAACATTCTTTTGCTATAGCACTAGATAAAGGTGGTGGCACAGCATTACCTATGTGTTCACATCGTTTTGAATGATTTCCGAAAAATTTATAATTCATAGGAAATCCTGTAATTACTGCTGCCTCTCTAACTGTTATACTTCTGTGTTCTTTAGGATGAACAGGGAAGTTACTATGACCAGGAACAAGTGTAGGCGATAATTTGTCCATATGTAAACGCATAGTATTACCTCTTGAATAGAAACTGCTAATTTTTAGTTCTTCAGGAAGTTCATCCATTACTTCTGTTATATTACCTCCTTCTTTTATATATTTAAATCTATCAACTGTTTTTTTTGAATGATTCATAGGTAAATTGTCTTTATCCTCAATATTTGAATAATTGATTTTAGATAAAGCCTTTTTAAGTGTTATTGGTTTTTTAAAAGTAACATTTTTGATATTTTCAAAATCCAATTTCGTACTTATTTCTTTAGAGTGATAAATTGGAATAGGGAATTTATAGTCTAGATTAATGTCATTTCTAACCGCTACAATTATAATTCTTTCACGTTTTGTGGAAGCACCATACCAAGCAGTATTCAATATCTTATGAGTTACTTTGTAGCCTATTTTATCATAGATTGTATATAAGTCGTCAATTACAGAAATCAAGAAATTACCATTTTTAATTTCTCTCATTAAGCCTTCTTTTTCCTTTCTTAAATTAACACCTTCTTGTTCAAATTCAGGTGTCAATTTATTTTTCTTCCTTAATTCCGCTTTTTGTCCTTTGAAATTTTCTAATTTTTGCCAAATTTCATCAACTCTTTTTTTAAGCTTCAATGGTGTTTTTTCAGACAAAACTTTACCATTTGAAAATGCTTTAACATTTTCAATTATACTGATTTTTGGTTTTGCAATATTTACTAACTCTAATTGCTTGTGATAGAAATAGTTTCTTTCATCATTAGGCGAACGTTCTCCAGCTAAACTAAAACCCTTACATACAATACCTCCGAACATTACATCTAATTCCTTTGGATTTAAATTTATGTTGTTTAATAGGTTTTCTGTATCTATGTCTATAATACTTTTAGTATCAACATATGCTGATTCTCTTATTTCTGGATTATTGTGTAACAAAGTAGTTATACAATCTTTATTTATATCATTAACATAAACTGATTTAAAACCATTATTTTTAAATCCTATATGAGAACCACCTGCACCTACAAAAGTTTCAAAAACTGTATATTTATCTTGCATCTAAATTATATTTTCTAATTTACAAATGTATTGATAAGCTACTGAATTTTCTCTAACTTTTTGAATAAAACTACTTTTATTTAATTCCATTGGGTTGTAGTTTATTTTACGAATATTACTTCTAGTTTTAAATGAAATTGCACCTAAATCATCTCTTATAATATTGAACCAAGATGAAAGATAACGACCATTTGATTGAGTTAGAAACAGTACATCTCTATTCTTGAAAATTAATTTAATATCTTCTATTATTTCTTGATATTTTTTATTTAAATTTCTAGTGTCAGATTTTAAATAATGAATTAACGTATCAATGTATGGTTTTATATATGAGTTATAAATTAAATATATAAAATCCTCATATTCTAACATTCCGATTTCAACTCCAGATGCAGTAGGTAAATTATTTGAGTCTATAAAACCTAATGATGATACTGAAATCCAAGCATTTCTCCAATTTCCATTATTTATTGTTTCCGTCTTTTTTAACTCTTTTTCTACCTCTTTTCTATTGCATTTGTTTTTACCTTTTAATTTTTGGAAACATAAATATCGAAGTAGCATATAAATTTCAAAAAGACGATTGTCTCTAACATAGTATTGAGAAATACTTGTTAGATTATCATTATCAACACTTGATAAATCAAGTAATTCTTTTTCTGAAATTTTTCTAGCAACTTTACTACTTTCATTAATTTCAACAATTAGTGTTGAGTTTGGGTATTTAAATTTACCAATATTGAAAGAGTTGTCTTTTATGACAGCAGAAGGAATAAGTAAAATACTTTTGAAATTTTCATCATAAGTAAATCCTTTAGGTGAAATTTTTTGGTCGTAAAAATATTCATATTGTAAAACTTGACCAATTCCTCTTACATAATCAGTTACTCCTATATCAGCAGCTTTAACTTCAATAATTGCTTTAATTTGATTGTTATATACACAAGTGAAATCAGCATAGATTCCATTTATATATTTGTCTTCGTGAATTAAATTTAATTGAGATAAGTCAGTTTCTGAATTAATAATTGAGAGTATATCTTTTTTTATATTATCATTTTTTTTAATTAAATCGTGATAATACATTTCTCTTTTTGATATCAATTCTGTCATATGTTTTCAGTTTTTTTCAAATTGCAACCAATGTTCCGTTGATATAAAATCGTTTCAATGTTTTATATCAGACGTTAAACGAAGTTAGCGTAAAAAAATGACTAAGTCAAACTAGTTTTACTTCCTCAAATTCTTAAAACGCTCCAACAAAGTTGGATGCGAATAATGAATAAAAGCATAAACAGGATGAGGTGTAAGGTTGCTTAAACTATTTTTAGAGAGTTTCTTTAGCGATGTAATTAGTGGCTCAGCTTTGTAAGTGTTTTTAGCGTAATCATCTGCTTGGTATTCAAATTTTCTTGAAAACCAATTCATAATTAAACCTGTAATTGTCGAGATTGGAGAATATAAAATACCAAAAGCTATAAGTCCAATATGAAAACTTGGACTTGCTACACCTAAAGCTTGAGATAACAATGGATTCGAGATTAATAGAGATAATATATATAATGTAATACCGGTTAAAATTAAAGAGGCTGTAAGGTTGAAAATTATATGCTTTTTTTTATAATGTCCCACTTCGTGAGCTAATACAGCAACTATTTCTTCTTCCTCCAAATCACTAATTAAAGTATCGTAAAGTGTCACGCGTTTTTCACTACCAAAACCAGAAAAATAGGCATTAGCTTTTGTACTACGTTTAGAACCATCTATAACAAAAATCTTATCTAAATTAAAGCCTACGGTTTGCGCATATTTGGAAATAGCGTCTCGTAAACTTCCAGATTCTAAAGGTGTTTGTTTGTTAAATAAAGGCACAATTAGTCTTGAGTAAAAGAGATTCATAAATAAAGTAAACACCGTAACTAAAGCCCAAGCGTATAACCAAAAATTGCTTCCAGCAATTTGGTAGAACCAAGTTAGTAAAGCTAAAATGCCACCACCAACAATAATAGACATTAGCCAACCTTTTATTTTATCTAAAATAAAGAGTTTTTTTGTAGTTTTATTAAAGCCAAATTTTTCCTCAATCACAAAGGTTTTATAATAAGCGAAAGGCGTAGAAAGCACATCACTTCCCAACATAATTATACCAAAGAAAATGAGAGTAATCAGGATTTTGTTAGAAGTGAAGCTTCTGGCTAATTGATCTATGAAAGCGAAGCCATCTAAAAAGAAAAAAACTAAAGTTGTTATAAGAGAAAAGCTAGCGGTTATAATGGAAAATGTATAATTGGTTTTCTTGTAGTTTTGGGACTTTAAATAGTATTCTGTATCGTAAACATCCTTTAATGCTTTAGGAATAGGATCATTATAATGTTTAGCATTTAAAGCATCTAAGATTTGGTCGATGCAAAAACTAATTATTAAAATAGTAATAAATATGTAAAATAAAATAATCGGAGTCATAGTTTAAAATTAATTGATTAGATTGCCAAACTTCGCTCGCAATAACTTTCTTTTTTTGGTCTTAGAATTCACTTTATTTAAAATCTCGTTGTCTCTTGGCCTCAAAAATAAGAATTCCTGCAACAACAGAAACATTCATAGAATCTATTGCGCCTTGCATTGGAATACTAATGTTTTGTTTTGCGGCTTTTCGCCAGGCATCGCTTAAGCCAGTTGCTTCTGTACCAACAATTATTGCCGTTGGTTTAGTAAAATCTTGTTTATAATAGTCTTGAGATTCCTGCAAAATCGCAGCATAAATATTTATACTTTTTGCTTTTAAAAAAGCGATAATTGTTTCAGTTGAGGCTGTTACAATTTGGTTTGTAAACACACAACCAACGCTAGAGCGAATTATATTTGGGTTATATAAATCGGTCTTAGGGTTTGCAATAATTACAGCATCTACATTGGCAGCATCTGCAGTACGTAATATTGCACCAATGTTACCAGGTTTCTCGGGAGCTTCGGCAACAAGAATTAATGGATTGTTATTTTTAAAACTTAAACTTTTAATGTTATTTTGTTTGCTTTCAGCTATGGCAACAATACCTTCGGTAGTTTCGCGGTATGCTATTTTTTGGTAGACTTCTTTGCTAATTTCTATAATTTGAGTAGAAGTAATATTTAGTACTTTTAGTTTTTCAGCAGAAAACAATTCAGCATAAAACAAAATAGTTCTAATCTTGTAATTTGCTTTTATTGCCAATTCAATTTCACGGGCACCTTCAACTATAAATAAACCTGTTTTTTTTCGCTCACGAGATTTTTCTTTTAATAAAACAATCTGTTTTACTAATGCGTTTTGTGTGCTGTTTATGTGTTTGTTAATCATTTAAATAAAATCATTACTTATATTTATAGTCGAAACAAATTTACACTAAATCTATAATTTTTTAAATATTTGTTTAGGCAAAATAATTATAAATATTAGGAATTTTAAAACTGATTTTTTAAAAAGGATTACAGCAAAACAGACTAACTAGGTAGTTTAAAAACTATAAATTTTTAAACTATTATTAAATAATTAACTAACCAATTCCTTTAGAGTTTTAAAATGTATATGGTTTTGCTAACTTATTTTAGCAACTACAAATACTACTCAGTATTACGATGTGTAATTTTTTGGTTATAAAAGTTCAAGATTAAATGTGATAGAACATATTGTAAATAGAGTGGCTTTAGAGCAAGCGAATACTGTTAAAGTGTTTTGTCTTTTAAATAATTCACTAAAAGTGCAACAACGTAACTATAACTCTTCATGCCACCTTTTTGGTTATTAGCTTCTAGAAAAGTACTGTAAGTTGAATGGAATATAGGTTCTAATGGGTTTTTATGTCTATCCCAAAAGTCTCGAACTTCTTGATAATTTTTTAAAATTCCAAGATTAATGGTTTTAACTAATGTTTCGTATTGCTCTGGATTTCGTTTGTAAATTTCATGAAGACAATGTCTCAAACCAAACGTATAGCCGGAATATTTAAAGTAAATATCTTCGTTATTTGTTGCTGCTAAAAAGCCAATAAAATTAGCTTCATTTTCCGCTGCATACCCTAATTGGTGTGCGACTTCGTGAGAGGCTGTCGTTGGAAATTTAAACACAGGAATTTTACTGTTTATTTGTGCTTCGTTAGATAACGGATTTAAATAACCACTAAAACCCATATACGTTAATGGTAAGCTTAGTAGTGATTTTTTTATACTCTTACCGTTATATTCTAATTGTGGGAATATTTTTTGTAAGGATGAATAGCCTTGTGGTACTTTCGAAATAACTTCAGATTTAGAATATGGAAATTCAACTTTTACAGTATCATTTTTTGAAATTTTAAGATGAATAATGTTAGATTTTTCGATGAGGTTTTTAGTGACTTGTAGCAATTCTTCACTTGTATAATCTGCTTTTAAATTTAGATTTTTATGAAGCGGTAATCGGTAATAATTCAATGCCCAAAATATATTAAACGCGATATAAATAACAGAAAGTGCAGCAAACACATCTATTAACCAGTTTTTAAAATCTTTAAAAATGCGTTTTCTATTTACAATCAACCATCTTAAAATATAGATAATGGCAAATGCATAAATAAAATCTCCAAAAGAAAACGGAAGCCAACCCAATGTGTAGCGAAACAATTTTGAGGTTAAAGGATATAAACCTTTGCTGTAAAACGACTCAACAAATTCTGGAAATTGCGCTAATAGTTTCACTATTAAAAAAGCAGGAATTATGGAAAATGCAATTATTGTTTTTTTGTTTTTCAGCATAAATCAAAAATAGTTAATTTTCTGTTAGACTACACCGCTTTTTATAACACGACAAGTCTTTTTTGTATTTTTGCAATTCAATAAAATAATATAATAAATGAATTCAGAAATAAGAGCTTTAGAACCAAAAGAATTGTGGAACAAATTTGCCGACTTAAATGCTGTGCCAAGACCTTCTAAAAAAGAAGAACGTGTTATTGCTTTTATTAAGAATTTTGGAAACAATCTAGGTTTAGAAGTTATAGAAGACGAAGTTGGAAACGTTATTATTAAAAAACCAGCAACCAAAGGTATGGAAGATCGTGTAACCATTGTTATGCAATCGCATTTAGATATGGTTCACCAAAAAAATGGAGATACTACTTTCGATTTCTATACACAAGGTATTGAGATGCATGTTGTTGGTGACTGGGTAAAAGCTAAAGGTACAACTTTAGGTGCAGATAACGGACTTGGAGTAGCAACTATAATGGCTGTTTTAGAAAGCACAACTATTGAGCATCCAGCAATTGAAGCTTTATTTACTATAGATGAAGAAACTGGAATGACAGGTGCAATGGGCTTAAAAGGTGGTTTGCTTTCTGGAGGAATTTTATTAAACCTAGATACCGAAGAAGACGATGAAATTGGCGTAGGCTGTGCTGGTGGAGTAGATGTTACAGCAACAAGAACATATACTGAAGAAGAAACGCCTGAGTTTAAAATAGGGTATCATATTACTGTAAAAGGTTTACAAGGTGGACATTCTGGTATGCAAATTCATGAAGGTTTAGGTAATGCTAATAAACTAATGAACCGTTTGTTATTTGATGGTTTCGAAAATTTTGGATTACGTATTTCTGAAATCGATGGTGGAAGTTTACGTAACGCAATACCAAGAGAAAGTAATGCGAAAGTTGCTATCGATGCCATACACGAAGAAGCTTTTAAAACAGAAATAGATTTGTTGGCTAAAACCATTCAAAAAGAATTAAAAACTATTGAGCCAGATTTAAAAGTTGTGATCTCTAAAATAGATACTCCAGAAAAAATAATGGATTTAGGCGTGCAAGAAGGCATTACACGTGCTTTATATGCAGCGTTAAATGGTGTATTTAGAATGAGTGCAGACATTCCAGAATTAGTAGAAACTTCTAACAATGTAGCGAGAGTAATTATAAAAGATGGTATTATAGAAGTTGGTTGTTTGACCCGGTCTTCTGTAGAAAGTTCTAAAATGGATTTGGCAAATACATTACGTGCTACTTTTGAGCTTACAGGTTGTGAGGTAGATTTATCTGGAAATTATCCAGGTTGGACACCAAATATGGATTCTTCAATTTTAAAAGTTTTAGATAAACTGTATTTAAAACTAAATGGCGAAAAAGCTCACGTAGCTGCTTGTCATGCAGGATTAGAATGTGGTATTCTTGGGCAAAATTATCCAGATATGGAAATGATTAGTTTTGGACCAACAATTAGAGGTGCACATTCTCCTGATGAACGTGCGAGTATTTCTTCATCTAAAAAATATTGGAAGTTTGTACTTGAGATTTTAAAAGAGATACCTAAAAAGCAATAAGTTATTTTCATTTGGGTAAAACTCGTTTAATTTAAAAAGAAATTTATTTATAGAAATGCGAAAAAGCACCATATTTGGATAGTGCTTTTTTGGTTTCTTTTTAATATGGTTAAAAATAGTTGATGGTTTTTATAAAATTTACCATTATTTTATAGCTGTTTATTTAAAGAGGAAATAAGCTCTGGTGGAGACCAATTTACGAGCTATAAAATTGACCTTATACATTAGAGAGCAACTTTTTTAGGTTACTCTTTTTATATTTCTATTGGTAAGTTTATGGCTAAAAACGCATCATTTTTCATTATAAAATGAACATACCATTTTATAAGATTAATTCTATTTTTTGTTGTAAGACCTCTATGTAAATCGAGATGAATTTTTTAAATAACTAAAATATCTTTCAATACCATTTGTCGTTCTAGCAATGCTTGGGTTATTTAAATAATGAAACATATTTGATAGTGCTTTATTAATTAAATAACGTGAGTTCGACGTAAGAAACCAGATTTTATAGTAGCAAAAAAGCAGAAAATTTAGTATATTAAAGTACTGAATTCCAATAAACTAAAATAATTCTGCTTATGATTTCTGACACTAAAAT
>Ga0114957_1002899_pt1 | contig 15857 bp, 14 predicted proteins | sample BantaG_FD_87175 | JGI IMG/M metagenome (GOLD analysis project Ga0114957, IMG submission 87175) | Marine algal microbial communities from Bantry Bay, Ireland - BantryBay_4 metaG | ecosystem: Host-associated > Algae > Red algae > Unclassified | place: Bantry Bay, Ireland | collected 2014-11-21 | reverse complement strand
GGCGGGCCGCAGCGGGCGCTTACGCCCCCCCCCCGCCCCCCCCCCCGGTCCCCACCGCCCCCGGCCTTGGGGGGGGCCCCCCCCCCCCCCCCGGCCCTGCCCCCGTGTTGCCGCACGACCTGCCCGTGGCGCTCTACCTCGCAGCTGCCGCGACCGCTCCTGCCGACACGGCGGCCGCGGCTGCCGCGACAGCCGCACTCTTGGCGGACGACTGGCTCGCCGCCGCCGCTGTGGCGGGCGGCCGCATTGGGCGCGCACGACCCCCCTTCGCCCACGGCCGGTGAAACGCTGCGCTCATCACCGACCCCCGCCCCGGGCGGTACCACCACTTTTGGCACTGGAGGACGCTGCCGCTGACGTGCAACTACCTCTGTCACCCGCCGTCACCGCCCGTCGGCACTTACACATCTCCGCTTTCGTCGCCGCTACGGTAGTGGGGGTGGCCGCGGTGGCGCGCGTCGCCCCCATCGCCCGGGTTGGCGGTGCTGCTGCCCCCTGACTCACGGTCGTGGCGGGCGCTGGGATTAACCGCGTTGTGTGCTGGCGCGATGCTTACCGCCGCCGTTTGTGAGGTGTGGGGGGGGGGTGGGAATGTGCGTTTTGTGCCGGCTGGTAAATGGTACCGCGTGGGGCTTGCAGTGTGGTGTCGCTGACTGCACTTTTTCGCCTGCGCCGCCACCGGCGCCGAGTTCATGCCAGGCAGGGTTGCAGACGGAGGCTACGCGGCGAGAAGAGGCGGCGGCCGCGGTGACCGCCAGCGCAAGCGACCGCGTGTTCCCCCGCCCTCCGTTGTGATACCACTGCCGTCCTCATGAGCACGGACGTGAACGGTCGTGAATCATTCGAAACGTCGCGTCACCGGGTTGCTCTCGCCGTGCTCCTCGCTTCTCGTGAGGAGCCCTCCGCGCCGCGCTGCCTGCACCCCCCCCCCGCCCCCCATAGCAGACGCGTCGAGTTTGGAGCGTGCCAGAGTGGCGTGCACGACAATGGAGAGCCTCGTAGCTGTTATTGTACTAAACCTGCCTTCATTGCTACGGCGACGACCTGACCTGTCCCTTATCCTCTTCTACGCTGCTCTCACCCGTGGTCTGCACCCCGCTCCCTTCTCCCCCCGCCGGTCTCCCACTGCTCTACGTTGTCGGCCCAAGCATGGCGACACATTCTCCATGCCCCAGCGATGGCGGCGGGGATGGCAGCAGCGGAAGCACGAGCACCACAAAGCGCCGCAAACGCAACTCTGCGCGGCGCAGCAAGCGTAGCCGCCGAGGTGGAAAAGCGGCCGTCTCAAGAACGGTTCATTTACGACGTCGAGTGGGCACTCCGCCTCTTTCACGCCGCCGCGCGGGGCGGGCGACGTCACGCGGCCGCAGAACCGGCAGAACTGCAACTCCTCGTCGAGCGGTGCGGGCAAGGGCACTCCGGGGGGGGCTGGTGGTCGCCTTTGCCCGGCTCCCTTCCGGACGAGGACCGTCTGGTCGTTCCCCCCCACCGTGGAAACCGTGCCGAGCGTTGCGGCAGTGCCTTTGGCGTCTGCCGCGCGCTTCCCCCTGACCCCCCCACCCCCGCCTACGCTCCCCCCCCAACTGGACGTGCCCGCCGCCGCCTTCTCCGACGCGGCGCCGAGCGTTGCGGCAGTGCCTTTGGCGTCTGCCGCGCGCTTCCCCCTGACCCCCGCACCCACGCCTACGCTCCCCCCGCCGACTGACGTGCCCGCCGCCGCCGTCTCCGTCGTGGCGACGAGCGTAGCGGCAGTGCCTATGGCGTCTGCCGCGCGCTTCCCCCTGCCCCCCCCATGCATGCCTACGCTCCTCCCGCCGACGGACGTGCCCGCTGCCGCCTACTTGGTCGTGACGCCGAGCGTTGCGGCCCCATCTTTGGCGTGCGTTGCGAGCTACCCTCTGTACCCACCGTCGGGCGGGCGCGGGCCGGCGCCTGTGTCGTCGTCGGCGGGAGACGCTGTTGTGGCGGTCAGCGCGCACTCGACGGCAACTGCCCGCGGGGCGCCTTTCCGGCTCGCTCCTTTGGCGGCGGTAAACGCACTAGACGCAGCTGTGGAGGACTTGGCCGAGGATGACCCCGACCCTGGCGCCACCATTCAGCGGGCGCTCGGCCCAGTGGGTTGCGGCTTTGTGGTGCTTCCCCGCGCTATCCCGGACGACGTCTTCGACGCCGTACGCAGCGGCACGCACGCGCCGGCGGCAGAGGAAGCGCAGCCGATCATCAATTCACAACTTCATGCGCGCATGATTGAGCTGGGGGAGGCCGCCGACCGCGGCCGACGCCAGGTCCCAGTCACCTCGGAGAGCGGTGACTTTGAGGCGGCCGTTCAGAGCACGCTTGAGTCTGTGGCCGCGCGCGTCAGCGCCAGCCTCGGCGCCACTTCTGACGGCGTCACGCCCCACATCGTGATTACCATGCCGCGTGCGCCGGCGCAGTTGCCGCATACAGACGCTGGTCTTCATGTTGAGGAGGGACCTAGCACTACCCTGCTAAGTATCTACGTCTCGGTTGAGGAGGGGATGGGGGTGGAGGTGTGGTCTATGGTTTTTGGGGCGGCTGCGGAGGGGGGGGAGTGCACCACTTTGCCCACACCGGTTTGGGTTGATATTCCTTTGGGGAGTTGCCTTGTTGTTCGTTCTGACTTGGTGCACCGCGGGACAAGTAACCTCCGCGGACGCCAACAGCTGCGGTGTCTGCATGCCTACTTGGCAGTGCCCAAGAACGGGGCGCATTCGGCGTACGCGGACCACATGTCCTTTCCCTCTTGCTACTTCTGATAAAAATCATTTGATCCCATTGGCCGGCCCATGTTGATTGAGTTGTGAGACTCGACAATGTCTCCTGCCGGTGGTAGCCCCAGCCTCTGGCCTAAAGACCTGAATCGTCCCGACTGCGCTGGGCGCTTCGAACGTATTCAAGTTTTGAACCATCTGGGCCCGAGGGAGCCGGCCAGCCGACTTGGCGTGGGGCTGGTCCGGTTCGGATCTACGGATGAGTGGCGCTACTGTGGCAGTCAGCGTGACTGCGTCGCGTAGCCGCACCCCCAGCCTCCTGACCCATGTTTCACCTTGACCCACCTTTTCCATCCACTCTTTCCTCTGCCATCCTACCTGTACTCACTGCCCCATCTTTCGTCGACCACTAGAGCATGGCCATCTCATCTGGCGCCTCGGCGGGGCAAGGTGGCCACAGTGCTGACCCGCCGCCTGGTGTAGCGGATGCCTTGACTGCAGCCGCGCGCCGAGTGGCTACAGGGTCACCAACCACCGATTTGGTCGGCACTGCCGCGATGGCCGTGGCTGCAGTGCGTGCTGCCGGGACGGCGGCCGCTGTGGCGCCAGTGTCCGCGACGGCAGCTATCGGGTCTACGTCAACCGATTCTGAATTCCTGGCAGCTGCTGCTCTAGCCGTTGCCGCCGGCCGGGCTGATGCACGTGCCGGAGCGTCCCGCACAGTCGCCGTGGGCGTCCCACCGGTGGTAACGGACGTACCGCTTCTCGACACGTCGGTGCGTGATGCACATGCTGCCGCCACGGCTGCAGCGGCTGCCGTGGGTCGGAAGGCCGCTGAGGCTTCAGTCGATGCTGTGCGCCGAGCATGCACCGGAGCAGCTGCGGCGGTCCATGCACGTGGGAATGGGGGGCATGGTGGTGCGGAGGGAGGAGCTTGCAGTGTGGCTGCGTCGGCGCGCCTTCGGGCGGCGTCGGACCGAGATTCGCTGGAGGCGACGTTGCACAACGAGGTGGACGTACGCATGGAGCGTGGCCGGGACCGCGCGGTGGCGCCTACCCGTCCGTACCTGCCCCCTGTGCCTGTGCAGTTGCTGCGGAGCGAGGAGACAACCAGGGAGACCCTGCAGCACCTGTGCCGGGAGCGGGGGCTCCCTTTCGGTGTCGACGACTCTGGAGCATCGCTCAAGGCCAGCCTCGTGCGATGCAATGCCCATAATCGCACGACCTGGGGTGCTCGCATGATGTTCATGGCAAACTTCGTACGCGGCCAAGCCGAAGAGAGCCGGGGGGACGTCGAGGGCTTTCAAATGGCCATGCGCCATCCCCCTGGGGTGGGCGTGGACCAACCCCCCGAGTCGACGGATGCCGGCCTCACGGTTCCTCCTTCGGCTACTCTCGAGCACCCCACCGTTACCCTGCGCTCACCATCTCCCTGCTTAACACCGTCGCGGGCACGCCCACCGCTTTGCCCGCCTGCACGTGTCGGGGCGCGTCCTGCACCTGATGGTACGCCTGCAGCCGACTCGACTCAAAGCATCCTTGCTTCCCGGCTCAACCCGTCACACGACACTGCTCCACATGCTTTGTCGTTTGAGACGCCTGCTTCCCCTGACGTCCCAGACGAGACGGGGTCATGGGCTCCTCCTGCCCCTTTTGCGGCTTCTCCCCGGGCTGCCCCAGCGTCATCCGAGTTGTTACCGTCGTCCCACCACGCCGCCCTCATGATGCAGTCGTTTGCTGCCGAACAAGCTGCGCTGGTGAATGTGAACGTGTCTCATTTTCACGAGCTCCGAGGTCTTACGAAGAACATTGCGACTGCGGTCAATGCGAGCTCCCAGTCGGCTGCTGCATCTTCCACCCGCCTGGACTGTGCCATGACGTCGGTCCTCGCAGGGAACGCCGAGGTGAAAGAGGCGGCTGCCGCCATCAAGGCTGCCCTACCACATTTGTTTAGCTCCGCGCACCGGCCAAGCAAGCGCGCCAAGAGCGTCTCAGGCAGCCGCGTACCGCCGCGTGCGTCTCGCGGCGGGGTCAGCGGCGGCGATGGCAGCGGGGGCAGCGGGGGTGGCGGGGACAACGGAGGAAGCAGGGGCAGCGAGGGAGGTGGGGGCGGCCGCCGTAGGTCGGCTGGCGAGAATGACGGTGCCGACAAGAACGACGGGGGTGGAATGGACCGGTACGACGGCGACGCCGCTGGCGCCGCCACCAACACGGTGCTACCGCCTGCCGTGGTAACCAAGTACTACGACCCCATCGTCCATGACATGACGATACCTCCAGAGATGGTGACGGACACTCTGGACACGCTGCCGCTCTTCACGCAGATCAGCACCATGCTCAAGCTTTGTCACGTGACGGCGGGACGCCAAGGCCTCTTTGGGTCGGTAGTAGTCGGTGCCATGTACCACGACGGGGTCAAGCGCACCAAGGACGTGCGGGATAGGGGCGGCCAAGCGGGATCGATCAACGAGGCGAAGACGACCCGCATGACCAACATTGTCAACAACAAGGTCCATCTTTACCTGCGGCAGCTGTGCTGGATGCACTCTGTGGTGCCACACCTGATCAAGCCGCCAGCTGAGGCTTCATTTGATGCCATGCAGAGCGCCAACGTTGAGACGGACGAGCAGAAGTCGCTGACGCGGGCCTTGCGCTGCATTGCGGACGAGTACGCGTTGCCATCGAGCCACCCCTTGCGGGACCCCATCAAGGCCACTGCCAGCGTCCTCCGCAAGCAGCTCCAGGGCATGTCCAAGCGGCCAGGTGGCGGCCCCATGGCTTCCATTCTCAACTCCTCCCCTTTTAGAGAGCTCTTGGTGGAGGCAAAGAAAAATGTGCTGGCGAGGTATAAGTAGCGTGTACCATTATACAAGAGGATTCTTTGCAATACCCCACCCGTCTCTGTCGTCGTAGTGGGTCGAGCAGCTGGTTGCCGGTGTGGCCGAGTGCTTTGGTCGAGAGCAGGTCGATGGTTATGGCAGAATGCTGGGCAGGCCAGCAAGTGCTTTCCGCTGCCAAGGCCAGTGCAACTGGCCGGCTTAAACGTCAGATGCCCCATCGTCACAATGACTATCCACTGAGCTGCATGACCTGCGCGAACGACCAAGACTGGCATGGCAATGACACAGCTGGTGTTGAGGGTGACGCATGCAAGCCTGAAAGTGACCACCCCGGTGACACGAGCACGCCTCGGCGTATTGAGCAGCCATTGTGAAGTGTTCATAAATGCATTACTTTGTGTCGGGGCCGTGTCTGAGGGCTCAGACACACCCGTACGAAACGCATCGTGTCGGTTCCGTGTCAATGGCCCCTTGTGCCTATCAATGCGACTGTCTGAGCCAAGATATTATGTGATCTGGACGGTGTCTGGGCGTGGCGAAGTGTCAGCCCGGGATCAACGTCTGGACCGTGGAATTGGCTTGACACCGTGTCTGGGCTGTGTTTGACACGGTGTCGGGGGCTATGTCAAAGTGGGACATGGGGCTTGTCTGGACAGATCAATTCTGAGCGTCGATGGGTACCGGGCGGCTACGTCGTTTGAATGCGGCGAGAGCGCGTTGTGGCGGACGTTTTGTGGTCTGTTGGTTTCAAGCAAGCCATGCGCAGGTGGCAGACATTGTGAGAAAAAAGCGTAGCTTCCAGGCTACGCTACTCATACAATGAGTGTGTGACAATAACAAGGTCGGCCGCCATCGACTGGCTGTGCTGGTCACAAGGCACCTCGCGCATGCCAACGGTCTGGCCAAAGTGACGAAGTGTCGTCAGCACGACGTACGTCAACCAAAGCGGCCGGTTAGCGTCATCACCAAACCCTGGGGCCAGAAGCTCCCTGCCAAACAACTTAGACAAACCAAGGGCGGAGAAGCAACCATGAGAAACCCGCGCACGCAGCGCTGTATCCCGCTGACGCACGACATGGTCAGGGCGCGGAAACACGCGCAAAACTTCACGAGACAGGTGCGCGAGTCGCTCCGAGGAGTAGTAAACGGTAGCACGGCAGGCGGCACTAGTCCAGTATGGACACTGCGCCTGCCGGGCGCGCGCAGCAGGCCCACCGCCGTCCATCCGACAGAGGTGCGCCGTGGCCCACGGCAAGGCCGGTGACATTGGGAAGCGATCACCCACGGCCGCCATCATCTCCATCCACGGTGGGCTCGGTCCCTGCAGGGCCGGAAGCGCCAGCGCCAACGCCTCCGGGGCCGCTGTCAACGCCAGCGCGTAGGGAACTCTGGCCACAGGCACCGTCGGAAAGCCAGCCTCGATGATATCGGCTGGATGAGGGTCGTCACACACAGCACGAAGAGGTGGCGTCCGACGATTAGCTGGGAAGGCGTTCACCAGAAAGGGGATAACGTCGGCAAACTCCTCCAAGTCGCCCGCGAGCATTGTCGCCCACCCAACTCCGAGCTCGACAAACCGGACAAGCGCCGGCGGGGGAGGCTCAGCAAGCCCTTGAGGAGGACGACTCGCATTCGTCCGAAGCGGGGGAGGAGAAACAGGCGCACGAGGCACAGCAGGACCCGGCGGAAGGGAGAGCCCAGTCGACAGGGGAGGATGGACAGCCACTGCCGAGAGAGGCTGGAAAGCGGCGCCCGGCGGGAGCGAAACGGCAGTTGCCGTTGGAGGAGGTGAAGCAGCCGCCGTAGAACGGGGGAGGACGTCGTTAGCTGGCGTCCCCACCAGACGGGGCGTACGCACAGGCGCCTGCGTGTTAGAAGGAGTCAGTCCCTGGTACGGAACCGACGGGGGCGGCGCGGATGTTGCTTTCCCATGACGCTGGGACAGGGAGTGCGTCATTGCGGGCGGGTAGGCGCCTGTTGGCGGGCGGGAAGCACGCTCATTGGCCATCTCCTCGCCATGCAGACCCCCAGACGCGTCAAACCAACGTTGATGGCGGCCGGAAAAGAAGGAGGGCGCCGCAGTGAGGGGATGGTTGGGGGGGGAACGAGCAGTAGGATCTGTGACGCCCTTCATTGTACTCAGCACCAAGACATGGGGCACGAGCTCGGAGCGTGGAGGCGCGAGCAGTGGTCTGTGCCTGGGCAAGAGGGTGGACAACGAGAGTGATTACAGGTCAAGCCACGAGCGCCGCGCGACCACTGCCTCGTCGATGAAGTTCCACAATATGGTAATTGACCGGTAAGCCTGCAATGGGCCTGGTACTATAGCCCCCTTTGCACAACACACACGCTTTCGCATTTTAGGGAACCGGACCTACGACGCGCTCCTCGCGTCAACGACACACACTTTGGGCGGAAAGACACAACCAGGGGCGTTATCATTGCTTGAGAAGAACACAATAATAGACAGAGCATGCTTGCAGCGACAACAAAGCCAGAGACGGACATGACTGCGACAGGCTGCAAACCAGAGGTATGTCGTGAAACTACATTGAAAACAAGACCTGGCGCACGCTGCGTCAACCAGATGAGAGCTTCTCTGGAAGGTGTCAGATATCCTTTCGAGGTCATATCGTACAAGTCGATTCACATCACCAGTCTGGTCATCGGCCGGCTTCAGGCCAGTTGGACAGTATTGACTGTATGGACACGCAAGAGCAGCGTCACAACATGGGACGCGTGGATGACCAGTTCGAGAACTGCGAGGGAGGAAGTAACGACGTGCTGCTATCACCGTACTGGATGTCTGGACGATCGACCGCGTCAACACGCACGTAGCGCAAGAACCCAGCATTGCAAAAAGGATCGGTATCCACGCCGCTGAGCGAGGAGTAGGGGTGCCACCGCTCATTTTGGATCCAATTGATCTTGTCAGAGTCGGGACTTTGATCCGCTGGATCCATTCGTCGAGATCCTGGTCAGGAGATCTCGACGCTTCCAGCCAACAGATCGCAACGCTTGGCAGCAATCGACGGTGTCCGCCTGCCGGGCCCAGGTGGCTCTCTCGCTGTGCCGAGAGCGCTTGTGAAGCGGCGGTCAGCCGGGTACCCGTTGCGTGATAGCGCCACACGGGCCCGTAGGCCCTCCTTGCGGCGGTTGCGTGGCGTGTCTGCTCGGGATGGCGCGCGAAATCACGGTCGCCCGCCACGGGGCCGAGCAACGCCCCCCATTGCGTGATGGATGGAGGAGCCCCTCCGATGCTCGCCACCTCTGACGCTTCTCCCCTTGCGTCTGCCACGCGCGTTGCACTGTGCGTCCCGACGTCGCACGTCACGGCCACTGTCCCTGCCACGCTGCTCCTTGCAGCGCGCTTCACCAATCTGCTGCTATTGTGTGCTTTCATGTGGTGCGTTGGTGCTGCTGCGAGCCCGCTCTTTGTCGCCCCCCCACCAAACCCCATCGTGCTCGACACCAACCCCGGCCCCATGACTTTTTCCGCGTTGCGCTTTGCAGCGCATACTCGTACTGCGTGTAGTAGGTTGATTGGGGGCACCCGCCAACTACCGGTCGCCCTTCCAGTCACGTCCTTATGCTGACATAGAGCCCCTGGGGGTGCCTCTGGTGGCGTCTGGGTTCCATGCTGTGTCTGCCCATTCCTACTCCGATTTATTCCATGACCATGTTTCTCGATCACCCGCGTCAACCCCCCACTTGTAGGCTCCCAGTTGCAGCGGCATTTGCCAGCCTTGTGGCGTCACCCAGGCCCCGTTTCGCTTCCTTCCGCTGCGGTCTTAGCTCGTTTGCACTGGCGATGCGCCGTTGCCATGGAGGCGGCGCGCCGCTTCCTCGGGAGTGTGGTCGCGGGCCCTGCGGGAGCGGCGGCACCTAGTCGGGTCGGTCTCGCGGCGTTACCGTCGTCTGCTGCTCCTGCAGACGCTGGGTCTATCGGCGCCTTACCTTCCTCGCGTCTTGCAGCTGATCCCCTACGTCATCCGACCTCTGCGGCAATGCAGCACTTTGTCATTGCGCAGTGCCAAGATGAGGAGGAGGCCGTCGAGATGGCCGTCGACACGAGCGGGCATCGTTCCATGCCTTCTTCTGGGGCCCCTAGCGTCGGGGAGGTTGGTGCCCCTCGTGCGGCTTTACCCCGTGCGACCCGTGGCGATGAAGCAAACGTGAGGACCGAGGAGATCGAGCCTCGGTTTGAGTTTGTCGTCGTCCCGTCGGCCGACCAGCTCAAGGACGTGTCGGACCCGTTCGTCAGCCAGTACATGATGGCTATAACGAGCGAGTGGCCGCAGCCCACAACATCTCGGCTGCGCAAGCGCCTGAACACGCTCGGCAAGGAGAGCGCCGGGGCCCGCCGGGGTACGACGCGCGGCAGTAACGCGACGATGAAGACCTGGTCAAGTCGCATCCGTACCGCGTGTGCGTTCGCCAACTTCGTGGGGCGGACTGTGTGCATTGACCCGGCTAAGCCCCGCCCCATCGATGACGAGATCGACCGTGGCGTGAGGAAGTTCTTCCGGTGTCTGTCACCCTACACGAAGTTGGTCATAACGACCTTCTTGGAGTGCCGCCGCCGCGGCTATCCCGTCTCCGGCGGTGGTCGGAGTTTGAGCGCTACCTCATTGAAGGACTATTCGTCGGGGCTCTCTTTTCTGTTTGCGGAAGCCAAGGTGGACGGACCTCGCGGTGTCGTACCTGTCGTAGTGGACTGCTGCGAGCGCACGTCCCCGTGGCAGCCAAAGGGTATCGCCGAGTTGCGGGAGGAGGAGAAGGTCCGAGCCGACCCTGGCTCCTTCACGGGCAACCCCATGGCCACTGCGGACGTGCGTGACTTTCGCGGGGCAACCAACAAAGAGGCGCGCCACGACGGGGAGACGCAGCTGAGCTCTGCCCCCGTCACCGAGTCGATGATGCAGCGTTTCTTCGACACGATGATTCGGAGCCACCATCCCACCATTGGCGAAGACGGGGAGCGCGTCTCGCTCGTGTCATCATTGAAGGCTATGGTCGCCTCCTCGGTGATTGTCGTGAGTGGGACCACGTCTGCGGGCTCGGCGGCACCACGCAACTCGATACCCGCGGCGGCAAGGGTCTCGGCCGAGGAGGAGCCGTCGTCGGACGATGAGAGCGACACACCGTCCTTCACACCGCCCTCGAACGCGCTGGCCGATTTCCTCGTCTACGTCTTCTATGTGTTTGCGTTCATGACCGTCGCGAGGCCAATCACCCTGATCAACCTGAAGTTCAAAGACATCAACTAGCCGGACATGACCGTCGCCGAGAATCAAGAGTTCTTCAACAGGTGTGTCTCTTTCTCCTTGGTTGGTTGACCTTCTCTTTTGACTTGTTGGCGGGCTTGGGATCCTGGCCTGCTCACGCAAGGCGCTCACTCTCTGACTCATCCCTCCACTTTTTGTAGTCCTCTGTGCTGCTGGTCTGCTCGTTGTGTGTCTTCTCGTTGTGTGATTGTGTGTCGTGCGAGCCCCTACTTCAGGCACCTTCACCACCGGTATGTCGAGCTCAAGCTGCGAATCACAAAGACGGGCGTCGACACAGGTGACGTGATGACTCTGCGCCTGTTTAGCTACTTCTCCACTCCGAGCGCAGCGGATCAGGACGATGAGAGCATCACTGCGTTCGTGCACTGCCCGTCTGAGCCTTTGAACATCCCCCAGCTAATGCAACCACTCATCCTCTTCGCTTGCTCGGCTCCGGGCGTTGGAATGGACATGGGCTTTCTATCCAACCAGCCGCTTTTCCCCAGCCTCTCGGTGCGCAACGTGGCCGGCACGGTGACGTTCTTCAAGATGAAGTCGGAGACCGAGGTGCATGCGCGCTTCGCGGCGGACCTGGCGCGCATCGGACGTGACCTGTGCCACGGGGACAGGGCGGTGCGCATGTACGGGTTCCGTCGCGGCGGAGCTCAGGCGCTGCTGGACCGAACAGGCAGGTACGAGCAAGTGATGCGGCTGGGCGGCTGGCAGCCGAACTCGAACTCGTTCTTCTGCTACATCACGGCAATGAATGCCAAAGGCACCTTGCGCTCCACCCTCCGCACCTTCACCCAGGATGAGGTCACCCAGGTGGTCGCGCAGCTGATGAGCTCCTACAGCGAGTGGGCGGTCGGTGTGGTCCGGCGCCTGTGTATCCAGTCGGAGGTGGAGGAGGGGCAGCTGGTGCACCCATCACTTGTGGCTTTTGAGGCGGAGAACGTGAAGGTGCTCTGTAGTATTGTCTGCGAGTGTATTCTCACTTTGCGGCATGGCAAGGCGGACGAGGCCGTGTCGTCGGATGAAGATGATTAAATGGCTTTGTCTACATCTTGTTGTGCGCATTATGTACGAGCGCGATCATCATGCCTCGATTGCACTTGTTCTTATGGACAACTCGTGCGTCCGCTCTTGAGTACCAAATGTCTGTGGGATAGTTCCCTGGGCCGCTACTCCGTTTGCTTCTCCATGGTTTGCTCGATGGTTTTGGTGCCTCTTGCTGTTCGGCGTCTCACTCGTCCAGATGATTTCCACATTGATTGCATGAGACAATCCCTGGAAACGGATGATTTCATGGATTGTTCAATAGATTGGACTGGTGCAAATCTAGTGAATGGATTGGCCATTCCAATTCAAGTCATGATCGATGAACGAGCCCCGCGGGAGTAAATTCTTCGTGCAGGGATGAAGCAGTCAACGGGGCCAGATATGGAAGAAGGAGAACAGTCCGGGGCTGGCGGAAGGAGCCGCCCATGACGTTGCAGAGAGCACACGTCGATTTAATACGGTACAAGCGACTCGTAAAAGGACACCGCCAAGCGATCTACAACGACCTTGTCCTCGTCAAACCCCACCAAGTGCAGACCGCACAGAGTCGGCGTACGGGAGAGAGCCGATAGCGCCTGGCCGGCAGCCCATGCACGGCTCAAGTCAACGGCCGCCTCCGTGAGGGTCCACCCCTGCGCCCCGTGAATGGTTATGGCCCAACCAAGTACCAACGGCACCTGGGTGCGCGTTGCAGCTGTAGAAAAACCGTCAAGGGAAACCACACGGCCGGTGGCAGGCACAACGTCCACAGTCGAGAACCCCCCCGTCGGAAGCTCGAAGCGCACAGTTGGGTACTGCACGCCTCCGACCCAAAAAAAGCAAATCACCACACCTCGCGAGCCGCAAGGAACGCCATGCCTCAGAAGACAGTTGGAGGGCACAAAAACACACGGTCCCACCCGCAAGGAAAGCACTCTCGGATACCTCAAACCGTCCAAAATGGTTGCCGCCTCGACGTCACCCAGATACTTGACCTTGACCACGTCATGTGCATTGTAGGTCACTTCGATCCCCGGCAGCCGGCGCAGCTCGTCCTCGTTCTTGAGCTTGGCCTTGAGGGTGTGGCAAAACAGCCAAACTGCCGACCTAGGCGGGTGTACCGACCGACGCGTGGCCAGCAGCTCCATGTCCGCCCGAGTGTGGGTCCCCACGCGCAGCCGCAGGAGCAAGTCCAGCAGCCGCCGGTCTTGGATGTGACGCCAGTGCGTGTCGAGCACGACTGCGCGGCTCCCAAACACGTCCTGCCAAACATCGGAGACGAAGGCAAAACTTCCAAACGGCGGCGCCAGCTGCAGGAAGTCGCCTGAGAACAGCACAGTCAAGCCACCAAATGGTACGTCGGGGAGCCGCCGCACGTGACGCAGAACCGAGTCAAGCCGGGTAATGAAGGCCCCCGAAAGGGTGCCCACCTCGTCAATGACGAGCACCATGGAGGAGCACATGCGCTTCTTGGCTGCTAGCGGGATGACTTTGTTGAGCACGACGGCGAGGGGCGTTGCCACGTCCGCGTCCCCGTTCGTGTATCCCGCCCAGGCGTGGACGGTGGTGCCGCCCACGAGCGCTGCTGCCACGCCGGTGCTGCCGCAAATGCTCACTGCCGCCCCCGCCCCGCGGAGGGACTCGACAACCTCCTTGACGAGGTAGGTCTTGCCACATCCCGGCGGGCCCGAAAGGAAGACGCTGGTGCTCCTCGCCAGCAGGCGACACACCTTGAGAGCTGCACCCCCGAGCGTGTCGGAAAGCCGCAATGGTGGGAGGTGGGCCACCTCCAGCTGCTCGTCATTTCCACGCCACCCACCGGGGCCGCCATACGACCAGGCAACGCGGTGCCGCACGGGAGCAGCCGAGTTGCAACCAGCACTAGCTCGAGAGTGGCGGCGCCGTGGCAACGGCATCGAAGAGGAAGAGCCACCCGCCTGCCCGTTCCAGGCTGGCACACTGGAGGGAGTTTGCTCGGCTGCTTGCACGACGACCGACCGCCGAACCGCCACTCGGCGACAAAGAGCTTCCCTCCACGTCTTGGTGCTCAACTTGGGGCGTGCGCGGCCGTCGGAACCAGCGTCATTGCGCACCAAGGATGCTCGATGCCTCTTTGCGCCATTGGAAGCATCAAGACTTCGTGCTTGGACTTGGAGTTGATCTACATCGATCACGTTGGAGAGGGTGGTGTGCCGCGGTACGCCGACGACACGCACCCCGTCGTCCGAGGTAGAGCCGCCCAATGCCCGAAAAAAGGCAGCCGTGCTTCCCACGTTGGAAAGATCCACTAGCGCCGGCGAGGCGCCGGCAGCGAACGTGCGCAGGAGGGCTTCTTGTAGAGGCAATGCCGCTTGTGCAGAGTCGATGGTCAGGGCGTGGGGCTCTTCGAGCACGACCTCCTCATCAGTGGTGTGCAGGGTGTCATTGGCAACCCATACATGAGCGTCTGCTTCGTTGTAGAAGATGCGCAGGTACAGGGTCCGGGGGCGGAGAAGGTACGCGCGCAAATGCTCAGATGAAGCAGGCGCCGGCCCGTCGAGTGCAAAGATGCGGCCGGCGGTCGAGGGGGTAGGCGACCGGGCGCACAGGAACAATGAGGGCTGGTCCATAATCGTCGTCGGCGAACCGCATCCGAAACAGAGTGGAGTGGGGGGCTGTCCAGTGGCGCCGGAAGCTCGTGACAGCGCAGCGTGTATCCCACTGGAGCAGCAGCACGGTAACGTTGGTGAGGTGCTCGGGGGGGGTGGGTGGCCACAGGAGCTGTGAGCGCCGTGGAGAAGGAGGGGGCCGGAGGGAGGGGCGGGAACGAGGGAGGGGGGACGAGGGGGGGTCAAAGAGGGGGGGGGAACGAGGGGTCAGCAGCAAGGAGCTAGGAGCGAGGCGGCGGAACGAGGAGTGCTGCCGCGGCATCGCATGGATGCGACACCCTTGCAGTGGCCAGCCACGAGGGGTCGCTAGAGGGGCGGTGGGGCGTTGTGACCAAGGCGCGCTAGGCATGGCCCAGCGGCAGGTGGCGCTGTGTGGAGATGGGCGCTTGGACACCTGGGCGGGCACATTTGTCGGGCCTCTGTCGAAAAGGGCGCGCAAACCTGGTGGTGGGCGCGCGTGGCCCTTGAGGCTCATCTGGGGCTGTCGTGACGGCGAGGCTAGCCCCACTTTGCGCGCCACAATCTCGCTGGTGGGGCCCGGGCCACGACCGGGGAACATTCGGCACATTGCCGGCGGATGGACGGGTGACGATCTCAATGGAAACGCCTCCAAGTGCCGGGGCAGAGGTGCTGGAGGGTGTTGCTCTCGCAGGGCGATGGCCGAGAAGGGCGCGAAAAGTGTACGCTGGGGCCTGGCCACGCGCCTCCCACCTAAGCGGTGGTGGCTGCGAGGCAAGCGGAAGGTGGGGCGCCACGATGCGCCGGCGTGGCGTCGTTGGGTGGCGGGGCCGGGAAAGTTTTGAATTCGGGCCACGGGCCCAAACCCGGATGGGTACGGCCAATTCGGGCAGGGGGCGGCGGACAGGACGTGTTGAGCGGGTCTGATCGGGCGGGTGGCTCACATTTGTCGTCGGGGTGGGGCTATGGGTTGGCAGATTGTCCGATTGGGATCGCAGCGGCATCGTACGAAATGAATGATAAAGGGGTGCTACTGCAAGAGTGCCCTCTGTAGACGGCACCGGGAGAATCCTCAGTCTCGCCCCCTACCACGAAACTGGGTGAACCTGACCGAAACTGGGCATGCCCTCCGGCGGGGGCGGTGTGGGCTGCGTCGGATCCGTCTCAATTTTGTCCAGTGGCGTGCGTGGCGTCCGCGCTTCGTCCGCCTTGCGCCACGGCCGCAGACGGGGGCCGCCGCCGTCGGGCGCCGCCGCCACCCGCCGCGTATATAGAAAGACACTCCCCGGACCGTGACCACTCGACGTGCCTCCAGAGGCTGGAATCGGGGTGTAGAGTAGAGTTCTCTCAATGCACCCAGGGCACGCTGTCAGC
>Ga0114957_1002897_pt1 | contig 15858 bp, 13 predicted proteins | sample BantaG_FD_87175 | JGI IMG/M metagenome (GOLD analysis project Ga0114957, IMG submission 87175) | Marine algal microbial communities from Bantry Bay, Ireland - BantryBay_4 metaG | ecosystem: Host-associated > Algae > Red algae > Unclassified | place: Bantry Bay, Ireland | collected 2014-11-21 | reverse complement strand
TTAACGAATTTTTTTTGTCCCCGAAATTTAAGCTTTTTAGCCTTTTTCGGGGTACTTTCGTTAAAATAAAATTGCCTAACACACTAATTTATAGCATTTTAGGCAATTGCAGTCAGACCCTAAATAATGTTGAGTCGTTGAGTCGTTGAATTTTGATTGGCGCGTATGCTTAGGAAGCCGACACCTATCGGCTGTTATAGACTCAAATCTAAGGTATAATTATCCTTCTGGCGCGGGGTTGAAACACATAGGTCTCATAGGTACATAGTTGCCTGTTATCGTGTTTTATCGTAGGAGGCCACATAGGGTTTGCTTGTGCGCAAACTCGTTTGCTGGTCGCAAACTATAGTTCGCAATAGGTTTTTCCAACGCTTGTCAAAGTCTGTCTTCCCACCAAATGATTGTAGTATAATTCACTTGCGTGCAAAAGGAGCTTTCTTATTTTACAAGCCATAAGAAACCCCCACCCCCAAAGCCCTATAAATAATGCTTCCATCTTCAACATAAGGACTTTCATTATCTCCATTGAAAATATCTAAATTCGCGCTGAGGAAAACGAGGAGTTTTATTTTTTCAGTTAGTTCTTTTTGAACACCCAGGTTTGCGTAAATCGTCATGTCAAGGGCTTTGTTCCCAGCGTTCCTCAGCCTTGCTGAATATATGTCTGGTTCTCCGTTTCTTAGGTCAACATCATCAGATTTCACCTTATAAATAACACGAAAAACAGGGCCTCCGGAAATGAAGAGTTCAAGCTTTTTCCAATCTTCTTTATAACGCAATAAAACCGGAACTCCCAGAGAGTTAATCGCTATTTCTGAGCGGATGGAATATGTATCAGTATACCCAAAAAAACCATAGTCAATATGTCCATGTGTCACTTGTTTGATTTGATGTCTGGCAAAAGTTAAACCCGACAGTAAAGTAACTCCATTTACGTGAGTTGGCCATTCCTTCATAATCTGAACTGAGTTCCCAAACCTTGCTGAATTTTCGTATTCAAGAGAATAAGTAAATCCAGATTTGCTCTCAAATACGACATCCGAAATACCAAAATCATAGGATATTTCCAGGCGCTGGGATTTACCCTGAAGCGCAAATCCAGCAAAAAATATAGTCAGTAGTAATATGTTTTTCATTTGTTAGATTTTTGCAATTATTCGGTGGCTCAATTAGTGAGATCGGGCTGGATGTTAGATGTTGGGTGTTAGTCACGGCCAGCAAAGCTGGCGTGACGGATGTTGGTTCTCTTCAACCGGTGAGACTAAATAATGCGGAGCCTCATCATTAGACGAGAACCAACACCTGTGTTGAGCGAAGTCGAAATATCCTTTACGGCGCAAAGCGCCCATAAAAAACATCTAACATCCATCCATACTGCATTCTTTAAAGTCATTCAACTCAAGCGTTCATAAATGACCAACTGAATAGGTGCAGATTGTTTCATCAATCAAGATAAGAAAAACAATCTCTACTTCAACTTCCCCAAATACATCTGCACCGTATTCTTCAATCCATAATACCAGGCATCCACCACCAGCGCATGTCCAATGGATACTTCGAGCAAATTATCCACCTGGTTTTTGTAGTAGGTGAGGTTCTCTAAATTGAGATCGTGGCCTGCATTTACGCCAAGTCCCAGCGTTTGTGCAAGCTTGGCTCCGCGGATGTGATCTGCAACCGCTGCCTCCCGATCTTTGTCGTAATTTTTGGCATAATCGCCGGTGTAAAACTCGATGCGATCGGCGCCTACTGCTGCCGCTCCTTTGATGAGATCCTCATCGGTATCCATGAATAAAGAGACACGAATTCCTTTGGCCTTCATTTGTCCGATTACGTCCTGGAGAAAGGCTTTATGTTTGATGGTATCCCAGCCGCCATCGGAAGTCAGCGCCTCGGGTGCGTCGGGTACGAGGGTGCATTGATGTGGGCGGTTTTCCAAAACCATTCTGAGGAACCGAGGCGTCGGATTTCCTTCGATGTTAAATTCTGTGGTGACGACTTTCTTGAGCTCCGGAATGTCGGAGAAGCGAATGTGGCGCTCGTCGGGACGCGGGTGAACGGTGATTCCTTGTCCGCCGTAGGTTTCAATGTCTTTGGCGAAGGTCAGGATGTTTGGAAAGTTGCTACCGCGTGCGTTGCGGACGAGAGCTATTTTGTTGATGTTTATGGATAGTCTGGTCATTTTTTTACTTATTTATTGTTTTTTAGATTTTGGTGTCTGGTGTCCGTTACAATTTAGATGTGTTTAAGGTCAGGAAGTCAACAAGTATTGTGAGATTTAGTTTGATTTTTATAGTAATGGCGTAAATTTACACAAAGTAGCTGTTTAAAGAGTTTCAACTATTCGGTATAAGCGTAATTTACGTTTAATCTTAGGCAAGGTCATTTCATTCCCTTGTAAGAACAGAGCTTAATTTCTTTAGCCGAAGGCTTAACGCGCTCGCTTTGCCAACAAAATTTCTGAGCAGTTGCAAAGCATTTAAATCAAAATATGGACAATCCGATAGATCAACCGTTAAAAGTAAGAAGTGAGATAAAATTTGACTTTCCGACAGCGAATCAAATGCTCCTTTTGCTTCTTTTTATTTTCCTTTCACTTTTTGTAGGTCTTGTTCTTATTGGCGGATTGGGTATGGCGATGGGAATGCCATTAACTGAGATACAGGATGCAATGGGTGGCCTCAATGTGGACAGCTCTGAAAAGATGATCAATTTTGTACGCAGCTCGATTTTGATTAATCATTTGACGATGTTTGTGATTCCGGGGATTCTGTTTACTTATATGATTTACAAAAGTAAGTGGCGTCAATTTTTGCGATTGCATCGATCTCCAAAAGCAGTCAACTGGTTCCTTGGTTTTATTCTATTACTCGTTTCCTTTCCTCTGATTCAATATAGCTTTTATATCAATAGTGAGTTTATTCCCTTGCCGGAATGGGCGCGTACGATGGAGAACAACACGGCGGGAATGATAGAAGCGTTGTTGGCGACAGACTCTCCTTTTTTGGTGCTGTTTAATGTGTTGATTATCGCGGTGGTTCCGGCCTTCGGAGAGGAATTAATTTTCAGGGGTTTGTTGCAGGGAAAAATTATGGATTCCTTGAAAAATCCGGTGGCAGCGATATGGATTACAGCAATTTTATTTAGTGCTTTTCATATGCAGTTTGAGGGCTTCATTCCTCGCTTGTTGCTGGGAGCGCTTTTGGGGTATTTGTATTATTGGACGAATAATTTGTGGGTGCCGATTATTGCGCACTTTTTAAATAATTTTTTGCAGGTCGTTGCGCAGTATTTGTATAGCCATGAAATGTCTGAGTTGAACATTGATGAGATTGAATCGGTGCCGGTTTGGTCGGCTTTGGTTTCTTTGGTTTTGGTAGTTGGGCTTGGATGGTATCTTTGTAATTATAATCGGGAGCATAAGACGCCGATGGTTTGATGAGGTTGAAGTCAACATCAAAGGAATTAAAGTCGAAGTCAAGGTAAAAGTTTTTCCCGCTAACGTAAGTAGTAGGCAGGAGAACTCCTGGAGTTGTTATTTTTTTCGAAAAAAACAACAGGAGAAATGAGTATAATTAAGTTGCATTAAAGATCAGGACATATACGACCGAAGGCAAACGTTGACCTTGACTTCGACTTTGATTAAAAAAGATATTGAATAAATATACTAAAATACTATGAAGGGATTAATACAACGAGCCATAACGGCCGTGTTTTTTGTCTTAGTAATGCTGGGCGGATTGTTTGGAGGAAGTTATTCTTTCATTGCACTTTTTGCGTTGATAACGGGGATGTGTTTGTGGGAATTTTTTGGGCTTACTTTGGAAAATGAAAATCAGTTTCGGGATCTGTGTCGAAAGGTAATTGGACTCCTGTTTGGGCTGATGCCTTTTGTGCTGGTTTCTATCTTTCATTTGGATTATATTCAGTCGCCGGAGGATTTCATTTTAGTGACCTCTATTCTTACTTTTCCCTTTATTTTTGGTGCGTTTATTTTTGAGTTATTTACTCGTTCGGTCCGACCCTTTGTCAATGTTGCGTACATTGTGTTGGGAATGGTTTATATTGGAACACCTTTTGCGATGCTTGACTTCATTGCTTTTCAAAATGGGACGTTTAATGCCAATATAATTTTTGGAATTTTACTACTCACCTGGATGAATGATACGGGAGCTTATCTGATTGGATCACAGATTGGAAAGACGCCATTGTTTCCGCGGATTTCTCCTAAAAAAACATGGGAAGGCTCGCTAGGTGGTATGGCGGTAGGGATTGGTATTGGCTATATGTTGAGTTTGTTTTTTCATGAATTAAGTACCGTTCAATGGTTGATACTTTCTGTCATTGTGGTCATATTCGGATCGCTGGGTGATTTGATCGAATCAATGCTTAAACGAAGTTACAATATTAAGGATAGTGGCACTATTTTACCCGGACATGGTGGGATGCTGGATCGTTTTGATGCCTTTATTTTTGTGGTGCCTTTTGCTACAGCCTTTATTCTTTGGATACAGTGAGTTGAAAACTATTTACCATCGAATTTTGACTATTGACTTCCCCTATCGTGTCGCTAAATGGGAGGTTTACAGGCAAACTTTATAGTTAAAAATCTGTTTTCATGTGTGAGCCAGTTAAAATTAGGGTAGGAAGCTGTTTAAAGTTATTCTTCAAGTTTGCAGCTAAGTCATTGATCCTGAATACTGCAGCTATTTTTTGTCACCGTAGCTTGCTCCTCTGCTAGATCCTAAGAAAAGCTTCGGCTCAAAAGCTTCGGCGGCACGCGGATGGCTACATAAATTCTGAAAGGAATTTCCCGCTTGCGGATGGGAGGGCAAATGAGCTTTGCCCTGAGCATCAAGCCCTTAGCTTCACTTCTGAACAATAACTTTAAACAACTTCTATATATAGAACAGACTTTTTTTAACTTTGCAGACTTTTTAAGGAAATTGCACACAGCAGCTCCATTTACAACAAAAAGAAAATAATGATACATAAAGAAGGATATAAAATTTTAACCGTCACCTGCATCGCTCTTGCCTTGCTGAACGTGCTGATCACCTGGCTTTGGCCATCGGGTCTGATATTTGGAGCTATTGTCTCCGTAGTTGTTCTGGTGTTGGTTTTGCAGTTTTTTCGTAACCCTAACAGAGCGCTGAAAATTTCTGATAATAATAAGGTGATCGCACCGGCTGATGGCAAAATAGTTGTCATCGAAGAAGCTCAGGAAAATGAATATTTTAAGGATCGTCGTATCCAGGTTTCCATTTTCATGAGTCCGACCAATGTGCATGTCAACCGCAATCCGATTAGCGGAAAGGTCAACTATTTCAAATACCATCCCGGTAAATACCTGGTAGCCTGGCATCCAAAATCTTCAGAAGAGAATGAACGCACCACTACTGTAATTGGTGATGGAAAAACAGAAATTTTATTCCGACAAATTGCGGGTGCTTTGGCTAAGCGAATTGTTAGTTATGTAGATGTAGGAGCTGAAGTAAAACAAGGTGCTGACATGGGATTTATTAAATTTGGCTCGCGGGTAGATTTGTTCTTGCCACTTGATGCGAAGATAGAGGTTACGCATGACCAGAAGGTGAAGGGGAATCGGACTGTTATTGCACGACTTGGTTGAGGGGTCGGGAGTCGGGTGTGAGGGGTCAGTTTTTCTGCTGACGTAGGAATGAAAAAATCGTCATTCACCTTATGGTGGATGACGGTTTTTTTGTGGGCGACCTCAGTGAAAAACAAATAGCGTGTATATCAAATCAGATGTCACTTTTTTTGGAATCTAAGGTGTTTTCTAGCGTCAGTAATATTGAATAATGAGTCGTGTTCATGACCCTAATTAAATCTATTAACACCGAAGCTGTTTAAAGTTACTCAGAAATAGGAAATTCTGCTTACAAGATGCTGGATGCTAAATGCCAGATCACTACGTCTTCTGCGATCGTGCATCCAGTATCCAGTAACCAGCAACCACCAATGCTCCCAACAATATCTTAAAAACCGCCCCCGGAATAAACGGATAAAACCCATACGCCAAAGCCCTCTCAAAACCATACAAATAAGTCAGGTAAGCCACCCCAAAAGCCATAATCACCAAGGTACCAATCAGCATCGCTAAAAGGCATTTTCCAAACGTTCGACCCCATCCTGCTTCTGCCAAATAACCAACTACAAAAGCCGCTACGGCAAAGCCAATTAAGAAACCTCCAGTCCCTTTTGCAAAAGCCCCCCATCCATAACCGCCATCTGCAAAAACAGGTAAACCCAATCCACCAATCAGCAAGTAAATTATCACCGCCAGCGTTCCCCACATTTTTCCCAAAAGCATTCCAACCACCAGCACCGCAAAGGTCTGACCACTGATTGGAATCTTTGTATCTGACCAGGGTACGTCGTAGGCGATTTGTGCGAATAGCGCGATGAATCCTATGGATAGTAGGGCATATAGGATTGATTTTTTTGTTGATGGCATTTTTTATTTTGTTTCGTTCTTTGACAAATCCCGTCGCCAATGTTAAAATGAACGCAAAAGTGATCAAAGGAAACGTTGATTTTGTTTTATCATTGGGCGCTACCACGGGAGTTGTCAAAGAACCTTTTGTTTTATATGTATGAGATCGCTTCGCTGTGATAGCGCAGCGGTCTGACAAGAGTACCAAAGGCGCTCTGATCTGATAGCGCAAGCGGTCTTTTATTGCAAAAATAATCCTTAAATTCGCTATTCAAAAAACACGAGAGCTAATCGACTCTATTAAATCTAGAAACATGGGACCAGATCCAAAAGTATTATTACAGCTAGTGCGGATGCGAATGCCGTTTGGGAAGTACAAAGATCGCTTGTTGTGCGACCTGCCGGTGAGTTATCTGGAATGGTTTGCGACTAAAGGATTTCCTCAGGGGAAACTGGGCATGCTGTTGCAGACGATGCATGTCATTAAGACGAATGGACTGGATGATTTGCTTAAGCCTTTGAAGGAGGACGCTCGTCGGGATGATGCTTATGATTTTAGGTAAAAAAAGTGGGAAGTGGGAAGTTGGTAGTGGGAAGCTTCCCTTTAACGCGAGAGCCCGCTAACGTATTTTACGTTAGCGGGCTCCTACGTTAGCGGGAAAGCTTCCCACTTCCCACTTCCCACTTCCCACTTCCCACTTCCCACTTCCAACCCTCATCACTTCTCCCCCAGCTTAGCCAAATCCTCAAAAGAAATCTCGCCTAAAGCAGCTTTCATATCGTCCATTTTGACGCCCCGGCCTTCCACTTTGACGATGAAACGTTTGGCAACCAAAACAGTAAGTGACCCCCTTTCACGTTTGTTGTCATACTCTTCAAAAGCCTTCATGCCATTGTATTCGGTGGTACGCTCATAGCCTTTGCTTGACTCTTTATCAACTTCCATAGTGGTCCAGGGTAGAGCAGCCAATAGCGCCATCCCTACTCCACCTGTGTCGATCATTTCTACTTCGACTCGCTTCTTCTTATCCTCACTGGCATACTTTCCAATAAGGGTAGATCCTTTCATACCAGCGATTCCTGTGGTTTGTCCTTCGTGGTCAACCATTTCCATTCCGGCAATTTTTGAAGGCAGTAGTGCTTTCATGTCTCGGAAATTCACGATTTCTACATCATCAACTTTACCTCCACTTACTGCTTCAGCCATACCTTTGATGGCATCCCCCAGACCAGCCGCACCTCCTTCCAGTCCAGAAAGAGCATCCGTTATATTTTCAGCAAGTTCTTCTTTCTCTTGTGCTTTTCTCTCTGCTTCTTTTTGAGCAGCGTCTGAGCCACAAGAAATGAATACGATGGCCATTAAAAAAATTGAAATTCCTTTCAATAGGTTTGTCATGATTAAATTTTTTAATTAAAAAATGAAGTAATGGAGTGATCTAATTTTTACAACGGAAAGTTATAATTTATCATTTTCCAAATAACAAAGTTTAATTTATTTGATGGTGGGTTACTAAGATAAGCTTTTTCGGCAAAAAAGGTCTAATTGACGACTAACAAGAAACATTGCGGCATAGCCGCAAATCAAAATCAAAATGGCAATCAAAATCAAAATGCGCTATAGTTTGGCTTTTTCGAAATTAAATCCTCTATTTTTCCTTTTTGCAAATAGACTTATGACGCACTGAAATTCAAAAAAATAGCAAGGGCATGATTTCAAAACTTTGTTTTTTTCTGCAAACTTTCTATAAGAACTGTACAGAGACAAGGTATACAGATCATCAACATTTACTTAAGGCTAGCCAGAGAACTAACAATATTCCATTGCTTCAATGCCTGCTTCAGTTCCTCAACGCTTACGTTAGTTCCTTTCAAAACTAGTTCAAATCGCTTATTCGGCAGCACATGGAGTTCGGATTTTTTATCTGCTTTTGAAAATTTTTCATAAGATGGGAATCCTTCAAAAGTGCTGCTTTTTTCAACCAGTTCATCATTATCAGTGTTGAACGTTTGTCCAGTCCACGAACGGTAGCTGTCCATCGTTTCACCAGTTGTACCCGAGTCGTAAATTTCAAATTGCACCTCTCTCCCCTCTTCCCGGTACACCAGTCTTGCCATAGAAATTTCAACACCGCTCTTCATTTTCGGATTCCCTTTGCTGCTTATTTTTTTTGGCATATTGAGAAGTGCATCTGGCAAAATAGCTTCTAAGTTTTCTGGTGTCTGCTTTTCAGCTGAAACTCCTGAGCTTGCTTTTGCAGCAGAATCAGCCGCTGTTCCTTCCGAATTACTCGTACATGCTGCGACTAGCAACAGGCTGACTAGAATTAAAATATGGTTGATTTTATTTTTCATATATCACTTTAAACAACTTCATAGCGTAGAATGGGTGTAACCAAGGAGAAGATTACGAATTCACCCTTTCAATATCTATGTCAAAATAGAGCTCTTTCATACTAATCTCTGCACCAACAGATTGAAGATTAATCATTTCATCCAAACCTTCATATCTAGATATTCGCCACAAATCATTCTTATCTTTTTTGTAATACACTTCAACTACGTATCTACTTTGTTCTATTAATACATATTCTTGAAGTGAAGGAATTTGTCTGTAAAAATAAAACTTATCCCCCCTGTCATATTCTATAGTAGATTTTGACAATACTTCTACTATTAAAATTGGATTCGTAACAGCGTCTTTACTTTGGTCCGACCTTTCTATATCACCACAAACTACCATTGAATCAGGATAGACATATTTATTTTCCTTTTCTATATACAGTTTGGCATCATTCGTTATTGGCTTACAATTTGATTTTTTATTTCTTAAGCCAGTTCTCACTTCTGAATATATATTCCCTATTAATAGTGCATGCTCCAATGCCCCACCTGCTAACGCGAATATTTTCCCATCATGGTATTCAAACTTTTGACCTGTTTCAACTTCATGTTGAATATACTCGTCAAAGGTCAATCTTGACATTTTGTGAGCTTTCATGATTTTTTTTCTTAAATATAGTTATTATCGTGGAAAACATCAATACCTGATGGTGTAGCTACAAAATCTGAATTAATGGAATAAAAGCGCAAGTGCAAACTCAAGTGCAAACTCAAGTGCAAACTCAAATTGCCCAATAACGTAAGTTCACGTTCGCTTTTGATCTTGAGTTTGCACTTGCACTTGAGTTTTTATACAGTCCTTCGACTTCCTAAGCCTCCTCCGCCTCGCTCCCCTCCACAACCTCAACCTCCTTATTCTCCGGCTTCATCTGAGGAAAGAACAACACATCCTGAATACTGTTAGAATTCGTCATAATCATCGCCAAACGATCCATTCCGATCCCAAGCCCGGCAGTAGGTGGCATTCCGTATTCCAGGGCGCGTAAGAAATCTTCATCCAAAATCATCGCTTCATCGTCACCTCTTTTTCCTAGTTCGAGTTGGGACTCAAAACGCTCACGTTGATCAATCGGGTCGTTCAACTCGGTGAATGAATTACAAATTTCTTTTCCATTGCAAACCGCTTCAAAACGCTCCACTAACCCTTCTTTCGTCCGGTGCTTTTTAGCCAATGGTGACATCTCCACCGGATAGTCTGTAATGAAAGTGGGTTGAATCAATTTCGCTTCACAGGTTTCCCCAAAAATCTCATCAATCAACTTTCCTTTCCCCATGGATGGGTCAACAGGTACATGCAATTTTTTGGCGGTAGCCAACAACCCTGCTTCATCCATTTCTGAAATGTCAATTCCTGTAAAATGCTCAATCGCTTCGTACATCGTGAAACGCTTCCACGGACGTTTGAAGTCGATGATATTTTCACCCACTTGTACTTTGGTGGTGCCGTTGGTGTCCATGGCCACTTTCTCCACCATTTCTTCCACAAGGTTCATCATCCATTCGTAATCCTTGTAAGCAACGTACAACTCTATTTGTGTAAACTCAGGATTGTGAAAACGACTCATTCCCTCGTTTCTAAAATCTTTTGAAAACTCGTACACCCCATCAAATCCACCAACGATCAATCGCTTTAGATACAACTCATTTGCAATTCGCAAATACAGTTTCATATCCAGGGTATTGTGATGGGTGGTAAACGGACGAGCTGCCGCACCACCATATAAGGGCTGCAATATCGGTGTCTCCACTTCGAGGTATTCCTTTGCGTTCAGATACTCCCGAATTGAGTTATACATTTTGGTTCTTTTCAGAAAAGCATCTTTCACTTGTGGATTTACCACGAGGTCAACATATCGTTGGCGGTAACGCAATTCCGGATCGGAAAAAGCATCGTGGGTTTTTCCATCTTTATCTACTTTTACGATCGGTAAATTTCGCAGGGCTTTTGCCAAAAATCGCAGGTCATTTACACGAACGGTTAGCTCACCCATTTGGGTAACAAACAGTTCACCAGTTATCGCAATGAAATCACCGAAGTGAATCAGCTTTAATAGTTTTGCGTTCAACTCTTTTGCTTCTGGTGTTGCGCCATATTTTCCTTTTCCAACATAGATTTGGATATTACCATTCGCATCCTGTAGCTCAGCAAAAGAACCCCGACTTCTCATGAAACGTCCGGCTATCCGTACTTCCGGCATTTTCTCAGGTTGAAATTCACCCATGCAAACTGTTCGAAGGCTACCAATGAAATCTTCCAGTGGCATGTCTTCGCGACCAGTTTCAGCATCAAAGGATGCTGTTTCAGATAGCGCATAAGCTTTCACCATTTCAGCATCTTCCAAAAGCGCGGCAGTTTTGAATTTATTTTTTCTTAGAAAATCTGCAATTTTTTCAGCACCGGCTTTACCTACCGATTTGAGGGTTTCGAGTTCTTTGATCAGGTTGGCCTGAAAAGCTGCTGTAGTGAAGTCTGTGGTTTTGAAATTCACATCAAAACCTTCAGCAGGGAAAGGATCTACTCCTAGTGCTCTGATTTGTTCCATTGCCTCACGGCGTACGATTTCTTGTTCGCTTAATTGCATATCTCTTGATTTGTTAAATATTGGGGCAAAAATAGTGGATTATATTGAAGTTCTTTAATAATGCGAGACAAAGCAGTTCAATAACTCCGTTGTAGACATGGTTCCCGCAAAGAAAATTTGGTAAAAAAACATGAAGTACTGAACGTTCTAACCATAAACCAAAGCTAGTAACTGAGTTGAAACGGGTCATATTAGGCTCATTTACAAGTAAAATATGCCCAATTGCTTTATTGTTCAGTTTCACTAATTTTTGTATCTTAATGGTGTTGTTTTATAAGAGAAATGGAAAAACAAAGGCAAACTCTAAAACTTAATCCATTCTTAACGCCTAACCACCTCAGAATTCCAGCATAATTCTTAATTTTGTGGGTCCAATAAGTTATACTCACCGATCCACCGCTTTTGAATTCAATTCAAAGTAAAAACTATATTTTTCTCTTTGAGAAAGGAACCAAACTTACTATACGATGCGAATCGGCAACACAACCCTAATGCAGCTACGCAAACAATTCACAAATCGATTTCACCCAACTCCTCTAAGGTTACCCAATATGCTATTCAAAAACACCCTTGTTGATCAATCCATCAACGCCTGTAAAGTATTTTTTATCATTATCTCTACCTGTCTTTTTGTTAACATATCTCAGGCTCAAACAATTCTGGAAGGTGGCGATATCGCTATTATGGGAGTTAACGCCCAAAACAATGGCTGTAGTGGTAACTCTGGATCAGGAGAAGATGTCGTTACTTTTGTAGCATTTCAAGACATCGTCAATGGTACTTTAATCGATATTACTGACAATGGCTGGGAGCGGGTTAATCCATTTACATGGGGTGACTCAGAAGGAACTTATCGATTTGAGCGAACAGGTGGTACTATCCCTGCTGGAACTACTTTTAATTTTACATTGAGAAGTGATATTGGTACTTCTCAGGCGGTTACACCTGGGTGGGTTATTTCTGATCTGAATGTTCCTCCTCCCGGTATTACTTCTGTCAATATGAATAGTGGAGGCGATCAACTCTACATCATGCAAAATGGGATTTGGGATAACTTAGGAGCAACTGGTGACCATAATGCCACATACTCCGGTGACATTCTTTACGGATTCAATACACGAACCTTCTGGTCAGCCGATGGAACTTCCCAACAATCAAATTTACATCCTTCAGTTGACCCATGCTTTTTTATGAATCCTACAGGAGGTACAACGAACTATGTTAACTATACAGGCCCTCTTACTCCAGCCACTCAAATAGAATGGATTAATAGAATTAAAGATCCTAATAACTGGAGCAGTTACTCAAGTTGTACAGCATACAACAACAATCCCCCACCAGCATCCATTCCAATCGAGTCAAGTGGAATCTCAGTAGACTGTTCAACCTGCACAGGCTGCGGAACAGTTAACGATATACTAACATTTAACTTACCTGTCTCTGGTGGTCCTTTTAATATCGTCTACACAGATGGCTCTTCTGAATTTCCTGTTAATGGAATTTCTGATGGTCACACCGAAAACGTTACCGTTACAACTAACACAACTTATGAAATAGTTTCAATAACTGATGCAGCTGGTTGCCCGATTTACTCCAATTTTGATGGAGTAGCAGACATTACAGTCGATGGAGCAGCTACTGCAAATCCAGCTTCGGCAACCTTATGTGATGATGGTACAGGACAAGCGATTTTCGACTTAACTGCTTTAGACATGACTGTCAATGGTGGTTCAGGAACGGTCAATTGGTACTCTGACGCAGCAGGTACTATTCCAATTCCAATACCTTCAAGTCATATCGTTTTAGCCCCTGGAGAAACTGTTTATGCAACAGTAGGCAACCCTCCTTGTGAATCGGATACTGCACCAGTTACCCTTACCGTTAGCGGCACAGGAGCCATGGCCAGTATTAGCGGTGGTGGCGTTATTTGTTCCAGCCAATGTTCCGAAGTAACCCTAACCATCACAGGAGGTGCAGCACCCTATGATGTTGATGCGCAATTGGATTTTCCTCCTTTTGTAAATGGCTATGATTTCACCATTCAAACCCCAGATCTTAGTACAACTTTAACCCTCTGCGTTGAAGGTAATTTTCCAAACTATGACAACGCAACGAATACTTTAACCATCCCCGATTTTACTGGATCTAATCTTACCATCACACTGACCGGTGTTTCCGATAATTCCAGTTGTGGTGCTGGTACCGTTGATCCTACCCCACTGTTTTTTGACATTCAACCTACACCAGAGATCACTACCGCAAGCTTAGCTGTCTTTTTATGTGACGACGGTTCCGGGCAAGCCGATTTTGACTTAACCATTTTTGATAATAACATCGATGTCGATGGTGGGAATACGGTATTGTGGTGGACAGACATAGATGGAACTATGGCTATTAGTGATCCTACTAATTACACTTCACCTGGCGGAACCGTTTACGCAAGTGTATCCAATGGCAATTGTGAATCTGAAACCATTCCAGTCAACCTAAATGTAGATCCGGGACCTAATGCCACACCCACCTCTACAAGTGCCTGTGATGATGGAACTGGACAAGCTATTTTTGATTTGACCTTGCTCGATGGTGATGTTGACCAAACAGGAACCAATACAGTCGTCTGGTACTCAGATATTGATGGCACCATTCTCATTGGCGACCCAACAACTTATCTTAGCAACGGCGAAGTCGTATATGCTACTGTCGATAATGGGGTTTGTGAATCAACTACAGTGGGTGTTTTACTAACTGTGATTTCTCCTCCTGATGCATTTTCAACGACTGCCGATGCTTGCGATGATGGAACTGGACAAGCCGTTTTTGATTTAACGACACTCGACGAGACCGTTAATGGATCATCTGGAAACTCGGTCAGCTGGTTTACCGACATGGCGGGCAATAATCCAATTACTGATCCAACGGCTTTTATTACTTCTGGTGAAACGATTTACGCTGTGGTCAACGATGGTCTTTGTCCTTCTGCTCCTGTTGACGTTACGCTGACGATTGTTCCCGGACCTACGGCAACAGCTGCTTTTGCGGATGAATGTGCTGACGGAACTGGACAAGCTGTTTTTGATTTAACAATATTAGAAGCAACAGTAAATGGTGGACTTGGCGATCCCGTCACCTGGTATAGTGATCCGGGGGGGACAGTTATGATCAACAATCCATCAACTTATCTGACTGGTAGTACTATCGTATATGCCAGCACTTTTGATGGCACTTGTCCATCTGCTCCGGTTGATGTTACACTGACAGTAATACCCATTCCCGTTGCTTCACCAGCAAGTGCAAGTGCCTGTGATGATGGAACCGGACAAGCTACTTTTGATCTTACTCTTTTAGATGGTACTGTTGATGGAGCCTCAAGTGGCTTTGTTATTTGGTCTGAAGATCCGTCGGAAAATAACCTAATTGGCGATCCCACTAACTTCACCACGCCAGGCACCTCTGTTTATGCAACTGTATCAAATGGAGCTTGTACTTCTACACCAGTTGAAATTATTTTAATTGTAAATCTAAATCCAACGCTTTCTGCTGTAAGTGTTGAATGCCAGCCATCCAACACGGAAATTGTGATTTCATTTACCATCGAAACCGGACCAGCACCTTATATGGTAACAGGTAGCCCTGATGGAACATTGACTGGTAATATGTTTGTTAGTGACCCCATTCCGCTTAACACGAATTACGATTTTTTAATTACAGATGCCAATGGATGTACCACCACACTCAGTGGCGTACAACTCAATTGCAATTGCGCCACCAGCGCAGGTACCATGGATCCTGAATTATTGGAAGCCTGCGATCCTTTAACAGTAATTGCAACACATAATGGAGATGAGTTGGTGGACGGCAGTGATGTCATTATGTACTATTTGCACGATGGTGCCAACACAACTTTGGGAACGATCTACGATGTAAACGATACCGGTGTTTTTGAGTACGTTCCTCCTATGGATTACTTTACCACTTACTACATCTCGTTAGTTGCTGGTAATGATGATGGCACTGGTAATGTTGATCTGGACGACCCTTGCCTGTCTGTCTCGGAGGGGCAACCCGTTATATTCTATCCGCCTGCTGTTGACATTACTGAAACCTATACCGGCTGTTCTGGTGATGGTTATTCATTCACAGCTTCTGATGGTACTGTTTACGACGAAGACAACCCAACAGCTGGCAACCTTGTCCTCCAGGATGGCAATGGTTGTGATTATATTTTAAATGTTAACCTGGTTTTCAATCCTGCGACTCCTGACATCAACGAGACATACAACGGATGTTTGGGAGATGGCTATACATACACCGCGCCGGATGGCACCGTTTATGACGAAGACAACCCCACGGCCAACAACGTTATTCTGCAAGATGCCAACAACTGTGATTACATCTTAAACGTCGATCTTACTTTCAACA
>Ga0114957_1002893_pt1 | contig 15867 bp, 8 predicted proteins | sample BantaG_FD_87175 | JGI IMG/M metagenome (GOLD analysis project Ga0114957, IMG submission 87175) | Marine algal microbial communities from Bantry Bay, Ireland - BantryBay_4 metaG | ecosystem: Host-associated > Algae > Red algae > Unclassified | place: Bantry Bay, Ireland | collected 2014-11-21 | reverse complement strand
TGCAGATAAGTCAATAGAAGATGCTCAAGGTAATACTGCGGCAATTCATGCGAAGCTAAAAGGATCGCTGGAGATGGCTAAATTGTTGGAGTGAGAGAATGAAAATCAAAATGGCAATAGCAATGGCAATGGCAATCAAAAAGAGTAATCGCCGAGGTGATTTTGGTATTTAGATTGTAATTGCCATTGCTATTGTAATTGTAATTTTAATCCTGCCGATAGATGGTAATATCTCCTTTTTTCTGAATCATCTTTCCATTAATATGGCAAGGGAATTCTAAGAAATATATCACCACTCCACTTGGTATTTTTCTTCCTTTTGAAGTTCCATCCCAACGTTCATTAATATCATTTGATTGGAAAAGTACACCTCCCCAACGATCAAAAACTTGGAAAGTATAATTCTCAATAATTAGAGCCGAAGAGTATTTTATTTCGAGTTCATCATTTTCTCCATCTCCATTTGGAGTGAATACATTGGGAACTCCGATCAAATCTTCTGAGCAAAAATTAATTAATTCAACTTTCGTCTGGATTGTTTTTGCACAACCCATGAGTTCAGTTACCGTAACTGAATAGATAGTAGTGGTGTCAACATTTACCGTTGGATTTGGACAATCGGTACAGCTTAAACCACTCTGAGGAAACCACTCATAACTATAATCTGAAATAGCATTATTAATATTTAGCAAAACTGATTCTCCTTGGAAAAAACGATAAGCAGCAGGTAAATATACATCGGGTAAACTGGCGATTTCAATCAATGCTGCGGAAGTATCAGGAACACAGCTTGACAAGGAAGCAATAACGGTATAAGTAATATCACTAGTCGGAATTGCAATTGGATTAGCGATAGTTGGATCTGATAATCCTTCCGCTGGAAACCATTCAAATTGATCCGCTGAACCAATGACACTTAACTGTGCAGTATCTCCCAAACATACAGTCATACCGACTGCTTCAATTTCAGTTTTATCAACCACACTTATTCTGAGTGAATCGGTTAGAGTACATTTTTCAGCAGTTATAGATAATGTATAAGTAGTTGATTCTGAAGGCATTGCTTCTGGATTTAACAAAGTTGGGTCATCCAGATTTTGCTCAGGAGTCCATGCAAAGATTGGATTAATATTTCCAAACGGGTATAAGAATTCAGCATCGAGTAGGATTGATTCTCCTCGACAAACCGTTGCGTCTTCGCCTACGAAAATGTCTTGTTGAGATAATACGTTTACCCTAACCGTATCAATGATTTCGCAACCTTCAACGGTGGTCACTTGTGCTATAAAATCAGTCGTCACATTTGGGCTAGCTACGGCATCAAAACAGTTCGAACAATCCAAACCATTGGAGACTAACCAAGTAGGATTGGTACCAGTATTCAAATGTAATTGTGCGGTGTCACCTAAGCAAATCGTTCGGTCGTCACCTGCAAATATTTGATTTTGATCGAGTACATCGACGGTAACAGAACCGACACTTGAACAGTCAAAATTATTAGTTACCGTAACCGTATATGTTGTCGAGACTTCTGGAGCTGCAATCGGATTTAAACAATTATTATAACAAGTTAAACCTAGCTGATTATCATCCCAAATGTATGAAAAAACATCATCACCACCATTTACAAAAAGTTGTACGACATCATCAGCACAGATGAGAGTATCATTTGAAATGACGACAACTGGCGCAAAAACAGGGCGTACATCTACTTGGAAGTCAACTCTTATTTCACATCCTTCATTACTGACTGCGACAAAAGTATAAATAGTTGTATCAATCGGATTAGCTGTTGGATTAAAACAGTCGGTGCAACTGAGCGTCGGGTCATTTTCCCAAAAATAAGTCACGCCAGTTGTGTCACTTGTGATAGTGGCGAGCAGTTGAGTAATTTCTCCAATGCATATTTCTTGATCACCTTCAATCGTTATATCTGGCTGCAACATGACTGTAATGTTTTGAGAAATACTGTCAACGCAACCAATATTTGTGGTGACGATTAACTGTGCTTCGAAGTTAGTTCCATCCACATAAGTATGAGTGGGCTGTTCCAAAAATGACTCAAAGCCATCTCCAAAAATCCAATGTGTTTGTTCTATGTTTCCATTGATGACGGTGCTTAAATCTGAGAAAGTAATCTCCAATGGTTCACATCCCATTATATCAGACATGGAAAAATTTACCTCAGGAATATCACCAATTCGAATGTAGTCTTCTATGACTAAAGTGTCAGAGCAAAGCGCATTGTGAGCAATCAAAGTCACATCATATAATCCTGGTAGATCGAAAGTAACCGTTGGTTCAAAATCGGTAGAAATGGCTGGTACACCATTTTGGAATTGCCATTCCAAACTATCAATTGGACCAGTAGAATTAATCAAATTTAAAAATGTAATTGGATTGTTAAAATCACAAAGTACAGTATCTGTTCCTTGAAATCCTAAGTTCAAAATAGGGACAAAAATACTTGTTGGTGATTCCAAAATTCGCTCACAACCAATCTGATCAATGATCGCTAATTTTGGAATAAAGGTACCGCCTGAATAATAATAAACAGTCGTATCGGTACTTACATTCATTACCGTATCTAACGGAGAACCATCTCCATAATCCCAAAGGTACATAAAATCACCATCCGATTCTGCAAAGAAAGTTACTTTCATAGGAGCACAACTCGTATCCACTTCGTAATGAAAACTTCCTAGTGGTCCATCTAAAACGATTAAGTCAGATACAATAAAAGTGTCAACACAATTATCAGTAGAAGTAGCAATCAAAGTCACATTATAAACTCCTGGTATGGTGTAAACGTGAGCTGGGTTTTCCAGATTTGACAGTCCACTACCATCTCCAAAGTCCCATTGAAAGGTCGTCGCACCTTCTGAAATATTTTCAAAATTTACGACTAATGGAGGACAAGATGCATAGCTAGTATCTAAGAGAAAACTAGCAACTGGATCAGCAATTATAATATCATATTCTAGACAAAAAGAATCTACGCATCCATAAATATCAGTTACCGTTAGACAAGGATTATAAATTCCTTCTGTCATAAAAACGTGCATTGGATTTGCATCTGTAGAAAAATTTCCATCTCCAAAATCCCAACTATAAGTAGGATTTAATGCAGAAGTATTATTAGTAAAACTAATTGGAAAATTAGTACAACTTAAAGTATCGGCATCAAAATCTGCAATTGGCTGAGTTACTTCAACTGCAGTTGGAAGTATTAAATTTCCTGTGCAACCCCAATCATCGGTGACGGTTAAAGTAACTTGATGTTGACCTAGATTTTCAAAAGTATGCGTCGCCGTTTGTCCAACTGCATTTCCCACATTGTTTTCAAAAATCCAATCCCATTGAATATTGTTAGCAAAAAGATTGGTAGAGTTTTCATTAAATGTTACTTCAAAAGGTTGACAACCACCAATGGACTGTGGATCAAAATCTACAGTAACTGCATTGGCAAAGATGGTTTCATTAAATTGAGTGGTATCTTTACAGCCATTAACATCCGTTACAATTAATTGCAAATCGGTATATGTTCCAGCCGTAGGCATTGTAATATTGGTATTGGCAATGGTAGGGTCGGAGAAAGTAATTCCAGCCCCAGACCATTCATAAGTTTGTGCATGAATCGAACTATTAACGCCTGTAATTGTCATTGGAATACAACCTTCTGTAGCAGATACGGTGAAGGCAGACAATGGATCATGAATGAATAAAGTTTGAGTAGCAGAGTGAGTACAATTTGTCATAAAATTTTGAGTAGTCAAAGTAACCACATAAGTTCCAGTATCTGGATAAGTAAAATTTGGCTCAAAAAGATTCGATGTATCACTATCATCTCCTGCTACTCCAAAATCCCAAAAGTAAGTATCTGCTCCAATTGAAGTATTAGTTGATACAATGTCGAGTGAGGTTAAACAATTTTGACCTATGGAAAAAATCGCTTTAGGAGCAGTTACTTCAATATAATTTGTCAAAATTAATTGATCGGTACATCCTTTATCTGAGACAGTTAAGGTCACATCAAAAAATCCAGTATCGGGATAAGTGGTCGATGGATTTTGTACAATATCGTTTTGTGAATTTCCAAAATCCCAAAACCAAGTGTCCACAAATGGAGAAGATAAGTCGGTAAAATCTACTACTTGATCTACACATGCAACTGTTGGAATTGCTTCAAAATTTACCAATGGATTATCACCTACACAAACTGCTTCACTAAAGGTTTGAGTGTCAGAACAACCCAAAGTATTGGTTACTGTCAAAACTATATCAAAACATCCTGTATCAGAAATCATAAAATTCGGAACTTGATCTGTCGAGGTCAAAAGCCCTGAAGGAGTGTTTATTTCCCAAAGCCAATTGGTAATCGGCAAAACAGTAGTGGAGTTATCCTCCAAGTTTATATCCAAAGGTGTACATCCTGAAAATTGATTATTGACGATGGATGCTGCCGTTTCTACCAATTCTATATTAGTGGTTGAAATTACACTTTCACAACCATTCTCATTGGTAACAGTTAGCGTAACATTATAAATTCCAAAATCTGTATAAACATGATTTGGGTTCTGCTGATTACTTGTTGTGTTATCCCCAAAGTCCCAAAGCCAAATAGTTGCATCAGCTGAAGTTCCTGTGAAATTCACAGAATGCGGAATGGAACAACCTAAAGTATTATCATTATTATAAGCAACATCTGGCAGAGCAAAAACTTCTATCTCTGTAGTCGAAGTATTACTAGCGGTACAGCCAGCAACATCACGAGTTAAAGTAACTGTATAAAAACCAGGATCTTGATAAATATGTATTGGGTTGGAAACTATCGAAGGAGTTGTTCCATCTCCAAAATCCCACGTAACATTGTCCGCAGCTTCGGGCGATTCATCAGTAAAAGTTACTGATAAATCTTCACAACCTTGATCAGGAGTAAACGTAAAATCTGTCGTATAACCAATGTTAATATAATTTTCTAAAACTAAAGTATCTTGGCAATCAGTATCTGCATTTTGACCAATCAAAGTTACTGTGTAATTTCCTGGATCTGAATATAAAACTGACGGTGGTACGGTGCCAGCGAAATTTACTCCATTGCCAAAATTCCATGTATAAGTCATATTCGGTTGAATATTATCATTGATGAAATCAACAATAAATGGCGGTTCACATTTAAAGGTATCGCTCGCATGAAAGTCAACTACAGTTGGTTCAAAAGTATTGATATAATTATCTTTGGAAATAACATTAATACAACCATTCACATCAGTAACAGTCAAACTAACATTGTACTGATCTGCAATGGTGTAAATACTTTCTGCATTTGGAGAAGCACTCCCATCATTAATGACAACCCCTGTCGATCCACCTACTCCCCATATAAATTCTGTAATATTGGTAGAACTTCCTGTATAGTTAAATGTAGCGGTATGAGGAATACAACCATCTGGTGAAGGTGATTCGAAATCAGGATCAGGTAGTGGATGAACTGTGATAAAATTAGGTTCACATAAAGTAGCAGTATTGCCATCACTATCAGTTACGGTCAAACAAATTTCATAAGTTCCAGGTGAACCAAAAATTCTTCCTTGACATTCATTGTTAGAACTCACGCCTCCTAGATTCCAAGACCAAGCAACTATATCTGCTCCAATCGAGGAAGAGTTATCGCAAAAATTAACCTGTAGGGAGCCACATCCTTGGAGTTGATCGGCGGTGAAATCAACTGTGATTTGTGCGGAAGATGAAAAGAATCCTGCGCAGACAAAAAGAACCATCAACAGTAGTCTAATTATTGACATTTCAATATAAGGTTTATATTAAGCACTAAGTCGAAATTATCTATAAGTAATTTTAATTCTCTTTTTCTCTGGTGATGTTAACAATATTCGTCGTAACATTTGCTAGGACGATATTTTTTTCTTTCATCAGAGAAAAAAAATCTAAAACTTAATCTTAAGCATATCTTCGATTTGGCACTTAGATTAAAATAATAATAGGTTTAGTATATGGATATGAGTGGGAATTATTCTTCTCTATTCAATTTGGATTAAATGAAAATTTCAATTTATAAGGTGTGTTGTTGAACTGAAAATTTACTTTTAATTAAATATATACCCAAAGGGAAAGAAAGTGTTTTTACTACTACTACAATGGTATAGTAAAGAGGAGATGATATTTTGGAAAATAGAAAGATTTTGTGACAGCTTTTTGTGCAAGTTTTTCCCAAGGAAATTATTCATTTTTTTAATTATTACATTTTTTCAGAATAAGGTTTTAAGACAAAAAATTTTTACGTAATGCAAAGGATATATAAAAAGTTGATTTTCAGCTTTTTAAATATTTTAAGTATTAGCATAGTGTAAATAATTAGACTTAGAGAGATCGAATTCTAAGTCGTGTTTGAGATGAGGTGTTTTTTTTAAGTACAAAAGTAAACATTATAACATTAAATATTATAAAATATTTTAATGTTTATTTTATATATTTTCGAGAAAGTGTAAATGTAGTTTTGCCTTAATAGATTCTTAATTCTTACAATAAGAAAAGGTGAACCTTTTTTCAAAATAATTTTTTTTTTTTTAATTAGGGATGAGAGAATATCGAATATCGACGATACCATTTGCATCTTCTATGTGAAATTTCGTCAAATTTCATCATTGGAAATTCCTTGTTCGGTATTCGATATTCCCAGACCCTGACTCTTCATTAATTTGTAGTTCGCTTAATTTCAACAATTTCAACTCTTCTTTCCATGGAAGCTTCGACACTAAAAATAGAATTTCTTTGATCATTCAAATCATCACTAATTCTTTGCGAAGCAGTTGTTTCTCCAAATGGCTTTTCTGAAATAATTAATCGACCCGATTTCAAAAATGGTTGAAAAACTCCATCTGCATAAGTTTTAAAATGATTCCGCACACAGGAGATTCTTCGCTTTGATAAATATAAATTATAATCCGTTTTGGCTCGTGGACTAGTGAATCCCTTTAGAAAAATTTCCACTTGATCGCCATCATTTAATCTTTTTAATAAAATATTGGAAAATAAAAACAAGTGATCAAAACCCTTTTGGACTTTGTTATCAAAGAAATTGATTAGATCGTTTTCTGCTTGAAATTTATTCTCTTCTGCCAATGGATTGGTGTATTTATCAATAAATTCATATTTCCGACTGACATATGGTAGGTAAGATTCTTCGTAAGATTTTTTGGTTGTAGTCCTTCGAGTTCGTTTGTCTGGCTCGTCATTATCATAGTATAATGCTAATGGTAAAAAGTCTTCGAGTGTCGTCGGAACTTGCGGCAATGAAGGTGTAACTGGATCAATTGGTACAGATGGTTCAGGTGGTTCTTCCACAATTAATAAGGAATCAATCGCAGGCGGTTCGTCAGGCATGACTTCTTTTGGGAAATTTATTTTGTAAATATCATTGCAGCAAGTTTTGTTTGCTTTGTTCAAATACATCGACCCAATTCGATTACTTGCCAAAAATGCAGCAGAAGTATCAGCGCTCAACGTATAGTAAATATCATTATAACTACTATTCGTTGGATAACCTAAATGCTCCACTTCAGCCCAACCATTTTCAGAATTTTTACTTTTGTAAATGTCAAAACCACCCAAACCTTTGTAACCATCTGAGCTAAAATATAAAGTTTGTGACGGTTCATGGAAGAAAGGAGTCAGGTCATTATATTTAGTATTGATACTTTCGACGTTTACTGGATCAGAGAATTTTTTCCCATTAATTTCACTCACCCAAATATCCAAACCACCTTTTCCGTCAGGACGATTTGATACAAAATATAGCAGCTCCTTTCCAGTTTTTGAATCAAAACCAATGGCAGGATGAGTCGCAGTAAAACCTTTTTGATTAATACTTTTAGGGAGTTTGATTGTTTTCTTTTTCCAACGACCTTTTCTTTTGGTATCTTTTTCTTTGTAACAAAGTGTACACGTAATTTCTACACGACCTTTATTTTGGCATTGAGTATAATAAATCCGTTTTTTATTGCGACTAAATGCAGTATGAGCGGTGTGTAACTTATCATCATTAAATTTGTATTTCATAGTTCGACCTTTCGAGCCATTGACAGAATACAAAACCTTAGTCATTTTTTTTTCTGGAACGCTTTTGTCTTTTGGATTTCGAAACTTGAGACTAGAATAAAATAAAGTGTCTCCTTTCATTATCGCTCCAAAATCTGAATATTTAGAATTGACTCTTTTATTGAGTTGATTGATTTCAATGTCTTCGGGGACTGCGACTAAATCTATTGCCCATCTACAAGCTTCGATTTCGGACTTTGCTTGCTCCATCATTTCTGTATTTCCATTTTTACTCGAATTGTAATTTTCAAAAAATCTAATAGCTTCAGCATAAGCACCTTGATTTTTTTTTACTTTTCCTAACCAAAAATTAACCAAAGGGAAATTACTTACTTCCTCATGTTGCAAAATCTTTTGGTAGTATTCTTCCGCCAATTCATAATTATGATAAAGTCGAGCAACATCAGCAAATTTATAAATCACTTCTGCTGATTCATTTTTTATTTCTAAAGCATCCTGAAAATAAATCATCGCAGCATAATAATCTTTTTGTTGCGTCGCTTTGTCTCCAGCTTTGACATACGCTTTATAAGTTTGTGCATGAATATTGGAAAAAGAAAAAAAGAGGAAAAGTAGAAAGAAGGGAATTTGAATTTTTTTTATCATTATGTATGTCGTTATTGTGTAGAGACGCAATGCTTTGCGTTTCTACGTGGGAATTTTTTTTTAAAAAACAGGACAAGACTCAATCACCTTGACACATTCTTTTACATTGGTAATCGTGTACATTGCTCCAATTTCGATTCCACCATTTCCATTAGTGGCAGCATCGAAGGCAGAGATATTCATGTCGTAACTCACGCCAATTTTCCAAGCAGCATAATGTAATTCGAAGCTTGGAATAATGGCATCACCGATCCGAAAGGAAGTACCAATTTGAACAGCAACCTCTTTTCCTTTTGCCTCACTTATATGATAACGACCTGCACTTCCGATTAACAATTGTTCATAAGGTCCTTGCAATTGACCCAAGGCATGAATCACTATATCCCATTTTGGATGCACTTGAATTACTCCTCCCGAATAAATGGAAAGTCGCATCGGTAATTGCGAATATGGATCATCTTTAAAACTTTGAACTGGTCCAGTCAGATGATATGCTCCAATTCCAGCAAGAGCATAACTTCGATTATCCTCTTTTCTAAACATCCAACTTACCCCTGCATTTACATCAACGAAGGCTTTATTTTCATTAGCGAAATTTTCTTTACTATCTCTAGTTGGGTCAAATAATTCTCCATCAAATTGATTATTGAATTGCAAATTTGAAATCGAAAATGATCGCTGAGATGCGACCGATTGAACGCCAAGGCTCAAAGTATTCATCTCATTGATTTTATAATGTAGCGCACCTGTCACTCCAAATGAAGATAAAGCTAACTCTGAATCGCCAGATTTATCGTAGTTAAAATGCACTCCACCTGCGAGCGAAAGTTTATCATTTCTCCTAATTACATTGGGTAATTTCATATCAGCTGCTCCCGAAAAAGTCAAATACGGAACAGGTACTGATTGCCATTGCGAGCGATAACTTCCCATGATTCGAACATCTTCTGAAAACATTCCAGCGAGCCCAGGACTGATATTTAAAGGAGAGAAATGCGATTGAGAAAAATGAATATCTTGCCCCAATAACATTATTGAAAATGCAGAAGCGAAACAAGTCATGGTTATTTTTTGTAAAATTGATTTCAACACTTGGAGGATTTTTGCTGTTGTGATAAAATATTTTCAATGTGTAAGCTAATTATTTTTAAATTAACTATCTGATTACACGGATAAAAATCAGAAATGCTTAGTCTTTTGGTCTTAGGAACACTTAAAAAAAATGTGGTACATATACCGAAGATTAAATTTACTCCTCTCCATTTTTAGGAGGAGAATAGCAGATTTAATCCGAGGTATATTTTACTCAAACGTTTAGTTGATAATTAGTCTTTCCGTTCCTCAAATTAATAAATTCATTTTTATATAAAAAGAAAATTTTAATTTATCCGTTCACTTTGTTTATTTGCATTCATTTTGTAATAATTCTGTTAAGTTCATGCAGCGAATTTTTTAGAACTTGATTCAATTCAATTTAATCAAAATCAAAAAAGGCTAAATGGTAATCTCACTATAATAGTTTGTAATCTTGATTGCCATTGATATTGTAATTGCCATTGACATTTTATTAAAACTTTAATATGAAAAAAATAGGAATCACCGGCGGCATTGGCAGCGGTAAAACGACCGTTTGTAAAATTTTTGAATCTTTAAGGATTCCAGTTTATTATGCTGATGATCGAGCGAAAGCATTGATGATTGAAAATAAACAATTGGTCAATGGAATTAAAAATTTACTAGGCGATGAATCTTATTTTGACGATGGTTCTCTGAATCGACAATACATCGCCAATATTGTTTTTAGAGATGATGAAAAATTGGAACAACTGAATGGTTTGGTGCATCCTGCTATTGCGAAGGATGGTATTCTTTGGCAGCAATCTCAATCATTAGTTCCCTATACTGTGAAAGAAGCTGCCTTGCTGATTGAAACTGGAAGTTTTCAAGCACTAGATTATTTGATTACGGTGTGGGCACCCAAGGAATTGAGAATTCAAAGAGTACTTCAAAGAGATGGTACAACTCGGGAGGAGGTGGAGGCTAGAATTGATAAACAGATGCCTGAATTTGAGAAATTAAAATTAGCGCAGTTTGTGATTATTAATGATGGGGAGAAGTCGTTGGTGCAGCAGGTACATAAGTTGCATCGCCGTTTTCAGTAAGTTCATGTTCACAATTATTCATAAGTTATTTTGAGCTTATTTTTTTATCAGATAAAATAAAAAAACGTAGATATAGCCTGTGTTGTGTGTAATGAGGGAAAAAGAAAAAAAGAGTACCTTGCAAGTCTAAAAAAGTTAAAGAATAATGACAAAGATAATTTCGAAGAATGCAATTGAAAAACGTAATCAATGGGTTACCAAAATTGGTGAATTGAATGGAGATTTTGCTGCCAATTCCTTACAAATGGAAAATGATTTAGATGCTGAAATCAATACTTTTGGAACACAAACGCTATTAGACCATTTGAGATTGAGCGGTAATATACCTGAATCATATGGGCATGATTCAAGTGAAGAAAAACAATATTCTAAATATACAGATAGTCTTTTGTGTTTTGCATACAAACAAATGGGATTAAAAAGTATTGTGATTACTGAACGTGCAGATGTTGCTGATGTAGAGGCATTTGCAAAAGATTATAGTTTCGTAGCTGATGCAAAAGCATTTAGATTAAGTAGGACTGCTAAAAATCAAAAAGATTTTAAGGTACAAGCTATGGATAGGTGGAAGCATGGAAAACCCTATGCTATGGTTGTTTGCCCAATTTATCAATTGCCGAGTAGGTCAAGTCAAATTTACAGTCAAGCAATTACAAGAAGCGTTTGTGTTTTTACCTACTCACATCTTTCATTGTTAGTAAGGTATGCAGAAGAGATTGGTAAGAATAAAGCAGAAGATTTACTTTTACAGATTTTTGATGTTATTCCTGCAATGCATCCTACAAAAAGTGCAAATGATTATTGGATAGCTGTTAATAAAACAATGCTAAATCATTCAAAGTCAATATCTAAATTGTGGCAAGATGAAAAAATTGCAGCCACAGAATCTATTGAAATTGCTAAAAAAGAAGCCTTAATTTACTTAGCCTCGGAAAGGGAAAAAATTATGCGAATGAGCCATGACGAAGCATTAAAAGAATTAATCAAAGCAAGTAAAATCGAGAACAAAATCAAGATAATTAATAAAATTTCAGATAACGGTCTATTTGGACTTAAATAATAAAAATACTATGACAGAACATTTAAATAAAATTATAGAAGGTAATTGTGTTGAAGTAATGAAAACATTTGAATCTAACTCAATTGACCTAACTGTAACATCTCCACCATACGATAATCTAAGGACATATAAGGGATACGTTTTTCCATTTGAAGATATAGCGAAAGAACTTTTTCGGATAACAAAAGAAGGTGGGATTGTTGTTTGGGTTGTGGCTGATGCAACAATTAAAGGAAGTGAAACAGGAACAAGTTTCAAACAAGCATTGTATTTTAAAGAGGTCGGATTCAATTTACATGATACAATGATTTTTCAAAAGAAAAACCCTATTCCTCAAATTTACAGAAAGAGATATAATAACGTTTTTGAATATATGTTTGTGTTTAGCAAAGGTCCTGTTAAAACAAATAATCCAATAAAAATAGATTGTTTACATGCAGGTCTAAAATTAAATGGTACTACTTATAAAAACTATTCAAAGGGTGAACAAAAAAGAAAAAAATTAGCAAAGCCAGTTAAGAAGCAAAAAATAAAAGGGAATATTTGGGAGTATGTCGTTGGTAAAAAAGCAGAAGACCAAGAAGCAAAAGGTCATCCTGCCCCATTCCCTTCTGCTCTTGCAAGAGACCATATCAACTCATGGACTAACAAAGGAGATATTGTTCTTGACCCAATGAGTGGTAGTGGAACAACTTGTAAAGTAGCTTATCAACTTGACCGAAATTTTATTGGAATTGATATGAGTTCTGAATATTGTGAATTAGCAAGAAATAGAATTAAACAATACCAAATGCAGCCTACTTTAAAATTTGAAGAAGAAAAAGAACACTACACACAACAAAGCATAAAACGGCAATAAGCCCTATGCGGGCTTACTGCGTTTATGCAGGGACGTTAGTACTTAGCACCAAATATGTATAACACTTACCACTTGGTGGTCTGCTTTAGCTGACCTGGAAAAAAGAGCAAAGCGAATTTTTCTATTTTGTTAAGTTGCTGCGCTCCATTTTTTTTTAGGTCAGCTAAAGCAGACCACCACATGCTAAGTGTCAACTAAATCAGTCAATTCTTTCGGCAAAGTTTTATTTGTTTTGGCTCCCAACTCTTTGATCCGTTCCGCTCGCCCAATCAATGTATCGCCGAATTTTTTTGAATCTACCAATTTATTCATCGCATTGTCGTACGCATTTTTTGCACCATCTATTCGATGACCAATACCTTTTAAGTCATCTACAAAATTGACAAATTTATCATAGAGCAAACCACTTTGTCGAGCAATCTCGATGACCGAATTTTTCTGTTTTTCTTGTTTCCAAATATAAGCCACCGTTCGCATTGTCGCTAGCAGGGTAGAAGTCGTCACCATCACAATATTCCGATCGAGTGCTTCCAAAAATAATTTTTTATCCTTCGTCACCGCTAAATTAAAAGCAGGTTCAATTGGTACAAACATCAATAAATAATCAGGCGAATTGATTTGATATAATTGTTGATAATTTTTTTTATTTAAATCTTTGATGTGTTGGCGAGTACTTTCGATATGTCGTTTGAGGTGTTTCGTTTTTTTCTCTTCATTGTCTGCATTAAAATATTTTTCGTAGGCAGTCAACGAAACTTTCGAGTCAATAATCAAATGTTTTCCTTCAGGCAGATTAATAATACAATCAGGCCGTTTTTCTTTTCCTTCATGATCTTTAAAACTTGACTGTGTCACATAGTGAATGTCTTTTTGCAAACCTGCTTTTTCCAAAATCATTTCCAATCTGAACTCGCCCCAATCACCTTGCGTTTTTGATTCACCTTTAAGTGCGCTCGCCAAATTATTGGCATCCAAACTTAGTTGCATATTCAAATCTCGCAACTGTTCAATTTCTTTTTTCAGAGAAACTCGATCCCTTGTCTCTTCCAAAAAACGAGCATTGACCCCTGTTTCAAATGCTTGAATTTTTTCCTTCAAAGGATTTAAAATATGATTGAGTTGCAATTGATTTTGCTGGGAAAATTTTTGACTTTTTTCTTCCAATAATCGGTTGGCGATATTTTCAAATTCAGTTTGGAAACGTTGTTGAAGATTCTCTACTTCTGATTTTTGCGTAGCTAATTTTTCATTGATATTTATTATTTCATTTTCCTTAGCGGAAAGTTGGCTGCCTAATTTTCGTAATTCTTGCTCTTTGTCTAGCAAGTCATCTCGAAATAAATCAGCTTGATTTTGGATAGAATCATGTACTTCTTTGAGCACATATTTTTCATTCACTTCATCGAGCGGGAGACTGCCGCTGCGACTTGAAAATTTATATTTGGCAATAAACCACGCTGCAATTGCTCCAATTAATAATCCCACGCCTAAAAATATAATTTCTATAAAATCCACCATGATTCTTTTTTTGATTCTTAATATTACTTCCATTTACATTTACTAAAACCTCAAAGTTTTTAGTAAATGTTAGGTTGAAATTGAAATCAACACTTTGCTATGGTCGTTTTTGATTCCAACTTTGACTTGACACGAAAGTATGTTGATGAAAATCTTTTGTTTTTGTTCACTTAAAAATATAGTTTTAAAAAACATAAAAATACAAATAATTGCGAAATATAAATAATATGTTTGAAACAATTTGTGTTTTTGTGAAATGAAATTTAGCTGACAAATTGTTGTTTTTTCAGTAAAATAAATCGAATGTGAACCATATTACACACTTGAAAAGTAATTTTTTTTAATTTTGTGGTGTTAAATACTCTGTAACAAAAGTTGTTACAGAGTATTAAATTTCTAATCATTAATCACATTTTTAAACTTTAATTACATGAAAAATTTTCTTTTATTATTTGCGCTTTTGACCGTATTTTCTTTCGGTTGTAAAGATGACGATGATGTTATGGATGATACACCTTATGCTGTTGATATCACGATTGCAGCACCAACTGCTAATGCTGTGGTGAATATGAATGATACGATGGCTGTAAAAGTTGATTTTGCTAGAGGTGCAGAAGAAGTGATTCACCATGTCAAAATTTTTGTACTAGATGCTGATGGAAATACCATTGAAACTTTGCTGGAATCTCATGCTCATACTGCAGGAAGTTATGGTTATGATAACGCAACTGCATATACGCCAACTGAAGCTGGAACTTATAAAGTCAAAGCAGTTTCGCATGATATGGATGGTGTCCATGCTGATCCTGCGGAAGTGACATTTACTGTTCAATAGAATAACCGTATCATCGACTGGCTTCCAACCAGTCGATGATACGAAATACTACACCAAATAAATCCCATCTTTCTCGATGCGAATAATTTTTTGTTTGTATAATGCTCCGATGGATTTTTTAAAATTCTTTTTACTCATTTCCAATTGCGAATAAATTTCTCCTGGCGGACTTTTATCAGTCAATTTCATAAAGCCTTTTCGCTCTCTCAATGCTCTTAAAATTTTGGAAGAGAATTCGCCGACTACATTTTCGTAACCTTGCTTTTGAAGACTTACATCAATTTTTCCATCGTCTCTGATATTTTTCACATAACCAACCAGTCGATCACCTCTTCGAATTTCTTTAAAGATTTCATTTTGGAAAACCAAGCCCATATACAAATCGTCAATGATAACTTTGACACCAAGATCAGTTCGATCAGCCACCAATAAATCTACCTCTTGACCGATGTCCAAATCAATGTCTTCTATCTCCACGAAATTCATCCATTTATTGCTTCCTACCAAGCGATCCGTTTCGCCATCGAGATACATAAATATAATGTACCACTCGCCGACTTCCAATCGATTGCGTTGTTCTGAGAATGGCACCAACAATTGTCGATCCAATCCCATATCCATGAATGCGCCAAAATTACTCGCATCAAAAACTTTTAGGTAACCAAAACTATCAAGTTCGATAGTCGGTTTTTGAGTCGTTGCAGTCGCTCGA
>Ga0114957_1002887_pt1 | contig 15905 bp, 12 predicted proteins | sample BantaG_FD_87175 | JGI IMG/M metagenome (GOLD analysis project Ga0114957, IMG submission 87175) | Marine algal microbial communities from Bantry Bay, Ireland - BantryBay_4 metaG | ecosystem: Host-associated > Algae > Red algae > Unclassified | place: Bantry Bay, Ireland | collected 2014-11-21 | reverse complement strand
TGTAGGTAGCAAAATTGCGATGGGGCAACTCGCTAATTCAGAATTGACTTTTGAAGAACTAGAGATTTGTAAGAAGGAATTTAAAAGAGTATTGAATGGAATTCATCATGCGCGTATTGAATATCCAGCTTGATTGATTCGGATTTATTATTTCAAAATCTACTAATTATCAGAGTAGTATTGTGTTTCCCAATTTTTTCTTTTGTGATAGTTTTTGATTCTTAAAGTTATCCCATGTTTAAATGGGTTTTCACCTTTACCATTGAAAGTGTAGCCATAAAAAATATCAAAATTAAAAAGTGAAAAGCCAAGAGAAGGTTTGAAGAAATTCTTATTATTTTTGAAATCATATAAGTATTCAACTCTTGTTCCTAATGTATATGGGAAAAAATAGTATATTGAAAATTCTGTAAAAATACTTCCCAAATAGTTGGTTCCATTTTCATTTTTTGCAGTTGATATTCCAACTCCCCAAGTTTGCATAGAATATGCGCATCCTGCTCCTCCACAAAATTCATGTCCATAAGTTCTTCCTATATTTAAATCAAATTTGTGTGATTTGGATAACATATAAGAAGAGCTAACATACCAAGAATTTCCAATGAATATATTTTTAACTTTATTCTCTGTAATAAGAAATGAAGTATCACCATACATTGGACTAACTATCATAACTGAATCAATTCGTTGTCCAAATACAAAACAACTATTGAAAATCAATAAAAGATAGATTATTGCAGATCTCTTCATTTTTTATATTCAATCCTTATAAAAAAATCCCGAATCTGCACTTTGCAAATTCGGGATTTTTTTTCCTATGATGAAAATATTACTTTGAAGTATTCAAAGTAAATTGAGGATATACATTTTTAATTATTTCAAAACCTCCAAACATAGCTCCCACATAAACTAAATCTCCAGCCAAAGTATTCCAAAAGAAAGGAAGTCCTGCGGTCAATGCTACGCCCAATCCGCTAATATCATCAGCAAACATATGAAATGGATCAAGGTACCATGCTCCAAAATTAGTGATGAAAAAGAAAAGTAATGATGCAGCAACACTTGCTCCAACTACAGTTGGAATATTAATTTTTCTTAAAACTTGAGATCCCATCAAAATCATTGCGCCAAATGCCACATAAGTCCATATTGCATAAGAAGGCATCAAAGTGAATCCTTCTTGATATTGGGCATACACTACATTATTCAAGATAATGTCACTAAACCATAATGCTGCAAATGGAATCAAAAACGCCCAGTATTTTTTAGTAAAATAGGCTGCTCCAAATAATGCCATTCCTCCTAGTGGAGTGAAATTAGGTGGGTGAGGTAAAAATCGACTAGCTGCCGCTGCAACAATCATAAATACTATCATTCCAAAGCGAGGTTTGAATTTATTAGTATTTTCTTCTAAGTTAGAATCTAATATTTCGTTATTCATTATTATAATAATTTTTGAATGGCAAAAATAACCCAAAAAAATATCAATTTCAAAAAAAGGAACCTTGCATTTTTAATGAATAATTAACGCTTCGCTAATGAATAATTAATAATTTCGAAAATCGTAGATGAAATTCAGAAATGAATACTTATTAAGTAATAATTCAATTTTGACCCTTTTATGAAATTAAATATGATTAAAAGAGGAATACGCCAAACAAATACTTTATTTCAAGAGTATTTTCCCCGAAAAGACGTTATCCTCAGTTTTTATTTTATAAAAATAAAGACCTGAATTAGATAAATCCGATTGTTTTAATCTAATGTTGTTTTGCCCTTTTAAGAATGTTTGAGTATTGGAATAAACTATTTTTCCTGATGCATCAATAATATCTAGGACAACTTTACTGGATTTTTTTAAGTTAAAGGTAAAATTAGTTTGTTCTGAGAATGGATTAGGGAAAACGGATATATTACTAGAAATCCTTTGTTGTTCAAAATCTAATTGAATATCTGCAAAATTGAATTGAGCATTGTTTTCAAAATATGCTTCTGCGTTTAACTTTTTAGAATTAATAGAAAAGAAATCACTTAATATAAAAATTTATTCTTTAAATGTTTCTAGGACTAAATTATCCATCCACAATTCTTTACTTCCTCCTGCATTCCAAAGTTTTACTTTTACATTATCAAAGTCTTGTCCTTTTGGAATTTTAATAACAATAGAAATACGTCGCCATTCTTTTTCATTTAATAGTCTTTGTACCCTAATCATTTTATGTTTAATGGGTTGGTTTCCTTTTTCTAAACTGATTATGAATTGACTCATTTGCCAATAATTCCATTCTTTGCTATCACAATAAAAATCGGCTGTTGCTTGTACCCAATCCATTTCAGTAGAGGAGGAAAGTGGCGTTGAAAATAATGGAGAGAATTGTTGCGCTTGATTGAGATATACCGCATGAGTTCCAGAAGTCGCAAATTGTGAATTTAAAAAAGTGCTATCACTTTCTGTTTCGAAGTCATTGGTATAGATTGTTTTTAATTCTTTTGGAGTGCCTGTAAATTCTTCATCTGTATCTAGGAAGATTCGCCATTCGGGATCTGTTTTCGTTTGCCCAAAAATTTTCCAATAATAAGCTTTGGTCATATTTTCAGTTTCAAAACCTCCATCGGGCGAATGAGCTTGCCATGTTTGAAACATATTTAAACCGATACAAGCTGCAATAGCTACTCCGAAAATACTTTTTGCAAAAATATTTTTTCCAACAAATTCTATAAATGCGGCTAAAGAAAAACCTAACAAAGCATAAGAAGGAATCATTGCCCGTTGTCCAAAACCTCCTCCATACCACCAAATATCCCAACTAAAAATGATGTAAGTATTGATAAGAAAAAAAGTAAATACTGCGGCAAATATTTTTTCGGGAAAGGCATTAGTTTTATTTTTTAGCCATAAAAAAAACAATCCAATTACGGAAAAGGTCATCAAAGGAGTGTACAGTAACCACCCCTTACGATAACTAAAAAAACAGTTTTTCATATGAATACCATTCCACGAAAATCCTTGATCTTGATAACTGTATTCTAAAAACTTTCCAGCTACCATTTTCCAATAAATTAATTGTAACATTCCAATTGCAGCAATGATAACTCCCGTAATTAATAATTTACCAAAATGTTTTTGCCAAAGTTGAAATCTATTTTTTATACTTTCTAAATTATGTAAACCCCAAAGTAAAGGAATCAGTACCGCTACAATTTCCGTAGGTCGTGCTAATGCTACCCACCCAATAGAAATTCCTATCGCAACACTCCTACGCATATTTGGAGCCTCATACCACTTGATCGTATTCCAAATGAGGATTGCATATAAGGTGAATAAAAAACTATGCGGCATCGCCATATCGAATGCGGAGTAATTCAAATAGTTGGTTCCAATAGCAATCAATAACAATGTAATTGCAACTATGCCATCATCAAAATATCGAATTAAAATTTTCCTAAAATACCACAATCCAATAAAGGCATAGATCAAACATCCAAAGAAAATAAAAAACTGATAAGGTTTGGAAAAACCATCGGCAGGGTAGTTACTTAATTTTGCAGAAACATGTGCCAATGAAAACCAAGGCAAATAGGCAACTGCCATTCCCATTGGATATTTCATAACTTGATTCCCGTTTTCAGAAGGGTAACCAGCATGGTCAAGTCCAGTTGGATGATATTTTTTCTGAATATCTGCTCTAAATTTTAACTCCGTAAAATCATTATAAATCAATCCCGCTGGCAAATAGGCATAATATCCCATCACATCCCAACTCAAAGTCGCTCCTCCACCTGTCTTATTCCAACTTGGATACATGACTGCTACCGACAGAATAAATAGACAACTAAACCAATATGAATAGAGTGATTTTTTTTGATTCATAGAAATGTAAAGATGGGAAAAAAGTATTAATGTGTTGAGGTGTATGGGGTATAAGTGTATAGGTTGACGAAATAATTTTGAGATTTTTATACATAATAATTTTAGACTATCCTCAATCTCCATTTCTAAATGATTAATAATATATGTTACAGCGTTTTTTTTACGTTAGCGGGCAAATTTTGATTTTGATTGACATTTTGATTTTGATTGAAAACCTATACACATTACCCTTGTTTGGTGAATTAACCTACATTAACTATTTTTGTTTGCCGATTAGAAAGCTCCATAAAAGAAAAGAATCCCAATAATATTTCTCAGACAACAATTCGTTATTAATAATGTCTTTTAATAAAAGCATAGCAATGATGGATTTATAGAATTTTGGAAGCCTTATGTTGATTTAAGCCATTCAAAATTCAAAATTCTTCATTCAAAATTAGTTTTAGTATTTACAAAACACGACACAAAATTTTTTAATACAATATTTATTCAATGAAAAAAATTAAATTATTTGTTGCCCTATTATTTATGAGCCAACTTATTTTCGCTCAACCTGAACGATGGCAACAAGCAGCCAACTATAAAATGGACATTGATTTTGATGTAAAAAAACATCAATTCAAAGGAAAACAAACTATAGTTTATACCAATAACTCTCCTGATCAATTGGATAAAATATTTTACCATTTGTATTTTAATGCTTTTCAGCCAGGTAGTATGATGGATGTTCGATCAAGAACGATTGCTGATGCTGATTCAAGAGTAGGAAATCGAATTAGCAATTTGAAAGATAATGAGATTGGTTATCACAAAATCAAATCTTTAAAGCATAATGGAAAGAAGGTCAAATATGAGGTGGTCGGAACGATCTTGGAAGTGGCATTAAAAAAGCCGATTCCACCCAATAGTACTGCTACTTTTGAAATGGAATTTGAATCACAAGTACCTGTTCAGATTCGTCGATCAGGACGGAATAACAAAGAAGGAATTGATTATTCCATGTCGCAATGGTATCCAAAATTATGTGAATACGATTACCAAGGCTGGCATGCCAATCCATATATAGGGAGAGAATTTTATGGAATTTGGGGAGATTGGGAAGTGAATATTACGATTGATAAAGATTTTGTAATTGGTGCGACTGGTCATCTTGAAAATTGGGATGTCATCGGAGCAGGATATGAACTTGATGGTAAAACGGCAAAACCTGCACGTGGTAATAAAAAGACTTGGCAATTTAAAGCTAAAAATGTTCATGACTTTGTATGGGGAGGAGACCCTGATTATAAGCACACGAAGCTGGCAAGAAAAGATGGTTTGACCGTACACTACTTTTATGTGGAAAATGAAAAGACAAAAGACACTTGGGCAAGATTGCCTGAGGTAATGGATGCAGCTTTTAATTTTATAAATAAAAAATACGGTCAATATCCATATAAGCAATACTCTTTTATTCAAGGTGGTGATGGTGGTATGGAATACCCTCAAGCAACGTTGATTACGGGACATCGTAATTTTAGAAGTTTGGTTGGAGTATCTGTTCATGAGTTAATGCACAGTTGGTATCAAATGGCTTTAGCGACTAATGAAAGTTTATATCCTTGGATGGATGAAGGGTTTACAAGTTATGCTTCAGCAGAAGTTATGAATTATTTGGCTGCGGAAGGACTGCTACCTGGTTCTTCAGGAAAAGAAGCAATGGAGATTCACAAGAGCGATTATATTGGATATATGAATATTGTTTCGAGTGGAGTGGAAGAGCCATTGATTACACATGCTGATCACTTTAATACCAACTATGCTTACGGTGTGGGTTCTTATGTGAAGGGTGCAGTATTTTTACATCAGCTTCAATATATCATTGGAAAAGAGGCATTTGATAAAGGAATGTTAGCGTACTACAACACTTGGATATTCAAACATCCAAATGCGAATGATTTTATTCGAGTAATGGAAAAAGAGTCTGGTTTAGAATTAGATTGGTATCGAGAATACTTTGTGAACTCAACTCATACTGTTGACTATGGGGTGAAGAGTATCGAAAAGGCTGGAAAGAAAACTACTAAGATTACTTTGGAGAGAGTAGGGAGGATGCCAATGCCATTGGATGTATTGGTGATTCATGATGGTGGAAAAGAATTGTTGGTAAATATTCCTTTGCGCATTATGAGAGGGGAAAAAGGATCGGATAGTTTGATGAAAAAGAAAGGTAGAAAAACGGAAGTGATGGAAGATTGGCCTTGGACAAATCTGACTTATGAATTTGAAATTCCTTGTAAGGTTAGTGAAGTTGAACAGGTCATTATTGATCCTTCTTGGAGAATGGCTGATGTGGATAGAAGTAATAATGAGGGGACCCCCAGCCCCTAAAGGGGAGCCTTTTAAAAGTATGGCTTCGCCACTTTTAAAATTTTATGAGGATTTTGATCGAATGATTTTGATCGATTGACCTTGATGAAACCTTTGCGATTTTTATGATTGCAAAGGTTTTGTTATTTTTAGAGAGAAATTAAAAATACTATGAAGAATATTGAAGAAAACAATTCTGAAAAGAAAATTAAAATGCACCAAGGTGCTTCTCCTTTATTATATAAAAATGCTAGGGAGTTAAGGGAAAGAATGACAGAGGCAGAAATCATGTTATGGGAACATTTAAGAATGAAAAAGTTGGATGGATTTAAATTTAGAAGGCAGCATCCGATTGGAATTCATATTCTAGATTTTTATTGTCACAAGAAGAAATTAGGAATTGAATTAGATGGTGGCTATCATGAAACGAAAGAGCAAGAGCAATTAGATCAGGAAAGAACAAATATATTAGGTCATCAAAACATTAGAATTATCCGTTTTTCAAATGAAGAAGTCCTCAATAAAGTAGAGCAAGTTCTAAAAGAAATAAGGCAAGAATTATCAAAGTAAAATACTAATCTTCACTAAAGATTCTAACAAAAAATATTCGATCAAAACCCTCATAAGTTTTAAAAGTGGCGAAGCCATACTTTTAAAAGGCTCCCCTTTAGGGGCTGGGGGCAAAACAAAAGGCGAGGTTTATACCTCGCCTTTAATTAACCCGACTGTCATTTGATGGTCGATATCTTTTTTATTTGCTATAGGAAAATTTGAACTACCATTTAAATTAAACCATTTAACCAAAAAACTTTAAAAGCAAATTAAAGAAATAACAACTTATTATTATCATTTAACAGTATTTCAAAGGTAGTGTATTTTTTACACAAAGTATAATCTGGTTAAAAATTATTAATTCATGTTTTGGGTAGTAATTTCAATTATATATGGACTAATTGTTAATTAATTTAAATTAAAATTTATAAAAAACTGATAATCAATATGTTATAAATAATGTGTCTATTGGTGCATATTCTAATTATAGGAGATTTTGATAAATAAAAAATAATCAAATATTTGAAATAAAATAAAACACGAAATTATATCTATTTAAGAAGTGGTCAATTCAAAATAAAAAAACTTATTAGCTTACTTGTCGAAATAAAATTTTGAATAAAAAGAATTTTGTAACAAAAAAGAAAAAAAGAATAAATTAGATGGTGTTAAATAAACACGATGGTCTAATCTTGAATTTTTATAAATCTCTTTTCATCAATAATCGATACACTCCAAAAAGAAAAATAGCAGTATAAATGGATGAAGTAATTATTGCTTCCGTAGGGCTTAAAAATGGATGGAACTCCATTTCTTTAATCATTTCATTAGCCATATCAGGAAATGGAATAGGCGTTAAATCTTCCATAGCATTAACAGGATAAAAAATACAACTCCGATGCTCGGTATAATAAAGATGTATCCCTCTTAAAATAGACTCAATAAAAACGCCATAAGCAAGAAAAATAAATATGGCAAAACCTGTACGTCGAACCAAGGTTCCCATCAAAAGTCCCAACGACATATAACCAAAACACATCAAAAAGAACCGAGGAATATATCCTAAGTTTTGAGTGTAAACGTCAAAGTAAAATGGATTTGCATGAACTAGACCAATCGCAGTTCCTACTATGAAGAAATACACCGTTGCCGCTAAACTCACTCCTGCGATAAATATAACTTTTGCAGAAAAATAATCTTTACGGGAAAGTCCTGTTATAATATTTTGACGAAGGGTTTTATTGCCGTACTCACTTGTGATGGAAAGTACGCCCATAAATCCTAAAAAGAAAAAGCCAATCCAATTTCCAATATAACCTAGGAATCGCCAAACATTAGGAAAGGTATAAAAACCTTGCGAGCCAAAAAACATCCCAACTTCCTCAGGTAAACTTTTAGTTACCAATAATGAGGCAGGTAATGCTATGAGATAGAGTAACGCCATAACTTGAAATGGGCGATAATTTTTTATTTTTTTTATTTCTAATCGAAGAAGATGCAACATGTCAGTTTTATTTTGGGTTTTAGTTTTTGCTTGTAATTTCTAAAAATTCTGATTCCAAACTCTTTGCTTTAGCTACAAGATGAGTCAATGTAATACCATTGTTATGAGCTATTTGATTGATCTCCGCAGTTGAAAACTCTTGATCTACATAAAGAATTATTTTTCCTTCTTTTTCTTCTAACTGACTAATTCGAGAATCGTTGGATAAAATATTTTTTAAGCCATCCATATTGGCAGCAGCAATTTCAACCTGAACATCATCGCTGATAATTGAACCTACCGAACCACTAGCCAAGTGGTTTCCATTTTTGATAATCGAAACATGCGTACATACTTTTTCAACTTCATCTAAAATATGACTCGCCATAATAATGGTCTTTCCTTGATTTGCAATCTCAACAATAGTATTCCGTACTTCTGCAATTCCTTGAGGGTCAAGTCCATTGGTAGGTTCATCAAAAATCAATACATCGGGATTACCAATCATGGCACCTGCAATTCCAAGTCGTTGTTTCATTCCTAGCGAATAGGTTCGGAAAGGAGAATCTTTTCGATGTGCTAAATTGACAATTTCCAATAATTCATCAATACGTGGGTTCTTTACATTCTTGATATGTGCGACGATATCGAGGTTGTCTACCGCATTTTTGTAAGGATAAAAATTAGGCGTTTCGAGTAAAGCACCTAAGTGCTTTCGAGAATATGCTCCATATTGTCCACCAAACCAAGCATAGTTTCCACTATCTTTTTTGATGATGTCGAGTACCATCCCAAGGAAGGTGGTTTTACCACTTCCATTAGGCCCAAGGATTCCGAGGATTTGTCCTTTTTCGACTTTTAAGGAAAGTTTGTTGACGGCTTTGATTCTTCCGTAACTTTTGGAGAGTTCGTTGGTTTCGAGTACAGTCATTGTAGTTGGTTTTGAATTTTACCAAAAATAACTTTATGTATCCGATGTACCAATTATTAGAGATGAAAAATTAGAATAGATAGACGAACGCTTCGCTCTAAAGTAGGCTTTGCCTCGATGCGTATCATTTATTGAGTCTCTGGCTCAAGTATATAAGAGCCAGAGACTCAATAAATGATACGCATCGAGGCCTCTGGAATTGCTTTTTCGTAAGAGTCCGCATGACTTTTAGCAAAAAGCACTTTCCCAGGAACTTGAAACTTAAATTCTAATTCTTTATCGTTACTAAATGGTCTTTTTTTGTAAGACTAAGGCTGAAAGCCTTTAATATTATAGCACAGGGCAACGCCCTGTGCTACTTCAAAATATTCGATAAGCGCTGAAAGTGCGTAATAAATTACAGCTTTTTTATTACGCACTTTCAGCGCTTATCGAATGATTATTGATACGAGGGGCGATGTGTCGTGCGACATAGATGAACTAGATAATTTACTTCAAGAAAACTTAGCCCAACTTCTGAATTTTTATGAAGACCTAAGTGAAGATAATATTATTGACTGCTATGGGGAAGCATTTACCCAAACTGTTAATGACTTAAGAAATAAAAAACTTTCTTTTGAAAATCTTTCCGAGTCATTTACAATGTTGTTAGATGATTTAATATTTGAAGAAAGTAGAACATCGTAGATAATTATTTTATTCCTCCTCGCTGGCGTGACTCTTCGAGGTCGTGCCAGCGGGTTTAAACAAGGTTATTAGTCAATTATCCAATCTACCAAATCTTTCGTATCCACAATAGACCAACTGTGCGGGTGTTTCATTCCATTGGAACGATAGCCTTTATTTTCAGTCGGGATATATTCAATATTATTTTACTGCTGGCGTGACTTCTCCGAGGTCGTGCCAGCGGTTCACAATATTTAGAATCCGTGGTTCGTGGTTCGTCAAGCGAAGCGTTCGTGGTTCGGTTATTATTTCATTCGATCCAAATTATCATCCACATCTTTATTTTGATATTTAGATTTAAAAGTTTTTCCAAAAGAATATCGTAGGGAAATAACAAAAGCTTTACGGTCAGTAAATCTAATTTCATTGGTTTCGATTCCATTCAATTCATTTAAAGAAACAATCTCAAAACCTCGATAGATATCATTAAAATAAATTGAGGTGGTCAATTTATTTTTAAAGTTTTTTGAAATAGACAAATCTAAATTAGAGTAACCCTTTGTATTGGCAATTCCTGTTTTTCTTTTTGTGATACCCCAAAAAGTTGCTCCCAGCGAAAAACTTTTTGGCAGCCTAAATTGATGTCTTGAATAAATATATGCAGAAGGCGTTACGCCTTGAAAAATTGCGGATTCATCCTCGATTTTTGTCCAAGCAAAACGAATGAAATTAGTGGCACTCCATTTTTTGTAGGAAAGCGGATTTACAATTGTAACAAAATATTCCCGTTGTCGCTCCGCATTAATTGGAGAACTGATTAGTCGTCCAGTCGAATCATTTAACATGATACTTACAAAAGTTGGGTTTGTTTGATTACTATAACCAAGTTCCATGGATTGCCGTTTGTATTGGAGATTGGCAGTAAATTCCCCTGTTCTTCGAGGTTGTAAATTAACATTACGAGTGTACTCTAAAAAAGGACTAATGTAAGTGGAGATCGAACTGGAATTTAAATAATTTGGACGGCGAATAGTCTTGGCATAATTCAAGGTGAGCGTTAAATTCGAATCTAGAGGAATCCCCAACATTATTCTTGGGAAAGGAATAAACTGATCGAGGTCAATCGAAAGATCATCAGCTGATCGAAACCCACCTTCGACGGAAGTATCTTCGGATCGAATTCCAACAGAGTATTCTAGCTTTTTAACTCTTCCAGAAAATTGAGTGTAAAATGCCAAATTACTTTCAGCGTAATCATAAAAAGAACTTAAAAAATCAATCGGAATAAATGAATTAAATTCTGAAAATGCTTCTGCTTGAGCACCTGAAAAATTTGCCCCGACTTCCCACTTTACATCATTTAAGATTTTCTTTTCAAAATCCACTCTTGCAGCATAGGCATTAATCGTAAAATCCTGATCCCGATTTTCTAAGATTTCAAACGGATCACCATTCGCACTATTGGTTATTTCACTATCTAAATCTCGGATGTATTTGGAATATTGTAATCCAAAAAACAGCTTAGCTTTATATTTTGTAAGTTGTTTGTTATAATTTACATTAGAGGTGAAAAAACTACGATTTCCTATTTCATTAACTTGTGAATCAAAATGATTAATTAGCGTTCCATTTTCATAAGTATTAGAGTTCGTTATGATTGGCCCAGTACCAGTAAATTTTCGAATATTAGCATTTGCTGAAAAATAATCTCCTTTGTTGATTTGATAATAAAAACCACCGCCTAGAATATACTGTGGTCGATCTGTAATCGAAGTTCCACTATTGTCTGCTTCGGTTTGATTTTCATCAATACTGTAATCAGAATCAAATCCTTCCCATAGCATGATCTGATTGTAAGCAAAATTACTTCGTAATTCTAATTTCCCTTTTTTCATCGAAGCATTGATACCTGCATAATTATTAAATCTTCGTTGCCAAGAAGCCGTTTCGGAAAGATCAATTTTAATCCCATCTCCGTATCCTTTTTTCCTTCGAACTAAAATTACAGCTCGTCCTTCCGCTTCATATTTTGCCGAAGGATTATTGATTAATTCAATGTCTTGAATACTATTGACAGGGATAGAATTTAATTGATCCATTGAGATTCTTTGATTATCCAGATAGATCAAAGGAGTCCCTTTTCCAATCACATCAACAGAGCCGCCATTTGGACTAGCTATTATTCTTGGAAACATAGAGAGCAATGCCATAGGAGTGGGTTGCGTTGCAAATTCAGTATTTGCAATTCTCATTTTGATGTTTCCATTTTTAATGCTGATGGCATCCCGTTCTGCTATGACTTGAACTTCTTCAAGGACAGTTGAACTTTCTTTTATGGAAAAATCTAGCTTAATATTTTCAGTTAGATTGATTTCGTGTTGGATTTTTTCAAAACCTAAACAACTGATTTCGAGAAGGTATTTTTGACTTGGTAATGGATCAAATTTAAATTGTCCATTTTCGATATAAGTGATTTTAAAAGGAGTTTCGCTATCCAATTTTTTAAGAATGACATTACCAAATAGCATTGGTTCGGATTGTGCATCATTCACATTTCCAGAGATGATAAATTGATCTTGACTAAAGATGGAAGTGGAGAGAAAAGAAAAGATTAGAACAATAAAACAGTATTTCCAAAATATGGAATTAAAAACGTATTCATGATTTTTTGCTCTAGAAGATAAATAAATGCTTTTCACGTTTTTAAATTTTGTACTTAAAAATAAAATTGTGCTGTAAAGAAGTACAAAGGAATTTAAAAATAAATAAAAAAGCATTTTTAGAGGTCTGAAAATAGGACTAGTCCCCGTATGAATCTAGTGTTTACGGGGCTTTTCTTTTAAAATTTCTTTTCTATTAGATACGCCTAATTTTTTATAAAGATTAGTGATATGAGTTTTTACCGTGCTGATACTGATAAATAATTCGCCAGCAATTTGTTTATTTGTTTTTCCTTCTAGGATCAAGTTTTTGATATTTTCTTCTTGTACGCTTAATTGAGGAGTAGCGATTTGAAGTTGTTGAACAGATTTTTGTCTAAGATTAAAATAGCTAAATATCAAACCGATAATCAACAACGCTGCAATTAAATTCCAAAGCAAACTTGCTTGATATTTAAAATTAACATCGCTCAATTCCACCTTTGTTATTTGATTTTCCAAATAAGCATAATCATGTGGATCTAAATTACTGGCTTGAAATTCTTCCAATAGTGTTCGATAGTAAGCTTCATTTTCACGCACATCTTTTTCCAATAATTTTTTGTCTTTGAGTTGTTTGATACTGACGAGTTTTACCATTAAGATTTGCAGAGAATCTTTGAGGTAAGGCTTATATTTTTTTTGAAAAACAGAGTCATTGTTGACATTGTGTGTAGTGTTGAATTGATGGAGTTTTTGCCATTCCAAATCTGCAAGATTACTATTAATATAATTGGCAAATAGTTGCCCTCCTTTATGAAAGTATAAGGAATCCGTATTATTGAAAATGAAAAATTTATAATTGGGAAATGGTAAAGGACGATCACCTATTCCTTTTAATTCGATCTTATAAAAACGATCATGCCCTTGAAAAAGTACTCCACTAAATTCAAAATATCCTGAGTCGTCAATAGTGGCTTTGGCTAGAAGATCATCTTTGACTTTTAATTCTTTGCCACTCATATCTACTTCGTAAAGGGTCACTTCTTTTTCCCAATTTTCGAAGTCGGAGATATTGACGTAGCCTGAGATGCCGTTTTGTGCTTGGAGGAAAAAGCAATTGAGTAGGAGGATTAATAGGATGTTTAATTTTTTCATTTATTTAATTTTTGTAGTGCTAAATTACGGGTTTTTTTTCTGAACCACAAAAGACACAAAAGACACAAAAGGAACACAAAAGTTTATACATGGTTTTTTCTTTTGTGTTTCTTTTGTGTCTTTTGTGGTTCAGAAAAAAAATCTTACATTTAAAACCATAAAATGCTTTCTACTATGAGAATAACAAAAACATACTTAAAACATCTTACTTACAAAGTAAATGGAGCAGCAATTGAAGTGCATAAATCTCTAGGTCCGGGATTACTTGAAAGTGTATACCATAAATGTCTTAAACATGAATTGACGCTTAGAGGAATTCAATTTCAATCAGAAATTTCGATACCTATAGATTACAAGGGACTAGAAACTGAAGCTGATTTAAGATGTGATTTAATTATTGAAAATATCCTCCCTGTAGAATTAAAGGCTGCCGATTCATTTCATCCAATTTATGATGCTCAACTTCTTACTTACATGAAATTATTGGAAGCTCCAAAAGGAATTTTATACAATTTCAATGTAGTTAATTTATTCAAAGAAGGACAAAAAACTCTAGTAACTGAAAGATTTAGATCCCTCCCTGAATAAAACTTTTGTGTTCCTTTTGTCCCTTTTGTGGTTCAAAACCCATTATTTTCTTACTTTTGCAAAAAAAACAAAGGAACTTTCAAAGCAATTTTCGCTTTAAAGTTTTTAAAAAAAAATATGGGAAATATCATTGCCATAGTCGGCAGACCAAACGTAGGAAAATCCACATTATATAATCGACTGATCGGAGGTCGTCAAGCTATCATTGACGATACAAGTGGTGTGACGCGAGATCGGAAGTACGGAATCAGCGAGTGGAATGGGAAAAAATTTACCGTCATTGATACCGGTGGATTTGTCCAAGGATCAGATGATGTATTTGAAGCAGCCATTCGATCTCAAGTAAAAATCGCAATAGACGAAGCATCAGCATTAGTTTTTATGGTAGATGTTACCACAGGAATAACAAGCCTCGATGAAGAAGTCGCCAACCTCTTACGGCGAACTCAAAAACCAGTTTTTGTAGTCGTCAATAAAGTGGATAATCATAATCGGTTGATGGAAGCTAATGAATTTTGGAGTCTAGGTTTTGAAAATACCTATTTTCTTTCCTCTCTTTCAGGAAGTGGTACAGGTGAGTTATTGGATGCAATGGCGGAACAATTAACAGAAGAGATTCCCTTGGAGCCAGACATCCCAAAATTTGCAGTTATTGGTCAACCTAATGTAGGGAAATCTTCTTTTGTAAATGCATTGTTAGGAGAAGATCGAAATATCGTTACAGATATTGCAGGAACTACTCGGGATTCTATTCACTCTAAGTATGATAAGTTTGGGAAAGAGTTTTTTCTGATTGATACCGCAGGAATTAGAAAGAAAGCTAAAGTTCATGAGAATTTAGAATTTTATTCTGTGATGCGTGCCTTAAGAGCAATGGAAGAGTCAGATGTAGTTTTATTGTTAGTAGATGCTCAAACGGGAATCGAATCGCAAGATATGAGTATTTTTTCTTTGGCTTTAAAAAGAAATAAAGGAGTTGTTATCCTAGTCAACAAATGGGATTTAATCAAAAAAGAAACCAATACGGCGAGAGACATGGAGCTTGAGTTAAAAAATAAATTAGCTCCATTCAATGATGTTCCCGTTATTTTTATTTCTGTTTTGGAAAAACAAAGAATTTCAAAAGCATTGGATGCTGCGCTTCAAGTTTTTGAAAATAGAAATCGTAAAATTACAACATCGAAGCTTAATGATATCATGCAGGATGTGATTGAAAGAAATCCACCGCCTGCTCATCGAGGTGCTTATATCAAAATTAAATATATCACTCAATTGCCTACTTATTATCCAGCGTTTGCTTTCTTTTGTAATAATCCAAAATATATCAAGCCGAGTTATAAGAATTTTTTAGAAAACCAATTACGAAAGCATTTTGAATTCACGGGAACACCAATTAGTGTGTTCTTTAGGGAAAAATAAAGCCACAAAAGATACAAAAGATGGACAAAAGTTTTTTTCACATGGTATTGTGAGTTTTCACAGTCCCATGTGAAAAAAACTTTTGTCCATCTTTTGTATCTTTTGTGGTTCAGAAATTGCGTTTACTAAGAACAAAACCACAGACTAATGCCAATAGTAGAAACACCAATCGAAGGATTAAAGATATTTGAACCAAGGGTCTTCGGAGATGATCGAGGATATTTTTTTGAAAGTTATAATTATAAAACT
>Ga0114957_1002885_pt1 | contig 15909 bp, 11 predicted proteins | sample BantaG_FD_87175 | JGI IMG/M metagenome (GOLD analysis project Ga0114957, IMG submission 87175) | Marine algal microbial communities from Bantry Bay, Ireland - BantryBay_4 metaG | ecosystem: Host-associated > Algae > Red algae > Unclassified | place: Bantry Bay, Ireland | collected 2014-11-21 | reverse complement strand
GAATTGGAAATGAAGTTTGGCTTGGTATCAAAGAGTATGATAACAAAGGCAAGGCATTACCTATGGACAAAAATATTATCGCTAGATATGGAAATAAAATCCCAGATAGTCTTTCGAAGTGTATTCGGAGAATTACTAAACCTGAATTTGCCCTAGCGCATAGAGGAACGTTCATTTATTATCCAGTTCGCCCCACAGAATTTATCCTTCATATTATAGAACCTAAATTAATAAACCCTAATGCTGTAAAATCAATTAAAACAATTATGATTACTTCAAATGTTACTCCTATTGGCTCCATCACAATGTTTATGGGAAATAATATTCCTACTGGCTGGAGATTGTGTGATGGGAAATTTATTACAAGAAATTCTATTCGTCCTACTTTTGATGAACTAGCTAAAGTTCTAGGTCAAGATGACGATACTGATGATAAACTTAGGTTACCTAACCTAAGAGACCGTTTTCCCGTTTCGACAGGTGCTCGAACGAACGTAGGGCAAATAGGAGGTCCAGACCCTGTTCAACATCACCATAAAGTGGATCCTAAACCAAAAACATTTTCTACTTCTTGGCAAGGGGCTCATAGCCATAGTTATATTCCGAAGTTCAAATATCAAGATGCTGATAATGATGACAATGATGGACGATTCAATGCAGTAAAAGAATTACATCTTCCAAAATCGACAGGGAGAGCGGGAGGGCATAGGCATTCTGTTAAAGTGGACATTCCAATAACTCAAAGTACAGGTCCTCTTTACAGTACTAATTCCACTACAAATAGAATTCTAACTCAAAAAGCTAAACTTAACCGCCCTCATTATTATCCACTAAATTTTATTATTCGAGTGAGTTAATGCAATGGATTTGTTTTATGGGATAGATTTTGGCTTCAAAAAATCTATCCCGTAAAACACATATTTCATAATCCATAAAATCAAAAATCATATTTTAAAAATAGGGTTTGACTCATGTTTCTTTCAAATCTAGATAGGCATTAACAATAATACAACCTAAAAATAAAACTTACATTTCATTCCAAAACCGTGAGAACTTTCTATTTCAAATAAACTATTGCACACTTTTGCAATAGCTTGAACTTTGCTCAACCCAATACCAGCACAATTTGAATCATCTGAAACAGAGTAAAAAGGTTGCATTATATTTTCTAATTCTTTCTCTTCCTCAATACCATTTCCATTATCTGCTATTTCTAAAACGGTGCGATTACCTTCCTTATAAGTACATACTTTAATCAACAAATCTTTCCTTTCTGAATTATGTCGCATGGAGTTATCAAAAAGATTTAGCATAATTTCTTTAAGAAAATCTGATGGAAATTGAACCTCCTGACAAGTTTGAAAATCTACAATAAACTTTGGTTGAAATTCTTTAATCTCATTATAGAGTTGAATTTTTACTCGTTCAAATATTTCATTGAAAAAAAGATTTTCAGTAGTAGGGACAGGATTGGTATAAATGTCGATTAATTGAACAAAAGAAGTAAGTGTTTTTTCCATAGTAACGGTGGCATCTGAGATTAGCTTCAAGCCTTTCTCCAGTCGTTCTTTTTCCTGAGTACGTTGAAGTAACTGAGAATAGGAACGAATGACAAACATGGGCGAACGAAGGTCGTGCCCTGCTACATGGATTAATTTATTAAGAAAATGGTTAGAAAGATTTGTAGTTGTTTGAGACGGGAATTCTTTGACGGTTGCATCACCCAATTTATGGATAATTGCATCCTTCTGTTTAGGATTAAGGTGCATAGTAATAGAGGGTTTAGGATTTATTTATTTAACAAATAAATATATAAATTTACTTAATATATTAAAAATATATTTAGTGCTTACTGAAAAATATATGAGTCCTTTTAGAATACGGTTGGTTTTAAGATGAGTTAGGTAGAATAAAATAAAAGAAATTTCAGTTGACATTCTTCCTAAAATTAGAAAAACCCAAATTTTTTAAATGAAAAATTGGGTTTTCTAATTTTCTTAAAACAATCAATTTTGGTCTAAGCAGCATGAATTAGATTTCTCTGAAATGCTAAAAGATTTTGCCTTGCTTCCAATAAATGATTTTGTTCTCGTAGTAATAAATTAATCTTTTTTAAGGCTTCTATTTTTTCTTGAATCTCCCATATAGGTTGATGATTCAATTCATAGATTTCTCTTTTAATTTCTTTGAGACGAAAAACAATTTCTGTATAGTCCATTTCTAATCTAAATTTTTAATTTTTAAATTAAGGGTTTTATAATGGTAAAAAAACACCTTCTTTCTCGTATTATATATTATAATAACTTATAATCAATAAGTACGCCGAAATCTATTTTTCATCTATAAAAAATAAAAAACATGAAAAATTTCGAATTTTTTAAGGTGGTATTTTAAATTGAAAACTGAGTCATATTTTGGAGATTGTCTGATGGTTCTATGGTTACGCTTCGCTATGGCTAAATGGTCTTGAAAACTATATAACATTAGCGAAGCGTAACCATAGAACGATTTATTCTAACGAAAAATCCCGAATTTTCTATTTCGAAAATTCGGGATGATTTATGTTTTGTAAATATATTACTAGTAACTGTAGTTCTTTTTATTTAAGCAACCCTCTCAGATTCTAAATTACTGGAAAAAAATGGCGAACTCCTGAAGATAAAATATCTCTATTTCCCCTATTACTTATGATTTTTTGTCTAATCAATAATAATTGATTTTGTTCTCGAAGAAGAATATTTATGTTTTTTAGAATGTGGATTTTTTCTTGAATATCGACTATTGGAAGAAGTCGGAGTTCATGAATCTCTTTTTTAATCGCTCTTAAGCGATGTGTTACTTCGGGAAAGTTCATTAGAATTTGTATGTTTTAGGTTTTAATTTTTTTGCCTTTGATATTAAAATATAACCTCCTCATATCAAATGGCAAAACCAAATAATAAAGCATTCTTATCTTATTGACATGCTTAAAAATTTATAATATAGGTGAAATTAAGATGATAAAATATCAGCCTTTGGAGGGCTATTGATATAGGAAGCTATTGGTTTAAAATGGGGTAGAATCTCCTCATTAAATGAAGTTTCATCAAAAGGTTTTGAGATAAACCCAGTTACTCCTTCGATAGCTTTAGCACGATTTATATCCGCAGAATGGATACTTGTACTGTAAATGAACAATTTAGTATTTGGAAATTTTGATTGTAAGTTTTCTACATAATTTTCAGCAAATTCAAATCCATTCATCAATGGCATATTAATATCTACAAGGATAAAATCTGGAAAATCTGATGCCTCTAAATTCTTCAAGGTGACTAAAGCATCTTGTGCAGAGTTAATAAATATAGGTTCTGCGGGAAGATCCGTTATTTGAAATAATAACTTCAAATAATTAATTTCGGTGTGAGAATCATCAACAAAGAGAATCTTACAATTCTTCTGACTTGGTTGTACTGAGTTCATAATGTTCAAGTGATTTTATAAATACTTTAAATGTAGTGCCTTTTTGCAATTTACTTTCTACTTCTATTCTTCCACCATTCTTTCGTACTACATTATTGATGATACTTAGACCTATTCCTGTTCCTTCTCTCTGGAGCGTAAGTCTCTTAAATGGCTGAAATAAAAAGTGCCCATAACGATTTAGATCAATTCCTATTCCATTATCAGCGATTAATATTACGGTGAATTTTTTGTCTTGTTTCGCTGAAATTGAAATATTTAATTTTTTATCATATGACCTATATTTTATGGCATTGCTGAGTAAATTATAAAATATACTAGTGATATATGCCTGAATAAAATTAATGTTCATTTTCTTAGGAATATCTATTTTAATTGTCGCTTCTGCTTCCTCTATATCTTTTTCCAATTGTTCCTTTACTTGATTAAAAGAACTTAAAAGATTAATTTTTTGAGATGTTCGATTATTATTTTTTTGAAAATCAATCATCTCTATTAGGCCATTTAAAGTTTTTTCCAATCGCTTGACACACATGGATACTTCTTGAAATACGACCTCTTTTTTGGCTATGTCTTTAATTTTTGGAACCAATTGCATCATCCCTTTAATTTGGGTAATAGGTGCTCTTAAATCGTGGGCCGCTCCATGGACAAAACTGTCCAAATAACTATTAATTTCACTTAACTCTTCATTTCTATTTTCTAATTCTACAGATCGTTCTATTACCTGTTTTTCAAGGGAAATACTCATTTCTCGAAGCTCTAATTCTTTTATTTTTAGCTCCGTAATATTACGAGTAATCAATGCTAAACAAAAAATTTCGTCCTTAATTATTACGGGGGTAATAGTAGCGGAAAAATATTGTTTTTCTGAATTTTGATTTTCATTTTCAAATTGAAAGAAACTAGATGGAGCGCCATCAAATACTTCTTCCATTGCAATATTCAATACTTCTCTATAATCTTTGGGCATGACTTTAAGTATAGATTGGCCCACTATTTTATCTTTAGAATATCCTGCAAAAGTATAATTAGAGGAATCTACCTTTCCATTTTTATTAATCAAAATAATATTATCATATGAATTCTCGAAAACAGCACGATATCTTTCTGCTGCCTCTTCCAAGTTTTCATTAGCTCTTTTTAATTCATTAATAGGAATAAAAGTCAATACTGCACCATCTATTTGCCCTGCATCAGTTCGATAAGGAAGTACTCTCATTAAATAATGATTTCCTTTGTCATCTCGAATTTCTTTTTCAAAAATAACTAACTGACTAACTACTTTTTCTATTTCTGGATATATAGATTTATCTACAAATGAATTAGTAAATGTAGTGATGGTTCTACCAATATCTCCTTCTAATAAGTCAAATTGTTGTTTAATTGCTGGCGTAAATCTTCTAATATTAAGTTTCTGATCTAAAAATATACTCCCAATATCAGTACTATTCAATAAGTTATCTAAGTCATTAGTGGTAGTAATCAACTGATTGACTTTATTTTGTAATTCAGTATTTACCGTATATAATTCTTCATTGACCGATTGTAATTCCTCGTTGGTACTTTGCAATTCTTCATTGGCTGCTAACAATTCTTCATTCGATGCTTGTAGTTCCTCATTAGCTGTTTCTAATTGTTGTACCAATAATTGTTTTTCGTGTTGAACTCGATTGAGTTCTTTTTCTATGGTTGTAATTTTTTCATTGCGAAATTTATCAGGTGTGACAACTTCTATGGTAGAAATTATAGGTTTATTTTCATCCAACAATAATTCTACAATATATATTTCTTCATAAACATGATTAGCAATTTCTATTGGTCGAAATTTTACATTTAATTGAATGGTTTTATCCCTTTTTCGAAAAGCAATATTTTCATATAAGGTTACTTTCTTTGTCTCCTTACATTTTCTGATTCCATTTTTAAACACAATTAATTCATCAGTTCCTGTCATTTCCTTCAAGTTAAAATTTCCAGAAACTTTTGGAAAACTTAATACTTGATCGATATCTCCATTGGAAAGTAATACATCTAATCGTTCATTGACGACTACACAAGTTGGAGCAAATTGCTCAATTAATAATTTAATATATAGACTATCTTGAAGTAATGGTTTGCTATAACCTGGTTCGGGCAAGGTGTTAGAATATGGTGTTACTTTAGGTTCCGATGATTGTTTATAATCATTTTTCTTTCTTTTGAAAGATGGTTGAATCACTTTTTCTTCAGTAATATTTTGGAAAATATTCCATTTTGTTGAAATGGTCTTAAACACTTTCTTTAAGTCACCTAAAGATTCACTTGGGCCCAAAAATAAAAAGCTTTTATAGTTTAAGGCAAAGTGAAAATTCGATAATAACATTTTTTGGTTTTTAATATTCAGGTAGATCATCATATTCCTACAAGAAACTAAATCCATATTGATAAATGGAGGATCATAAATGGAATCATGTACGGCATAAACAATGCTTTCACGGAGGGTTTTTACTGCAGCATATTTTGAGAATTCTGAATCCAAAGGTTCAAAATATTTTTCCAAAAGATTTGGAGGGACTTCTCTAAGCACAGAAGCATTATAAGTAGCTTCACTTGCTACAGCAATCGCACTTTTATCAATATCCGAAGCAAATATTTTTAGAGGATTAGTCAAATGATGCTCTTCTAAATATTCTTTAAACAAGATCGCAATGGAAAGCGCTTCTTGTCCTGTGGAACAGGCAGCTATCCAAATTCTAATCTGTTCATGTGGCGATTTCCCTTGAATTATATTTGGGATCACCTGAGTTTTCATCGTTTCAAATGCTAATTGATCTCTAAAAAAATGAGTCACATTAATTAGAAATTCTTGTTGTAAAATGTGTACTTCTTGTGGGTCGAGACGGACATATTTAAGATAAGCTTCCAAGTCATGTTGCTTAGTGATAAACATTCTTTTTTCCATCCTTCGGATCAAAGTACTATTTCGATAATCATTAAAATTGATACCTGTTTTTAAATAAACCTCATCAAGAACAGCTTCGAATGTTACTCCAAAATCAGAATCTTCAGGATTAATGATTAAAAAATCTTTATTTCGTTTTTCGCCACTATTAATCCTCATTAACTCTCTTGCCAATGCATAAGGAGGCAAAATAAAATCTACCTCGCCAGCAGCTAATGCTGCAACAGGCATCCCATCAAATTGTGCATAATGAGGATCCTCTACTAAAACAACTCCTCCAGCTTCCTTGATGGTTATGATTCCCTTGGACCCGTCAGAACCAGTTCCTGACAAAATAATACCTACCGTATTTTTTCCTCTTTCTTTTCCTAAAGAATGAAAAAATTGATCTATGGGTAAATTGAGTGATTTTGGATCACTCCGTTCGATAGGTTCTAATAAGTTATTTTTTAAAATTACATTATGCAGACTGGATATCAAATAGATATTATTAGGAGAAATGGGGGTCGGCTTATCTACAATCTGAATCTCCATCTTAGTATGCTTTTGTAAAAGCTCACTCATCATACTTTTAAAATCTGGAGATAAATGCTGAATGACAACGAATGCCATCCCTGACCGCTGAGGAATATGATCAAAAAATTCAGTAATAGCTTTTAAACCTCCTGCGGATGCACCAATACCTACTATCTTGTAAGATATGTTCATACCTGTTTTTTATAAAAAGAATTGAATATAAAATTCTAGAGTGCAGATCATTTTAGTAAAATGATTAGAGAATTTTATACAAATGAATACAAAAATGCTGCACGAAGGTGTGGTTAATAGGGGGAATGTATTTTTTTATTTATAATACATTACAAATGTAGTTGATATGTTTTGAGGCTACAATACCAATTAGTTGGTATATTTTCTTAATATATTTTTTCCTTTAAATATAAATATCAATATTTGTGGTAATATAACCCTTCTAATTGTAAACAAGTACCAATGTTCAATCTATATATATAGATTCATATATGAGTTTATGTGGTTGGTTTTGAGAAATATGTGGAAAAGAATGGTCAGACAAGGATTCTTAAAGTTTTTCGAAACTTTGCTTTCTCCCTGGTTTTTATCAAATATTTTGGAAAGCCTAATAACACATGATTTCATTTATAGTCATGTTATATTTCTATTGAGTAATTTTCAAAAATAAATATCTATTACTAAAAAATGAACGCAGAAATTATTTTAACAGGCTCTTTTGGAGTTGGAAAATCATCCATATTCAACCGTTTTATTCATGAAGAATTTAACGATAAATATTATGGAACTATAGGGGTGAGAGTAAATAGCCGAGAAATCTCTACTGGAGAATCTACTATAAATTTAAAATTATGGGATGTAGCAGGAGAAGTGAAACAAGATAAAGTTCCTGTTGCTTATTTTAGGTCTAAAGATATAATTCTTTATGTCTTAGATTTGACTAGGCCCTTTACTTTCTCTAATGTTCCTGATGACTTAGCGTATCTCAAAAAAAACTCACCAAACAGTAGTCTTATTGTTATTGGAAATAAAATTGATTTACTAGATGAAGAACTTCTAGAAGAAATCAAAGCTAAAGACTTTCCCATTAAAGTTGATTGGATGATAAGTGCCAAGACGGGAGAAAATATCGAAGAATTATTCCTTTCTATTGCCAAAAAACATATAAATGTTTAGCAAACAATTCATCAATAATTTTAAAGATATTAAATTTTCATTACATATCTTTGGATTAAGTAGGAAACCCTTTTCTCAATAAAACATAACGACGAAATCTTAAAATAACACCTTCAATTGGAAGATAAAAACGAATATAACATTGTAGTTGCAGATAGTCATCCGGTGGTGATACAAGGTTTAGTTTCCTTATTCAAAGAAACCTCGAACTTTAATATCTCAGGAGTAGCACATAGTGGAAAGGATTTAAGAATTTTACTTGAACAGAATCTAAAAATTGATACGATCTTTATAGATTTAAAGCTTCCTAATACTAATATATATCGACTTATTAAAGATTTGGTAGTGGCACATTCTTATGCAAAGATTATTGCCTTTACAAACTATACCATGCCTAAACTAGTTCAAGATATTATGGAATTTGGTGTCCATGCTTATTTATCTAAAAATGCCACGCTCCCTGAGATATTAGAATCAATTGAACGAGTACATAATGGGGAACATTTTATCAGTAATTCAGTTTATCGAAAAGACTCCCAATCAAAGATTGAGGATAATGATTTTGCCTTAACACCTGAGGAAAATTTTGTAAAATTTGCAGAATTAACGGAGCGCGAATTAGATGTTGTTATTCTCTTGAGTAGAGGTTATACGAATAAGGAAATTGCGGAGAAATTATTTTTAAGTAAATATACTATTGAAACCCATCGAAAAAATATCATGAAAAAATGTAAACTAAGAACGGTGGGGCAACTTATTTATTTAGCTACTCAACAAGGATTACTCTAAGAAATTTAAAAACAGAAAGTGGATTATTGGATTAGCGAAGCGAACCAATTCACTAATCCACTTTCTATTTTTAAATAATGCTAAATAACTTACTATACTTCTTAATAGAACTAGAAATGCTCCAGACAATCATCTGGAGCATTTTTGTTAACATTAAGTATTAGGGGGTATTTTTTAATGAAAAGAAAAAACCTTTTCACTTTTTAAGACGTGTGTGCTATAGACTTTATTAAGTCTTAGTTACAAAACAAATTTCTATAAAAAAATACTCATATCAAATACCAATTAATTGGTATATTTTAAAATAACCATTTTAACTAGAGTGTATAAAAAAAAATCGGTGGTTTTCTTTTTTTTGAAAAATGCAGCTTTTATGTTGGTAGTTTTCAAAAAAGAAAACCACCAATCTGTTACATACTCTTTTAACTATCAATATTATTTGAAAAAATAACAATAACCTTACATCCTTTATCTGGTTGACTTTCCATTTGAATTTGTCCGTTGTTTTTCCTTAAAATATTCTTTACTAAACTTAATCCAATCCCCGATCCCATTCGATCCATATTCATTCGTTTAAAAGGTTCAAATAAAGTATGTCCATATTTATCCAAATCAATCCCAATTCCGTTATCTTCTATTTCTAAAATAATACTTTCTTTTTGGGAAAAAGTACGAATATTAATTTCTAATTTTCGGTTTTCACTTCTAAATTTTATGGCATTACTCAAGAGGTTATAAAATATACTTTCTAATAAGTTTTTGTTAAAAATAATTTTTCCTACTCTTTCAAAATTCATGTTTATTTGAGCATCAGAATTTTGAATTTCTGTTTCTAAAATAGTACAACTTGTTTTACAAATTTCCTCAAAAAACAACTCCTCCTGCCCTAATGTCGGTAAAAAATGAAGATCAACAAAAGCAGAAAAACCCTTGGCAGTATTAGATAGTTTCTGCAAACTATTATCAATTAGTTCTGATGCTCTTTCTTTTTTTTGTATATCTTTTGCGATTTTATAATATTGAATAATTCCTTTTAGTTGGGTAATTGGAGAAACTAAATCATGTCTTAATCCTCTCAAAAAATTACCTAAAAATCCTCCATCTGAAGCCATGGCTTCATCAGTCATAATAATTTCTTGAGTCCTTAAAAGCATTTCATTTTCAACTCTTTTTCTTTGTTTGGCGAGTTGAATATTTGTATTCGTCTCAGTAGAAACATCCAATATTTGCACTAAAAACAAAGAAGATTCTTCTATTAGAATTGGAGCAATTAAAACTCTAAAATGTAGTGCCTTTTTGGGCATAGAAAACACCTCTTCAAAACTTGTATTTGAGGTTTTAATTTTATCTAGTTGAGATGCTGATAATTGGCTTGTATAAGGAGATAAAAACGCTATTAAATTCTGACCTTTGTCAACTTCAATCTTCAAATTCTCGGTATTACTCAACAATACATTTCCAATATTATCAATAATAAATTTCCCTTCTTTAAGAAATGAAAATTTAACAAGGTTACTTAAAAAATTAAGTGTACTTTCGGGAATATTTTTTTTATTGGTATGCATAATTATTTTAATGTGAAATTATTTCGTAAATTTAGTACCTTTCCAATAAGAAACAAATTTTGACTATAAACTTTATCCTTAGACTCCATCAAACGATTTATAAGTAATAAATTTCTAAAGAATTCAATATGGCTAAAAAGAGAAAAGCTACACGAAAAATATCTGTAACAGAAGTAACTCAAATTATAAAACCACCCTTTTATATTATTGGTATTGGAGCATCAGCAGGTGGTTTAGAAGCATTAGAACAATTTTTTAGTAATTGTCCTACTGATGCGGGAATAGCATTTGTAATTGTCCAGCATTTATCTCCTGATTATAAAAGTTTGATGACAGAGTTACTTTCCCGTCATACTGATATGAATGTAGCTGAGGCTAAAAATAAGCAAGAGGTAAAGCCGAATAATATTTACCTTATCCCAAGAAATAAAAACTTAACTATAGAAGAAGATGGGCACCTCAAGTTAACAAAGCGACCGGCCAATACTCAAATGAATTTCTCCATTGATATTTTCTTTCACTCTTTGGCTAAAGCACAGAAAGAAATGGCAATTGGTGTAATTCTTTCTGGAACGGGTTCTGATGGAACACGAGGTGGAAAATCTATCAAAGAAGTTGGCGGAACCATATTCGTACAAAATCCTGAAAGTGGTCGTTTTGATGGAATGCCTCGGAGTGCGATCAATCATGGTTTAGCAGATTATATTTTGTCTCCCGAAGAGATGCCATCTGAGTTAATACAGTTTGTTAGTCATCCTCATTTTACCAAAACAATGATGACGGGGACAGAACTAGGTAAGGATATTGAATCAATGGATCGGGTTTTAAAAATTATTAAAAACCATACAGGATATGATTTCTTTTCCTATAAAAAACCAACTTTGCTACGACGGACTGCAAAGCGGATGAATATTACAAAATGCGAAACTATTGAAAATTATATCGATTATTTATATCAAACTACGGAAGAGAAATTTTCGCTCGTTGAAGAGTTTTTAATTGGAGTAACAAAATTTTTCCGTGATTCGGCTGCTTACCATATCTTAGAAAGACAGGTGATACCCGATATAGTAGATGCAAAAAAAGCTCGAAACCAACACATCAAAATTTGGATAGTTGCTTGTTCGACAGGAGAAGAGGCCTACTCTATTGCCATTCTTTTTGAGGAATATTTGGAACGAAAAAATATCAATTTAAAATATAAAATTTTTGCAACTGATATTGATGGTAAGGCTATTGATACCGCCGCAAGAGGTATCTATTCCTCTAATATCTCATTAGACATCTCGGCCCAACGATTAAGTAAATACTTTATTAAGACCGATGATAAATTTCAAATCCAACCAAGGATTAGAAAAAATATAATCTTTTCTAAGCATGATATTTTACAACATCCTCCATTTAATAAAATGGATTTGGTGAGTTGTAGAAATATGCTGATTTATATAGATAATGCTGTCCAATTAAAAGTGCTCGCAAGTTTACATTATTCCTTAAATATGAATGGTTATTTATTTATGGGAAGTTCCGAGAGCATTGGTATTTTAAATAAAAGTTTCTCCGAGGTTAGCAACAAATGGAAAATATATAGAAATATACATCCTACCAAAATGGTTAACCTAAGCGGTAGTAATACTTGGCAGGTAGATCGAAGTTCAGGAAAATCTAGTCTCCGAAATAGGAATGTTAATTCATTCGATGATAAGGTGACTAAGTTGATTAACCATACCTTAATGGAGGAGTATGATGCCGTAAGTGTTTGTATTGATAAGAATTTTGAAATCATTCATGCTTCTGGAAAATTTAAAAAATACATCACAATGCCTGAAGAAGGTTTTAGTAATAACCTCCTAAAAATATTACCCGATGCTTTAAACATTCCTATTACGACAGGTATCCGAAGGTTGTTAAAATCTCAAGATAAAACGATCGTCAAAAATATTAAACTGGTAGTAGATGATAAGATGAAACATCTTAGAATAATTATCAAACCAGTAAATGTTGTTGCTTCCGATCCCTCTACTTTTTTAATAACTATATTAGAAAAAATAGAACGAGTCTTAACTCCAGAAGAAAAGGAAATTGAATTTTCTAGTGATAATGGTAATGGTCATGCTAATATTGGGTTAATTGAAGAGGTTAGTGAGCTCAAAGATGCTTTAAATGAGACTAGAGAAAACCTTCAAGCTACTATCGAAGAATTGGAAACTTCCAATGAAGAAATGCAAGCAACTAATGAGGAATTGCTTGCCTCCAATGAAGAATTACAAAGTACAAATGAAGAGTTACAATCCTTAAATGAAGAGTTACATACCGTTAATGCGGAGCTTCAAGAAAAAAATGTCCAACTGCTAGAATTGAATTCTGATATTGAAAACTTAATGATCAATATCAATATTGGAACTATCTTTCTAGATAAAGATTTGGCAGTTCGAAAATTCACACCTGCCATCAGAGAACATTTTCAACTAAGAGATAATGATATCGGAAGACCAATAGATCATTTTTCTGGAAGTGTTGGTGATCATGATTTAGTCAAAGAATCATCTCAAGTACTTAGAACATTAAATCCATTTAGAGCAGAGTTTCAAAATGCAAAAGGGACGTGGTTTATGCTACAAATTTTTCCTTATAGAACTCAAGATGATATTATCAAAGGTGTCGTTGTCAACTTTATTAATATCCAAGATTTAAAACAAGCTTTCTCTGAAAAAGAAAAACTCAATAGCTACATTTCTCACTTAGCGGATTCATCTCCAGTTATTCTATATGTTTATGATTTACAATCCCGACAAAATGTTTTCTCTACTCGTTCTGTTTACCAAATTGCAGGATACTCACAAGAAGAAATTGATGAAATAGGTGCAGAGGTATTAGAGAGTATTGTTCATCCTGAGGACTATCCAAAGGTCAAAGCACATAATAAAAAATTACAGAAACTTCAAGACGACGAATTAGCCTATATCGAATATCGAATAATCCATAAAAAAACTCGAGAACATATCTGGATACTTTCTACGGATAAAGTAAATGAACGAGATGCTAAAGGTAAAGTCACCTCCGTATTGGGGGTTGCTCAAAATATATCTCCAACAAAATTCATGGAATTACAATTGGCTGAAAGTGAGGAACGCTCAAGGTTAGCAATAGAAGGTACTCATGCCGGACTTTGGGAATGGACTGATGTAACACTTGATGATGCTTGGTGGTCAAAACAATTTTATAAATTATTAGGATATAATCCTCGAAGCACTCCTGCTTCTTTTGCAGTATTATTACATTTTATTCATCCCGACCATATTGAAATTTTTCAGGATGAATTAAAAATTCATATAAAAAAGAAAACACCTTTCGATTTAGAATTGAAAATAAAAACGAAAAGGAAAGGATACCGATGGTTTAAAATAAACTTACAAGCGCAATGGAATAATAATGGAGACCCTAAAAAAGTTGTAGGAACATTGTTGGATATTAATGACCAATATATTTATAGAGAGGTTATTAAAGAAAAACAGGAAAAACTAGAAGCCATTTATACTAATGCTCCCGTAGGAATAATTTTGGCTTCTACCAAAGGCAAAATTCTGGAAGTATCTGATGGCTTCACTAATATTTTAGGTTATTCTAAATCTGAAATTGTAGGGAAGAAAATTTCAGATATCACCTATAAAGAAGACCTTGAAATTAGCATGAACCTTCTAAAACAATTATTAAATAAGGAGGTAGATTTCTTACAATTTGACAAGCGATATGTCACTAAAGATAAAAGAGTAATTTGGGGACATTTGACGGTAAAACAGGTTGAAAAGCCTTCAGGCGAAATGTATTTTATAGGTATTTTAAGTGATATGGATAAACAGAAAAAAGCAGAATATAAAATGAAACGATTGAATGAGGAGCTGGAACGCTTTGCTTATCTGGCTTCACATGATTTAAAAGAACCACTTAGAACCATTACAAGCTTAACGGAACGATTGGTAGACAAACATGGAAAATCTTTAAATAAAAGTGCACTAAGGTATATTCAATTCATTGAAGAAGCCTCTAGTAGTATGGAAACATTGACTAGTGAATTACTGACTTATTCTCAACTAGGACACAAAGTCAAAAAATATGAATCCATTAATCTAAATAAATTACTCACTAAAATTAAACGAAATCTTCGAACTAGTATTAGTGAAAACAAAGCCACTTTTGAAATAGCTAGATTACCAAATATCAAAGGAGATAGTATTCAAATAGAACTATTATTTCAAAACCTAATTAGCAATGCCTTAAAATATAGAAAAAAAACCGCCCCAAAAATTAAAATAGATTATGAAGACCGAGTTGATGTTTGGCGATTTTCTGTAAAAGATAATGGTATTGGTATTAGCAAAGAATTTCATGATAAAATATTTGAAGTATTTAAACGATTACATAACAAAGAAGAATACGCAGGTACTGGGATAGGATTATCGAATTGTAAACGTATTGTTGAAAATCACAAAGGCACTATTTGGGTGAAATCTACTTCGAGAAGAGGTGCTACTTTTTATTTTACTATTCCTAAAAAAACTGCAAAGAAATCATAACACCTATGAAAAAAATAAATTGTATTCTCTTAGTAGATGATGATCCCACTACTAATTTTTTAAATGAAGAATTGATTACTGAATTAGAAATAGCAGAACAAATTCATATTGCCTATAATGGACAAGAAGCTTTAGATTTTATTAACCTTACTGGAAAGTATAAAGGAGTAAGTAAAAAATCTCATCCTCGTCCTAATCTAATTTTTTTAGATATCAATATGCCTCTAATGGATGGGTTTGAGTTTTTGGAACATTATAATAAATTACCAAAATCTAAAAAAGCAGATATTATAATTGTCTTTTTGACCACTTCTGATTCTCAAAAAGATAAGGTTAAGGCAGTTGTCAATAACCTTGTTGCAGATTTTATTGAAAAACCATTACGGAAAGAAGAGTTGATGAAAATAAGAGACCAGTATTTTAAAGAATTTCCTTAAGAATGCTAGTTAAAATAGGGTAAACAGCAAAGTATAATTGATGCATTAAAAAATGCAAAAAAAAAACACCCTGAATGGAATCCAGAGCATTTAAGATTGTTTCATTAATTTAAAGAGGTTTTTTTCTTACAATACAACAATACGAAGATAACAGGTTTTTGAAAATTAACCAATACCAATTAATTGGTATTTTAAAATAAACTACCTAAGTTCTACCTAATCCGAATTAATTTGAAGTGATTCTATAAAAGTAAAACCCTCTAGAAATAGCAATAGCTACTTCTAGAGGGTTTTACTTTTTGAAGTTAAAAGTTTTTTTGTTAAGAGCTTGTTGGGAGTTTTGTTTTTGAGCAAAAAATAGTTCATTTTTTGATGACACGATGCTAAAAAATAGGAACATAGTCTGCGCTATTTGACTATTTTTTAAAACCTGCCTG
>Ga0114957_1002884_pt1 | contig 15914 bp, 11 predicted proteins | sample BantaG_FD_87175 | JGI IMG/M metagenome (GOLD analysis project Ga0114957, IMG submission 87175) | Marine algal microbial communities from Bantry Bay, Ireland - BantryBay_4 metaG | ecosystem: Host-associated > Algae > Red algae > Unclassified | place: Bantry Bay, Ireland | collected 2014-11-21 | reverse complement strand
GCAGAAGTCGCTGCGGAAAGGGTCAAAGAAATCAATCCCAATGTAAAAGTTCAACACATTCATGGTGATATTTTTATTGATGTAGGCCTTGGCGTATTTCGAGAAATGGATGTGGTCATCGGTTGTTTGGATAATCGTATAGCCCGAATGTACATCAATCGCCATTGTTATAAAATGGGAAAAACATGGGTCGATGGTGCCATTGAAAATTTGAATGGTCAGCTTGATGTGTATAAGCCTGGAATCACTTGTTATGAATGTCAACTCTCTACCGAAGAATGGGGAATTATAAAATATAGATTGGGCTGTCCTGACATTGCTAGACGAAATGCCAACTTTGGAAGAATTCCTACTACACCTATTTCATCATCTGTAATCGGTGCACTTCAAGTACAAGAGGCGATGAAAGTTATTTACAATAATGAAGAGGAACTTTTAGCAGGTTTCAAATTGTATTATGTAGGTATGAAAAATAGTTTTGATAAATTACCTTCTATTTCTACTCAAAAAGAGGATTGTGAAAGCCATGCAGAATATGAAGAGATTATAGAAGCAGGCGATTTATCCTGTGAAAGTACAATTGAACGTACTTTGATTTGGCTCAAAAAATACTTCTCTTCTTCTTACGTAAAAATAATGTTAGAAGACGAAGTAGTTCTAGAAGTGACTACTCAAAAAACTGAAAAATCAACTGCAGTTGTTATGCCAAGAGCACATATCAATGACGAATTGATTAGAAGCTTTCAGGTAGAACCTGGAGAAGAATTAACTTTTACAAAAACTAAAAGAGCAATAGACGAGCAATTTCCAAACCTTTCTTTGACCCTAAAAGATGTGGGAATTCCTCCTCTTCATATTTTGACAGTCCATACTACCGATGATATAAAATTTGTAGAATTAACTGGAGATAAATCTTTTTTGAATTTTATTTAGGAAAAATAAAATAAGTAGGTAGAAAAAAACGTATTTATATAAAATAGAATATCTTTTTTCTTATTTTTACATTCAACCTACCTAATTTATATCCTATTAATATTTCAACCTGATTATACCCCAATCATTTTTTTAACTTTAAACCAAGTGAGTTTATGTCTGATGTAATCAACATTGTTATACGACTTATGCCTAGTGGCGATGAATTAGATGTCGAGCTACCTGTATTTTCTACGGGAAGAGACATCACCGAAGAATTGCTTTCTGCAAATGTCGCACCTCGAACTGACCCTGAAGGAAATCCTTACATTTACGAAATTATTTCTAAAGCCAGCAGCGTCAAAATTGATGAGGACAAAACCCTCTATGATGTTGGAATTCGCGAAGGCGAAACGCTCTATTTTGTACCAAAATTAGTAGCGGGTTAATAAGGATTTTTAATTAAAATTATATTTTATAATAGGAAGTTCAGCTCCCCAATTTAAAAAATAATGACAAACCAAAAAAAGCCAAGTTATGACTTCACTAATCCCATCTTTAAAAAAGTAATTAAATACAGAAGATGGGCAAAAGAGCATCTGAATCTGTCTGAGATAGATAGTGATGTCATTAAATGGGAAGTTCAGGAAACAGATACCGCTCTCCAAATCCCAATTAAATACCATATCCATTACAAGATTAAAAGTATCATAGGTATTGATGATACTAAAAATCCAATTTACAGTAGTTATCACATTATGGAGTTGACATTGCCTTCAGGGTATCCGATGGAACCTTGTAAGATTTATATGTTGACGCCGACATGGCATCCTAATATCAAGTCTGAGGGCGTACACAAAGGTCGTATTTGTGGTAATGTAAAAAGCTTTGGAAAAGCTTATGACTTGTATCAAATGGTATTACGTGTGGGTGAGATTTTACAATATAAAAATTACCATGCTCAACATATTCCTCCCTATCCAGAAGATTCAACCGTAGCGCATTGGGTGGCTAATTTTGCAGAACCAAATGGAATCGTAGATAAAAACAAAGGAATATTTATTGATGAAACTCCCTTGGTACGTCAAAGAGATAACAATGAAATTACAGGTAATGAAAAATTAGGAACTACTAAAAAAGTTGTTTTACCAAAAGAGGAACCACTTCCAAAAACAGAAGTTAAACCAAAACTTCCAGAAGTTCCTAAAACTCCAAAACCAACACCAACTCTTAAAACAGATTCTAACAAAAAAACTGAACCCAAAGAGGAGGATATGATAGTCACTACTCCTAAATTAAAACTTGGATCAGTTAGAAAAAATTCTTCTAAGATTAGATTACAAATTAAGAAGAAGTCTGGTGACAAAGGCAAATAGTGAATCCCATTGATGAACAATAAGGTATTGATAATCAACCTATTACGATATTAAATCATCAACTAGTAACTTATATGAAAACATCTTTTCCAAATAAAAATATATTTATTTCACTTCTGTGTCTATTCATGCTTGTGGGGATTTCCAATCAAGTTCAAGCACAGAGATCTCAAAAATTTCCAATTACTTTCGGCGATGGAAAAGATGGAGAGGTAGAGGTTTATTTTAAATATAAAACCAAAAAAATATCAAGAGCTTATTTTCTAAATAATTCAGAGATTGATTTTGGAGGAGCAGAACAAGGTGAGTTAGAAATTTCGTTTGCAGAGTTTGACATTTCAGGTAGAAATAGAAATACAAGAGATTTTAATAATAATTATAAACTTATTGTCACACCAAAATGCATTACCAAATCTGATAATGTCCAATATGATAATTTTAATGAAATTAATGTCCCCGTTAAATCAATAAATAAAAGCTCTGACGCTGCGAGTTCCTCACAACGTACGATTCCATTTATCATAACTAAAAACGGAGAAGTACGAATTTCATTTGATATAGGTTTAGTTGAACTAACCGCAGACAAATCAGAATGGTTTTGTGCTAATGGTGAGATTGAATTAAAATGTGATGTTAAAGGAATTAAACCTCCAGTTGATCCTTCTATTGTCAATTGGGATATTCGAAAAAAAGGTGGCTTAGATGATTGGGTCGCTCATTTAAAAGAATTTCCAAATAGTGCTAGAAAAAATCTAGCACTCGGATTTATAAAAAGTGAATTTAAAATAAGATATGACAACGCACTAACCAATAAAACTTATCAAAATTTTATTGATGGGTGCAAACCCTATCCTACATATGCATACATGTATTCTGATATGATTGCGGATATGAAAAGCAAATTAACTCCTGCTCCAAAAACAGAACCTGCTCCGACACCACCTACAAAAAAAGAAAGACTTGCTTGTGAAAAAGATTGGATAAAAATAAGAAAAAGCAAAGAGTATGATGATTTCGAAGAATATTATAATAAGTATTCTTCTGAATCAAAGTGTGAAAAGTATCTCAACCAAGCTAAAAATAAAATGGGAGAATTGGCACCACTTGAATTAAAATCAGAACCAGCCAAAGATGGTTACACCGCTATTTTTATCAAAAATGCACTTAATCCAAGATTTAAAGATATTTCTACTGATGGAAATTTAAAAATTAATACGAGTCGATTTAAAGATGAAAATATATTGTTAGTAAAAACAACTCGTTCTGGAAGTTTCGAAGTATTAATAGAAGATGAATTAGGAAAAAAAGAAAATTACACTTTCGATGACAACCTTATCGCCAGTTTGAAAGAAGATAGTACCTACGTGAGAGTCACACTAAATAAAGGCAGTCAACCTTACCGTGTGAGTTTTATCAACGGAACAAAAGACGTTGTACTTCACTCTGAAAACTCCATCACAACTAATAAGTGGAAAATCACTAAAGCAAAATTACAAGAACTTGGAGTTACGGGTGAAATACAAGTGGAAGCAACAGATGATGATTCTTTGGAACCCAAAAAATTAGGAAGTGTTTTTATCACTCCTTTAGAAGATAACAGAAAAACGAAATATTTAATATACGGAATATCAGCTTTAGCAATTTTATTGGCTACCCTCTTTTTTATTCTTTTTTGGAGAAAAAGAAAAAAACAACAGCGACAGCCCGTAAATATTTATGAGGAGATGGGATAGTTTTTTGACTTTAATAACCATCTAATGAAACAATACAATTACATACTATTAGTTTTCTTTCTTTTCTTTAGTTCTTTTGACGGGTTTGGTCAAAGAACCAGTCGAGGTATTAAAAAGGAGAATTTCACATTTAAAATGAATGAGAAAACATTTAATGGAAGTTTCACTTATTCATTTGAGCCTTTTTCTAAATTAAACGAGGAAAAAGTTTTAAACCCTGGCAATTATTATTTCAATATTGCCGACATGAAAAAACCCAGAATTTTTCTTTTAAAAATAGATAAACTAAAATGGGATAATTCTATTCCTAATGAAATCAAAAAAGAACTTTCTCTTGTGATTCCTCAAAATTGGATTACCGAGGATAATCAAAAAGTATTATCTCCCAAAAAACGTTCATTTTGTTTTTCTTCCAACCAGCATATGTTAGAATATCATTATGTAAAAGATGGTAAAGGAAAAAGTAAAATATCATTTGGAGTAAAACTACCTGAGCAAAACTGTGAAGCAGTAGTCATCAAAAGTGGAGCATTCGAATTTAATTACACAATTGATTCCCAAAAAAAATATATTGAAATCCCTCTTGAGACGGGAAATACTCCAAGTGAAACTCCAACCCAACCAACAACAACTACAGTTGTCGAACCTACTGAACCCGAAGAAATAAAATGGGAAAATTGTAAGGACCTTAATTTCCCTATCGAATGTTTGAATAATTACCTCGCTAAACATCCTGAAGGGAAGTATGTCGCTGATGCTAAATCTCGTGTTGATAGCTATCTATGGGAAGAAGCTTTAGAAAAAAATACTAAGGCAAGTTATGAAACATACTTAAGAGTAGCTCCTATAAAAGAGCATGCCGCAAATGCTAGACAAAAAATAAACAAACTAACAGAGAAAGCTAAAGAACCTGTAGTTGAAGTCAAAAAAGATCCTATCAAAGAAGCATGGGACGCTGCTAGAAAAAAACATTCTGCTAGCGCATACACCAATTTTTTGGCAGCTTATCCTGATTCTAAGTATTCAGATGCAGCTTCTAAGTACTCCAATGAAATTCAAGTATTGTTATCAGATGATGGCAATCAACAAGATGTTTATCGACTGATTTTAAAAAATGTCTTTCGACCAAAAGTAGATAGTATCTCTCCTGCTACTGGTGTAGAAGTGGATTATTCAAAATTCAATAAGAAGAACGGATTTGAATTTGTGGTAACTATTTTAGACGGACTTCCGCACACTATTTATTTTTCTGATAAAACAAAACCTAAAGAATTTTCTAAAAAAGCTTTTTCTATTGATAACTTATTAAAGGCAAATTTGGAAAGTAAAGGCGATTCATTGTTGTTTACTTTTAGTAAAGGAACGCCACCTTATTCCATTTTTTTCAAAAAAGGTAATGAGGGGATTTTATCACAATCAGATATAAAAAGTAAACAAGTAGTAATTCTTAAAAAAGATATAAAAGCAGAATTAATCGACTCGGATACATTATCCATTGAAGCATGGGACAGCCGTGGCATTGTTGGATTTGATTTAAAAACTATCTTCATTGAAAAAGAAAAATTCCCTTGGCAATATGGAGCAGGTGCTTTAGGCGGCTTATTATTACTTTATCTTTTACGTAGTGTTTATAAAAACAACCAAAAGAAAAAACTCGTTGCCCTCAACGAAAAAAGAAAAAAAGAACAAGGCATCCAAAGCAAAAAAGAAGTGGTACCACCTCCTATTCCCAAAACCAAAGAAGATGAAAATGTAGTAGAGGTAGTTGATTTTTCAGATGATATACCTGATGCTGAAATAGTAGAAACTGCTGAATCTCAAGAAGTAATTACACCTTCAAATAGTATGGATAATTTAGACGATAAATCTTCTGGTTTGAAAATAAAAAAAGTTCGAAAAGCACATACCCCAACAGAGTCTATCGACTCTACTACGGAAGAAATGGCAATGGCTTTGGATAAAAACAATTATTACTTTTTACCACAAAGTCAACATTGGGAGGATACTGTTATAACTGAAATTGGTTTTAGCAAAAAGAGTATTCATCACCTCGATAAGTTTCTCCGAGAACAAAATGCACAATCCACAAATGAGGCAGGAGAACTCATGGAAGAAGTAGATGGATCTATTCCTGAAATCGGAGGCTTGTTGATGGGTAAGTCTAAGCATTTTAAAAATCAAAATAGTTACATCGTTACTATTGAAGAATTTATACCTATCAATCCTGAATTTAATAATGTTTATAAATTAGAATTTAGTACTCAAAGTTTAGCAAAAGAATTGGGTGATGCACAAGATCAATATCCTGAATTGACATTGGTCGGATGGTTTCACACTCACCCTGGTCATGGACTGTTTTTATCCAAACCTGATTTAACCATTCATGAAGGATTTTTTAGAGAACCTTATCAGTTCGCAATGGAAATAGATAGTCGTACCGTAAATTTTGATACTGGATTTTTTACTCGAAGAAAAGACGGACAAGTCAATAATCGAGAACATAAAAAACTACACTCGACTTGGTTTGCATGGACGGAGATTGAAAAATTTATGCGACAAAAAAGTTAAAGTAGAATATTCACAAGGTGACTGCAATTCAATGTCGTCAACTTAAGAATAGAGATAAAATACACTTTCAATAATTAATATTATGAAAACCATTTTTAAAAATATAATTTTCTTCATTTGTCTCTTTGCCTTTGTGTTAGAGGGGTCTACACAGTCTCAACCTGATGTAGATTTTGCATTAGATAATATTGAACATATTGAGGGAACAAAAGTAGTTCGTCTTTATTTTAAAGCACTCAATAAAGAAGATAACTCCCCAATTAATATTAGACATAGCGGTTTAGAAGTAACTGAAATCATCAATGGAAATATCAAACGACTTGATGTTTATCCTAACCACGTTCATGATTCTCTTATCATTAAAAAAGATGATACACAAGTCGAACCATTCAATGCTACGTTTCTTTTAGATGTGGGTGGGAAAATGTCGAAGAAAGATATTGAGGAAGCAAAAGACTTAATTAAAAGTGTGGTAAAAAAACATGGTGTATCCTCCAACAAATCAACTTTTAAACTCATCACTTTTGATAATCAATTAAACGAAAGTCAAGATTTAAATGCTAAAAATTTAACCTCTACTTTAAATAAAATTAAACAGAAAGGAGATGGATCTGATTTTTATGATGCCTTGATTCATACCATTCGAGATTTAAAAAGGGAAAAAAATAAATCCATTTTATTCATTCTTTCAAATGGCTTTAATGATATTAGCGAAAATCCAGAATATAAATTTCGTATTCCTTACAATGAAGAAGATGTGATGAATCAGATAGATGCGTTAGGAATTAATTCTTATATTTTCCCAATTATATTTTCAAAGGATGAGCATAAAAGTTTGTTGGAAAAAATAGTTGACAAAAGTGATGCAGAAGATACTTTTCAAAGAGGAGTACTTCCTGAGAAACTAAAAGATATTATTAAAAACAATGAAGTCGTAAAATCAACTAGCTATGTCGATGTTTACACTTCCAAAGTTTTTAGAGGAGAAGATAGAACCTATACTTTAGAATGGAATGCTATTAAAAATGAAATACCATTTTCCAAAGGATCCGCAACCAATGATAGTCAAGAAATTGAACTCGCTCAATTTGGTTTGTATTTCTTTATTGGTTTGTTAATCATTGGTGCAATTGTAGGGCTGTGTAGTTTTATCGTCCCGTTGCTTCGTAATCGTCATTTTATACAAAATTTTGTTAAACCATATGTTCCTGAATCTAATCGAAGACGGAATGATCCGATTACTAATGAGCCTATTCAAGCTGGCGAATTAGTGGTTCACAAATGTCAACAACTCACTCCACTCACAACATGGGAGGGACTTGGAGGTCAATGTCCAAATTATCCTGACTGCATGGATTTTAATGTTCCTTGCAAAGGACAAGGTGCGCCAATGGGCAATGATAATTTCTTTTCTATGCAAGGCGCATATCGTAGACTGAATTGGATGTGGTATGGAGCAACAGGAGGATTTATTGCATGGACATTGTTATATCTTTTTAAGCTTTTGGATTTTGAATGGTATGAAAATATAATCTCCTCATTTTTTACAGAAAGTATAATTAATAGTGACTCGACCATTAGTAATTCCGCTTTAAAAAATCAATTAGATAATCTTTCCAATGATACTTTGGCAGGAGCCATGTTTGGCTTAGGTTTAATTTTTATGCTATCCCTAGTGGAAGAAAAAAGTCAACCTCGTCAAATTTCTTGGGGAAGAATTATTCTTAGAACTATGTTAGGAATGGTGGTCTCTCTATTTGTTTTCCTTGCAGGTTTTATGTTACAATTTTATGACTTCGTTCCAAATGGATATGTTGCAGGATTAATTACATGGTCACTTCTAGGTGTCGCTATTGGATTGATCTTATCTATCAAATCTAGTATTGCAGTAGCAAGAGGCGTGCTCGGAGGTTTTGTTTCTATCCTAATTGCATACCATGCCTATTTATTGTTAGGTGCATTTACTTCAGATTATATTTTAGGGAAATTGTTAAGTCTAATTTTATTAGGAGGATTACTAGGATGGATTTTAGAAACAGTAGTAACCCGTTTAGAGGATTTCGAATTAGAATATATTTCTCCCGAAACTTTTAGAAATGTAGTGCCAATAAGCAAATGGTTAAAAGCAGGAATCGATATTTTTATTGGCACCGATTCGGGTTCATATATCTATGTCAAATGGGATGATGGCGCCGTACAACCTCAACATGCTAAATTAATTTATGATAATGGAGTGGTCTTTATTGAACCATTAGCAGAAACCTTGGTCAAAGGTAGAATCCTTTCTTATAATCGAAAAACTGCTTTAAAAAATGGTGATGTTATTCAGCTAGGAAGGGATAGTATTACTAGAATGCGATACCGTGAAAAAGGTAGAACCATTGTTAGTGATAATACTAACGGAATGCCTCCTCCACCACCGCCACCTGTTGATGATGGAAAACCAAAAATTAGAATTAATAGATAATCTCTGTTGTTTAAAAAATAAAATCATGCGTAAACCAATAAGCTTTTTTTTAATAATTTTTTATTTTCTTTTGGGAAATACAGTATTTGGAAAATCTGATTTAGATATAAAAAAAACTTTTGAAAACAATTATTTAGCTTGTAGTATTTCTCTCGAAGCTGAACCGACATGTAATGGGATCAACGAAGGTAAGATTATAATTACTCTCACACCTGATAGTAATTGTCCTAATCAAGATTATACATTTGAGTTACATAACAATTCTGGAAATACTAATGCGGAACAACCAAGTTCAGGTTTAACAATAAATCAATATACTTATGATGGCCTGGGGGCTGGGAATTATTCTGTAAAAGTTATTAATAATGATAATAGTTGTAATTGTAATTCTCCTCTAATGCCTATTGAGGTAACTAACCTTGGAGATAATATTCCAACCTTTGAAATAATTTCAGATAATGATAACATCAACTGCGAAGTATCTTCAGCAACCCTTTCAATAGATCCTATTAGTGATGTAACTTATGAATGGAAAAAAATGGGTGTTACAGACATTTTGGGTACAAATTCTAGTTTAACCGTAATGGAAGGAGGGAAGTATATTTTAACAGTAACAAATCCAGATGGTTGTAAAAAAACAGATGACCTTCAAATCCTAGATTTAACGAATGAAACACCTACAGCATCCACAACTACTAATGGTCCATTTGATATTTCAAATTGTAATCAAGGAGTAGCTATTGATGCATCTTCATCAACCGCTGTTAATGGAGAACCCGATTTCTTTTGGACAGGTCCAGACATAGATGCTTCTAATCAAAATCAAAGTAGTATTAATGTAGCAACAATAGGTATCTATAAGTTGATAGTTATAGATAAAATAAGTCTATGTAAAGATTCTCTCGAAGTTGAAGTAACCTCTAACATTACATTCCCAATTGCAGATGCAGGAGACGATGGAGAAATTACCTGTACCAATCCACAATACGAATTAGGTTCTACCCAAACATCAATGGGGAATAATTTTTCATATAATTGGAGTACAACAACGGGAGCATTATCACAACCCAATATTTTCAACCCTTCAGCCTCAAATTCAGGAACTTATTTCCTTGAAGTAATCGACAATAATAATTCTTGCAAATCTTTTGATACTGTGTCTGTAACATTAAATAACACTCCTCCCGAAATCAGCATTGACACATCAGGAGTTGTTGAAATTTGTAATGGAGATAACATTACTTTTACGGCAACTAGTACAGACGCTGATGAATTCGATTGGTTGGAAGCAGGAACAAGTACAGGTGAAACAACTAATAGTATTTCTATTTCCGAAGCTGGCATTTATACTGTAGTTGGAACGAACTCTTCCAATGGATGTTCTACCACATCCAATGCGATAGGCGTTACTATTTTAGCAACCCCATCACTTACGATTGATAGTACTGAATTATTTATTAGGAATGGAGAGGACTTTCAATTCAACGGAATATTTGTTCCTAATAATGCTGAAATATTTTGGGAAATAGAAAATTCAAATATTGTTAATATTGATACCACCCAAAGTCAATTAAACACCCAAGGAATGGGAATTCCTTCTGGTCAATTATTCTTAGTCAATGAACGATTATTTGGAAAAGTAATTTATTCCATTTATCCCGAATTGAATGGTTGTAGTGGAGAAGAAATAATTGCATCCGTAACTGTTCTACCCGAAGAAGATATTTTTATCCCCGATTTATTTACCCCTAACAACGACATGGTTAATGACACTTGGGAGGTTGTATTTGCAGATATGACAAAAGCAAAAGATTATTCAGCAGTCATTTATTCTAGAAGTGGTGCTAAAGTACACGAGATGACTTCTCTCGATGGAAACGCTTGGACAGGTGACGGATGTCCAGATGGAGTATATTATTATTATTTAAAAAACAATGATGGAACAGATGTGATAAAAGGAGCAGTAACGATTTTGAGAAATTAAATCATCTTGTAAAACTATTGTTAAACATCTAATTGAATAGAAATGAAAAACATCAATACCTCCATATTTTTTATAATTATATTTATTTTAATTTCAGAATTAACTGTAGCACAGCAAGTTCCTAATTTCACTAATCATATTTACCAACCTTCATTATTCAACCCCGCAAGAGCTGGCGCAGACTTAGATTATGTTGGCGTAATTTATCGACAACAATATTTAGATTTAGATAAAAAATATGCCCCGACTACTATAAATTTCAACTTAGACCTTTCTAAAACTATTGGAATTTCTGACCGTGTGGGTATTGGGTTGAATTTAACTTCTGATAAAATTCATGTTTTTAATCGTACCAATGTAAATGGATTTTTTGCTTACCATCTGACTCCACAAGAAAGTGAACATCATTTTTCTGCAGGTGTTTCCGCAGGTTACCTTACTCAACGATTGAATTTTTCGGACATAAGAATAACTGATCCAACAGGTACTGATAATGTTCTTTTTAGTGGAGAACAAAACAAAGGAATCTTTGACGGAGGCTTCGGAATTCATTATCGTTACAATGATATTTTTAACATCGACTTGACCAGTCCACAGTTATTTACAAGTGATCTTACTTATGATGAAGGAACAGGTTTTAATACGCTTCCTCATCTTTTAGCGGCCACTAGTTTTAAAATAAAAACAGGAAGTACATCCATTACTCCTGGTGTGTTGTATGGTGGAATGTTTGGAGCAGAAAAAAATAAATCTTACATCGACTTAAATTTACGATTAGGTTTTCTTGATGATAAATTTTGGTTAGGCGGAGGGTATCGTCTTGATGCGGAAACATTTATTGCAAGCATTGGAACTGATCTTAAAGGATTTCAATTATCAGGTACTTACGAATCACATTCCGCTCTTGGGGCTACTATTGAAGTTGCTGCAAAATATCAGTTTGGAAATAAAGAAACATCTGATGATGATATTTTAAAAATAGAAGAACCTCTTATTGAGCCAAACGAACCTGTTGTCAATTCTGGTAGAAGTAAAGAAGAGTTAACTAGAGTTTTTAATAAACAAAAATTTAAGGCTAACAATGCTTCTGCAAATATTAACCGATTAGATAAAGACATCAATAAAGTTTTGAAATTAGCTGAAGATAATTTTGATGACGCTAATACTAGTTCTAGTCAAGAAGGACGAAAGTTTAAACTTAAAAGAGTTAAAAATTATCTTGAGCAAGTGGAACCTAAAGTTCAAAATTTTATAACCAATGTTGCAACTATTAACGATGCTCGATTAGAAGCCAATAAGGTTTTTGATGAGGCTCATTCTAAAAATATCAAAATCAAGAAATCAGGAAAAGCGATCAACCAAATCAACAAGGAATATTCTTCTTCTAGTAAAAAGTTGAGAACAATCGAAACTAGAAATCGCCAACTTAATGATAAAATAAAAACCTTTGAAGAACGCCATGGACTCTCTGATGTTGATTTGAAAAAATTAATTCAAACTAGAGACCTAGAGGGATTAAGAAAATTTTATCAAAAAGAATTAGATAACACTTTAGTCAAACCTAAAAATACGAGTCCTATAAAAATAACGGAGACTCCAAATGCTTTGACTTTAATTTATCAATATCCAAGTGATGAAGAAAAATATAATTTAGATAAAGACCTTAGAGATGCTCAATTAATGACCACTCATATTGCTTCAAAGATAAATGAAATTCAAAGTCAAGGATTGCAAATTGAATCCATTTTAATACGGGCAGATTTAGCACTAAGTAATACGATGTTGCAATACAATAAAAATGCAACTTACAATGGAGAGTATGGAGAGACACATTCTGTATCTATTAAAACTTATGACAAAGAAACAAAATCTTCTTTTCCTCAAAAGAATTTGATAATCAAAAAAGGTACTATTGATCTTGAAAAATTAGTTGCATTAAAAATGTACAGTATGAGGAAGGCGATGGTTCAAAAAATGAAAATGAAAGATGTGTTGATTAACTTAGAACTGACAACAGGTAATTTTAATCAACAGTTTACTCAGTTATATTCTATTGAGATAAAAGTGAAATAAAAAAATAGATATTAAAATAAAAATCCTGATGCCTTCATATCAGGATTTTTATTTTCATCAAACACTCTTAATAATTTCAGTTCTAATCTGCATCCATATTTCAGCCATGATAGTATTTGGAATGGTCAAGCTATCCTTTTTTGTAGTATGGACTAATGGACGATCTCCAGTTTGTAATAAAGCATTTCGAGCCATTTTATTTTGAGAAAATTTAGCTACGCAAGCCACTTTCATTAATTGCCAATGATCAGGTGAACCTGTTTCAACAATATTATTTTTATAAATAAAAGTGTCTTGTTTATTTGCTTCTTTTCCAATCTTCTTTGCTTCTAACCCATGCAGTTTTGCCACCTCTCGACGTTTCCATTCTTTTTCAAATTTCAGCCCTTGCCAAAATCCTTCTACACTTTCAAACTTCTTACCGTCCAATTCAAATGGCGTATTCCCTAGGTTAGAAATCATTTGAACAGATTTATCCGATGAGTAAAAAATGATATTAAGTGGTTCTTTATTGATAATATTTTCTTGACTCAATTTATGTAATTCAAGCGTATTGCTTCCACTTTGTAAATGAACTTGGAATGTACAATTTTCATTTTTAGAAATCCAGTCTTGTATTTGTTTTTCATCATCTAAAACTTCGGGAACGAGTACGATGATTTTCTCTTTTAATATGATTCTCATATTTATTATTTTTAGACTAAAACCACATGAATGAATAAGGTTTTCAAAAAGTTCCATTCTTAATATATTATTGACAAAATTTATATCTTGAGGAACTGTTTACGTTCTTTTCAAGTTGGACAATCGTTAAAGTCATTTGTAAAATATTGAACAAAAATCAAATAATGAAAATATTAATCATTGAAGATGCCGATGTAAGAGTAAAAAGATTATTGAATCTTTTAATCGCTGATAAAATTGATTTTGTAAAACGAGCTGAGGAAGGTTTAAATCTAGTTAATAAAATAAGAATCCGTTTACTTTAAAGATGTAAACGGATTCTCTACTCTTGGTTATTGACATTATAAAGTAAACCGTTGACTAATTTACTCCTGACATACTTTTATCACTTCATATTCATCTATCATATCCTCAAGCAATACTTCTGCATCAACAACTTCCGAAGAATATGTATTGTCAGCTATTCCATGATTAGTAATAAAAGTTAAAAAAACTTGCTTTTTAGTTTTCGTAAATTCAATAAACAGTTGACGTTTTTGTACTAATTCTTTATAGTATTTTTTGTCAATAGAAAATGGTGCAGCGTGAAATTTAATCTCACAAAGATTAATACTATCATCTTTTCGGTCAATAATTAAGTCGATTTGAAATCCTTTCTTTTTGGAAGTTCCAAGGATTCGAACACTTGATATTTCAGTATAGACCATTGCTATTCCTAAAGCTTTTTTGATAGCATCAATGTGTTTGTGGCAAAGAGATTCAAAAGCATATAAATCTATATTTGGTATTATCTATACTTTTTAAGCACTTATTACCAAATATAAAAACATACAACTAAGTCCTTTCCTCATTTGTATTTTTGGAAATATATTGTTACGCAATATCGTTAGCTGAAATATACCTTCCAAATGAATACACTCCTCCATGCCCTCCAAAAAGCCATAAAGGGCAAACGTCAAAAAGCCTCGGTTATCCCATTCCTTTTTCACCAAGAGCGAGAACTCCTCCTATTGCAAAAAGAATTGGAGACTCAAACTTGGCGACCTAGCGGCTACCGTACCTTTAAAATATACGATTCCAAAGAACGCAACATCAGCGCCGCCCCTTTCCAAGATCGAGTAGTACATCATTATCTCTGTCTGCTGATTGAACCTGTTTTTGAAAAAACATTTATCCATGATAGCTATGCCAATCGACTGGGCAAAGGAACACATAAAGCAATTGAACGATTTCAGTATTTCGCTCGCCGATTTCCCTTTGTTTTAAAATGCGACATCAAAAAATTCTTCCCCTCACTCGATCATGAGATACTCAAACGAGAAATTCGCTGGCGTGTACAAGATGCACATGCACTTTGGTTATCCGATACCATTATTGATGGTTCCAATCCTCAGGAAGAAGTGATGGACTATTTTCAAGGAGATGATTTGTTTTCGCCTGTTGAAAGAAAACGAGGTTTGCCGATTGGTAACTTGACCTCGCAGTTTTGGGCAAATGTATATATGAATCGTTTTGATCATTTTGTCAAAGAACAGCTTCGAGTCAAAGGATACATTCGTTACGTAGATGACTTTGTTCTTTTTGCAAAAAGTAAAACAGAGCTACACGAATATCAAAAAGCCATTACTCAATATTTGGATGGCATTCGCCTTACGCTTCATCCTCGTAAGACGCAAATCTATCGAGTACAAGATGGCGTACCCTTCCTTGGGTTTAGAACATTTCCATATTATCGCTATGTACTCAAAGTGAAAACCAAACGCTACAAAAGATTTTTAAAGAAAAAAATTAAATACTACCACGCTCGGAAAATCACTCCTGACGAACTCGAAAATGCCATTAATGCATGGCTTGGACATATTCGTTTTGGACAAAGCCAACGACTGGAATACCAAGTCTTTTGGATGTTACGAGATGCAGGAATCAATGTAGTCAGACATCCGAATGGCTCATGGAAAGTATTGGACGAACGATGAAAATTTATTTAACTTCACTTTTGGGTAAGCCTATTTATCGCGTGTTGCGCGGCGGGTCGTGGAACAACAATCCAAACAATTGCCGTTCCTCCAATCGTAACAACAATAATGCGAATAACCGAAACAACAATATTGGTTTTC
>Ga0114957_1002883_pt1 | contig 15916 bp, 6 predicted proteins | sample BantaG_FD_87175 | JGI IMG/M metagenome (GOLD analysis project Ga0114957, IMG submission 87175) | Marine algal microbial communities from Bantry Bay, Ireland - BantryBay_4 metaG | ecosystem: Host-associated > Algae > Red algae > Unclassified | place: Bantry Bay, Ireland | collected 2014-11-21 | reverse complement strand
TTCACCACCTGATTCACCACCTGATTCACCACCTGATTCTTCTCCGGATTCACCGCCGGATTCACCACCTGATTCACCACCTGATTCTTCTCCGGATTCGCCACCGGATTCACCACCGGATTCACCACCGGATTCGCCACCGGATTCACCACCTGATTCACCACCTGATTCACCACCGGATTCACCACCTGATTCACCGCCTGATTCACCGCCGGATTCACCACCTGATTCACCGCCGGATTCACCACCGGATTCATCGCCTGATTCACCACCGGATTCACCGCCTGATTCACCGCCTGATTCACCACCGGATTCACCGCCTGATTCACCACCTGATTCACCACCTGATTCACCACCTGATTCACCACCTGATTCACCACCTGATTCACCGCCGGATTCTTCACCTGATTCACCACCGGATTCTTCGCCGGACTCTTCGCCGGATTCACCACCTGATTCTTCGCCGGATTCGCCACCTGATTCACCGCCGGATTCTTCACCTGATTCACCACCGGATTCTTCGCCGGACTCACCGCCGGATTCTTCACCTGATTCACCGCCCGATTCTTCTCCGGATTCACCGCCGGATTCTTCACCTGATTCACCACCGGATTCTTCGCCGGACTCACCGCCCGATTCTTCGCCGGATTCACCGCCCGATTCTTCTCCGGATTCGCCACCTGATTCTTCGCCGGATTCACCGCCCGATTCTTCTCCTGATTCTTCGCCGGATTCACCGCCGGATTCACCGCCCGATTCTTCTCCGGATTCTTTATTTTTATCGTTGATCTCCTCAACTTTTTTATTAATTTCATCAGCCAAAGCTTCATCTTCATCAATTTTATTGGCAACATTAACTGTCAAATCAACCAACTTAAAAAGTTGCCTAAGAGCCTCTATACTTCTTCTTTCTTTTAAACTAAAACTTTCCGGGTCTTGCTCGTATCTTAAAATCAAATCAGCCTCATTCACCTCAATTGTTTTTTTTAACTCCATTAAAGTTTCTTTAATATGAGCGGCGTTATCAGGCTCTAATACTAATTTTTCCTGTGCCAGTTTTAATTTTTTATAATATGGCGACAAATGACTTTGTTCTTTTATTAAGGCTTCTATTGTCTCATATGGATCACCCATGTTTAAAACAGGTGAATCAGAAACTAACGAGCTTTCACAAGTATCTTCATTTTTATCAGCAAATACTTCAGATACATTAATCGCACTTACAACCAACAAAAAAAGAAAAAAATTTGTCATGAGATCTGGCTTAAAAAAATTCACTCACTCTCTTCACTAATGACGGGAACGTTAAGACGCTTAACTCGAATAACCGCCTCATTTGAAGTATCCAAAAATTCAGGATCATCGGCTTCAAGAACAAGCATAGACGAATCACTGTCCTGCAGAGATCTAAATCTATATATTTCTTCTGCACCCTTACCAGCAAACCTCACTTCCCCGCTTGCAAGCTCTAAATAATAATATTCTTGACCCTTCACGCCCTTACCTATCATCCAAACTTCACTTCCAGAAGGAGCTTCTACCAATGAGGTAATAGATTCTATATTAAAATCATCAAGCTTACCAAAGTAGAGATCAGCTCTCCATTCTCCTTTGTCCATATTCAGAATATAATAATCTCCACTCTTAGCTGATTTTAACAAAAACCAGATTCTGCTTTGGTCATATGAATGAAATGTTCTAAGCATTTCTATATCTGTGCTTTTATTTATCTTATCAGCCCCAAATTCCTGTTCTATGTATTCAGCACCAAGTATTTCTACTAAGTGATCGTAGATATTTTGGACTAAAGACATCTGCCTATTCTCAAGATCAATTTTATAAATACTAGCCCCACCTTCTAGGTTGTTTATAAAATACAATACAGAAGTGTTTGCACCTAAGGCCATGTCAGCTGGCTGTGCCAACAACATATGTGTATAGTTAACATCAGAAAAAGCTTCTCTCTGTGCTTGGAGCTCATCTCCTTTTAGGTTTGTTAATATATCCTCTTTGCCTATAGTAAACTCACTTTGGCGTACTAAAGTTTCGGTTGAGAAGGCCGATATTTTAATTGCAGCATCATCGGCTGAATAAAAGTATATAAGACTACGATCAGCATTCAAAACACTGTAATAGGAACTAGCAAAGTCAAGTTCTTCAGTTTCGACTGTCAACATTGGCGAATCTGCCAAAAAATTAAAGCGTGTAATTGTTATCTTATTCTCTAAAGGTTTGGATGAAATCACCAAACCAAATTCGTCATCTAACATTAATGCTTTGACTTCAAAAGCACTACTCGAGTTGAACTTGAACTTGTCGTAGTCTGCACTTTTGCCATCAACAAGAGAACTCCAATAAATTTTACTTTCTCCAGCATAAAGCATACTACGACCACTCGGAGACAAGCTAAAATCAGACAAAGAAGGACTAAGACCTTTCGCATGAGTTAAGGCATCAATGTTGTTTATATCTTTCCCAACCTTTAAGTCTACAACTGGTTGCGACGCTGGTGACTCACCAAAACCATCAAGCACTAGCTGTTGAATTCTTTCTTTATTTTTCTGATAAAGAGCCTCGGCTTGTTCTTTCATTCTCAGCCTTTTGGCTTCTGCAACTCTTGCCTCTTCTGCAGCTTGCTGAGCTCGCTCTTTTACTAGTATTTCTTCTTGTCTAACTTTTTTAACTAGTTCTGCTTTCCGTTCAGCAAGTAAATTTTTAAAATCTTCGCCAATTAATCTAGCTAATGCCTCTTCAAAGTATTCCACAAGCACAATTTTCCCTATTCGCTCGCCCGAGTTATCCCAAACTCTAATGGGATCAACCACATCGACAACATAGCTCTGCCAACGCTCTAATAGTCCTTCGATAAATTTAGACTTCTTATCGCTCTTACCCTTGCCAACAAAGTCATTAACACCTTCTTCGATCTCACTTAAGGCTGTCTTAAAAACAACTTCATTCACTTCACCCATTAACTCCGAATAAATTTCTCTATAAATATCTCTCTCAATTTTAATGCTTTTTAGACGAGCTTTTTCGTAGGGATTAATTGAGCGCGCAATCAAGGTGTCTAACTCAGATCCCTTTGGTCCATTTAATGTAAAGAATTTTTCCAGCAAGGTGAGATCTTCCAAGCTAGCCACTAGGGGACGAGTAAAAGCACTTTTTATCCAATCCTGCAGAATAAATACTTTTAAAAACTTTACAGCCTTAACCAGAGTCCGCTTAGAGTGATATTTAGTAGAAATAAATTGCGGTTCAGGCACCTTGGCAGATCGCAAGTCTTTTTGGTACTGCTCATGAGAGTTGCGCTCTATGATACTCAGCTTATCTCCAACTATCATATCTAACATTGATAAAAAGTTTGCAACACTATCTGGAATTTGAACTTTATCAACCATTGCTTTTAACTCTTCGACATCCTCAACAAGGAGTTCTGGAATATTTGCGCTTCCGAACTTTCCCTGAATCAATCTAATGTCGCTGTCTAAACTCATAAGTTCTTTGGGAATGTAAACCCCCAAACCAATACGATCATAATAAGCTCTTGGCCCATCGGGATCGCCGGCCCGCTGTGATTGCTCATATACCTGAGCTACATACTTATTAGTAGCTAGAACAATAACTTCCAGTGGACTCTTTTGAGTAAAAGTTCCTTGACTGTGGCTTCTATCCACCATTGCGCCAAGGATATCTCGTCGATTTCGTGGACTGCCGTCAAGAGCTTCATCAATTAGAGCGTAATGAGCTCCTCCAAGAAGTCCGTCATCGTAAAGACGGCGATAGCGGTCATTATTCATTAAATCTTCTGGACTATAAGGCCCAACAATCTCAGAAAGAGTCGTGTCGGGGGTCATCTGCATTTCCCAATAACTCGACGAAGAGCCATTTCCATCTGCATTTCTTTTTTGTATATTTCCTAAATATTTTCGGGCTATCAAAGTTTTAGCAGTTCCCGGAGGCCCCTCAAACAAAACATGCTCGCCAGCCAAAATAGAGGCTTCAAGCAGAGACAAAACCTCGCCTCTTTCTAACAAGTGTTGATTAACAGCAGCCGTGTAGGCTTGAAGCTTGTTAGCAGCCTTTACAACAGAAGCAAGTTCTTCGTCTGACATATCTAATTCATATGAAGTTCCTAATTTAAGTTCACAAGTTAATAGATTTTCTCCTTCAACGGCCTCGTCTTCAGCATTCAAAACATTGCTACTTAATATGAATGAAAAAATAATAAAAATAAATAACTTAGAAAGACACAATTTTATCAAAGATCTCGACATCTCCAGCGAAACTAACACAAAGAAAAATCATAAGAAATTTTAAGAAATCTTTACCTCAGATCGTATGACAGCGTACTAAGCAAAACACCTTCCACCACAGAAGAACTTAAAAAACAACACAAGCAGCTTAGTAATATATAACAAAATAATATTTTACAATACTGATGATTTCAAAATTCTTCTTCACAAGAACTTTCTACTCCCAAAAAAACCGCAGAGCTCTGACAATTTCGGCTCTTGTAAAAAAATAAGGCTCGCCTCACTTGAGTTCAAACCGGCACGTAAAAACAAATAATCCGTTCAAGAAGCTAAAATTACAACCCAGCGATCAAGAGTCGGAAAACAAGATTTTAAAATACCTTCTAAAAAAACGTCCCAAGCACTGATTAAAGATTAGAAATTGCTTTAAAGTAGGTTGGTTTCTTCTGTAAATTCTCACCCAATACTGCAACGAGATATTGGGAGCGGTCTACCTTATAGCAAGGTTTATCTTCTATTACTGGGATTAGGACCTAGTAAAGAATCTTCACAACCAAGACGCTTAAGAGAAGCTTCAAAACTTTGCTTTAATTTGCGCTTGATCACACTATCTAAAGCATCAATGCTTTTATTTAATTCATCAAAATTCACATCTAGGTCTTCTTGAAGCAGCTGCATACTTTTAAGTAAAATCATAGCCGAATCTAAAATCATTATAAATCCACCATTTGACGTTAGAAGACTTTCCGAGTCACTCAAAAGTTCATAAAATATTGCACTTGTATTAATAAAGTATCTTCCCAAACTAAAAATTTCTGCTCCAGATTTGTTTTTTCTGCCTTGGTATTTTTGAGAACTTACATTTCCATAGGCAAGATTTTGTAAAAATTTTAAGAATTTACTATTACCTGTTAAAGGTTTTCGATTATGACTTCTTTCCGCGCTTTTTCGAGCAGCATTTTCTTGATTAATTTGATCATGAATAATATAGTCCATAATAATGATTTTATCGATATAAAGTCTTTGCATTTGACGTCCCTGCACGCCTTGTACTGCACCTAACATAGCCAGTGCCTCAAAATCACCATCATAAAATTCTCACATAAAAATTCCATTAGGCACGGGATACCAAGCTTGGCTTCGAAATCGAGCGTTTAAATTCTCAAAAGCGGCTGAAACATGATGAGCCCTCCAACCAGTCCGTTCCGCTTCTGTGTTCATATTTTCATAGGGTGCCCCATCAGCTTCTCTTAAGCCGGCAATAAAGCGATCTAACCAAAACTCGCTAAATTCACCTTGCTGATTAGACTCCATAACTTCTAAGAGTGGATAACCTTCCAAAACAGACAAAGAGTCTAAAATAATAAATTTAGCTTCTTCATCATCTAATGCTACTAAGCTAAAAAATAAAAACATACTTGCATCCTCTAAAGGCTTTGCAAGTTTCTGGTAAAGTGGAGTCTCAATGGCTCTTTCTCTAAGAGCTCTTTTTTCTTCATCGTATGTAACACGAGCTCTATCCCGCCCTAATCCAGCAAGCTCATCTGTTGATCTCAAACCGCTGATCAATGTTTCCAACAGGTGATATCGCTGGTTTACAAAAACCATTAGCATTTTCCTAAGCGCTCCCATCACAACTGGCCTCTGCACGTTATTAAATTCAGACAAATTTATTCCAGATCCATCAAATTGCAAATACTTTTGCCACCAATCCTCTAGTCTATAAACTTTTTCTTCGAGAGAAGCTGCCATAAGCTCTGCTTTTGTCAAAGTTCCTCTATCTGCAAACAAGTCTGCGGCCTCTTGCTCTTTTGTAGTAACATCTATCGAAGAAACAATGTTAATTTTTGCAGCAAGCTGTTTATCTTCCTCTTTTAAAGCGGCAATAAGCATCTCTGCACTTTCTCGAGAATCTACCAACACCGTCATACTTTCAACCACAATATAAAAATAATCAGTGCGGTCTCCATCATTGTAGGTAAATGCAAATGATTTTTTTTCAGCTGCTAAACGAGCCAATGCCTCTTCAATTTTTTTCTTTTTGCCATAATCTGCATTTATAATATTCAACAAGACAGCATCATTGTTTTCCGACAGGTCTGTAAATGCTTCTGCTTCATTTCTTTTAGGCTTTTCTTCTTTTTTCTCTTCAAAAAAAGTCTCCTCTATGTAAGGCTCTAAACCCAAGTCTTTCAAAGTTGAAGCCGTTATATCGACTTCATTTAGTTTTAAGCGAGACTGGCCTACTCTTTTTAAACTGGGTCCATCGTGATTAGGGTCAAAACCAGAAGGAGTCTCCAGCCGCCGTCCGTCTTCGAAGTGCAGCCTTAAACCGCCATCATTAAATACCATGCTCCTCTTCATTTGAGTAAGTTCAACAACATTACCTCCAACTACTTCAAATGCCCTAGTTACCCATATCTCATTAGAACTTTGATGACCTACGAAAATATATCTTTTTTCTGTATCTTCCAAATCAAGAGGCTCAAGCTCATAAAGAGCCTTTGGTTTTACAAAATCTACGCCAATACGATGAATGGGATACGAATCATCGTTAGCTTTAGAAGCAACAACCAAGCCTATCAGTCCCCAGGACAAAAAGACCGCTTTTAAAACGCACTGCTTTGAAATATCTAGATTAAACATAGCCACACAGCTAACAACTATTGTTTTCTTTGTCCATATTTTATACTTTGCATTGAATAAATACAAGTACTTACAGCTATGCTATCAAATATTTTTGCCTCCCCAATTACAGAAAACAAGTTCTCCAGAGAAACTTCAATTTGACAACAGCAATGGACACAAAGACTTTTCGTCTCCTGAATGATTGATTATTCACTGAGCTCTCCCTCACAAAAAAATCTTTTACAACGCAGTTAAGTTCAAGCTTTCTTCACAAGGAAATTCATCTTCCACAAATTCAGCTTCATCGTATTCACCATATGATTCTATAGCGGATTCATAGATGCCTTCCACAAGAACCGTGTAAGCATTTTGCTTTTCAACAAATTGAGCAATATCAAAATCTTCAGGCCAGTTAGGCTCATTGTATTTAAGAACGACTTCTTTAGGGTTCGGACCAAGTCGACTAGATATTTTAATCTCTATACTTTTGCTAGCATCTGTAGAGACAATATTTACATTAATCTTAAAAAGAGCTTGAGCCCATGGATCTTCAGTAAAAAGAGTCAAAAGTGCCGCATAAAATTCAGGATACATTTCTTGAAATTGATCTATTATTTTTCGCCTAAAGATCTCTATGGATTTTTTTTCTGTAAGAGAATTCACTTCAACATCTAAAATTGCTGTGGCAGGCTTAACAAAAAACCTAGATCCCGATGTTCTCTCTAAAAATTCTTTTTTTATTTTTAGATAATCGACAACGCAGTCTTCATACTTTGACTGCAGTGGATCCTCACCGAGCCTTTCTCTAAGCCTTGAAATAATTATATTTAATTTCTGCAAAGCCAACTCTAAACTATCTATATGAATAGAAATATCTTCATGACCTTGTTTTTTTACGAATTCAATATAGTCTTGTAGTTTTTCTTGATTTAGCTCTAAATAGCTTACAAAGCTTAATCCGTCCGCTAAAAATTGATGCGGAACCCCCAGAAGCAAAGCTTCTATATAAATATCCTTGGCGACATTTTCGGCTTTAGAAATCCCCCTCTTTTTTAACTCATTCAACAGAAAAGCAATCAGCACTCCTTCTTCAACTTCTTTTGCTTGAGTTTTTTTATGTTTCACAATTCTACTTCCTAAAGATCCTGCAATTCCCACAAGACCTAAAGCAAACATTGAATTTATAGCCTTAACAACAATAGGATCTAGTGTTGTCTTCCCTAAGCTTAGAACAAAAGCGACACCAAAAAAAGTTGTGATCGTCGTTAGAATATGAAGTCGCTTCCAATCTAGGCTGTCTAAAAATGTTGCTTGACGATTGCTTAAGTTTTGCTCCCCTGCCCTATCTAAGTCTTGGACCATTGTCTGAAAAATTCTTTGGGAAATTAAATTATTTTCAGTTAGCAAAATAAGCCCAGCTAAAGCACTTGTTGTGCTTTGTTCCTGTAGAGCGTTAGCATCACTTCCAGCAATGAGCTCAGCCAATTCAGCAGCAAGCCTTTTTAAGCCTTTGTTCTGTGCTGGCGTTAAGCGCAGTTCTTGTCTACTCTCAGCATTTACTCTTTTTGCCTGGTGAAAATTTAATTCATCATCGGCGTGTCCCAACATAGAAATCGCAAAAAATGACATGACAACAGCAATGAACGTAAAGATTTTTCGTGTCCCGAATGATTGATTATTCACCGAGCTCTCCCTCACAAAATTCAGCGGAGCCCGGCTTAACATCACCACTTAACTGCAGAGAACTAAATCCAAAAAAATTTTCAAAGTCGGGACTTTCGGATATTTTTTGCCTTAAAGCTTGAGCAAAATCTTGCATATGTCTTGAGGCTTCAATCAGTCCAAAGTTATTGCCACTGTATTTTAAAAAATCATTACCTGGCACTTCTACCGAAAAGCTACCTTCCTCCAGATCTTCTTTGAATTTATTTATTGTAAATTTCAACACTTTTTTCTTCACAACTTCTATAGCTATTTTAAAGATAATTTTAGGATTTTCCAAAGACTGCTTTCTCATTGATTCATGTAAATCATCAACCCATTCTAGCGATAGGTTGAATAAATCATTATAAAAATTTTCAGTACTATCATTAGCGAAACGAAGATAAGTAAAATGTATCCTTTGATTACCTGCTCTAGCAGAGAGTAAAAGTTGTCTCCCTTGTGGCAAAGTTAAAGCTGCAGGCACAGCCAAGCTTCTACCAACATATGGGATTGACAGCTTTCTTACTCCAGCTATTCCACTTTCTCTATATTCACTGGCATAGATTAAAATTTGTTGATGCACTCTCCTCCTAGTAACAGGACCTGCATCATTCAACTGGTGAATTAAGTCGTTTATCTCATTCAATTCAGGGCCATTTGCGAAGAATCTATGTAAATTGTCTGCAATATGTTGCGCCTTGTGCCTGCAACCTTCAAATAGAGAACATTCTTCTCTAAAGATTTTTATCATACCTTCAATATCGGATGTTCTTTCAATAGCTAACTGTTTTATTCTATACTTCAATGTATAATCATATTTTACAAATCTAGCTACTTGATCTAATTGACCTGCTGTGGCTTCGCCGGGATATGACAACAGTGTTTCTATATTGTCAGCAAGAAGCTCTTCCATCTTTTCTCTTCTCTCATAACGAATACTGCCAAAACTTGACAGCAACCTTGCAAAGGCTCCAACATTATTTAAATACTCAAAAGATTCCTCAAAAGCCTTATCCTCAATTGCTTCTCCGAATCTTAAGCCCGACAATGAAATCAGCTCAGCCACAGTTGGCTTCAAGCCTAAATAAAATTCAAAATTTCTTACAACAAAGTCATTTCTACGAAGGGATTCTTCTTGACGATAGTAAGCACTTTCAACAAAATTTTTAACAAGGTCATAAAAATCTTTAGCCTCTTTAACGTGTCCACCGTCAACCGCCCTTTGAAGAACATCGTACCTAAAGTCCCCTAAAGTTGCATCCATATTAAGTGTGTTGATTTCTCGAGTGGTGGGATTTGCGTTAAAAAAATGCTCAATATTAGCTTCTAGGGAAGCAAGAACAACCGTAGTTTCTTCAGGAGAAAAGGGCACCTTCTTTTCAAGCATATTGTGCAGCTCAATAAAAACTTCAGCCCTGGCGTTCTCTGCAACGGCTATGCCCTCATTTAGCAAATAATGATCAATTGCCATTTCCAAAACTTGCGGCTTATATAGCTTTAAAATTCTAAATAAGTCTTTGTAGGATTGAATTGAGTTTTCAAATTCAAAAAATCTCGAGGCTTGCGCAACTACTGCTATATCGATTGCATAAACATGTTTACGATATTTTGAATCCACGTATGGGTTATCTCTTATTAAATCAACAAACTCTTCTGCACTTTCACTTTCTTGTAATAGCTCTTCAAATCGTCCACCGTCATCATAGACATAGGCTAGCGGAGCAACAGAAATTTCTTCGTAGTCTCTGGAAGCAGGCTGCACATCACCTTTTAGCTCAAGAGAACTAAATCCAAAAAAAGCTTCAAAATCGTTTTTCTGTAAGGCATTTTCTTTCAGGGCTTGGGCAAAAGCTTCTAGATGTCTTGAGATTTCTAAAAATCCAAGAAGCCTGCCGTTCGTCTTTTCCAAAAATTCATCTCCCGAAACCTCAACAGAAAAAAAGCTTTTTTGCAGCCCTTCCTTTTCAGATCTTTCTACACTAAACTCAACCGAGTTTGAAGCTACGATTCTTATGTCAATGTAAAATTCAACGTCATCACGCCGAGAAGAAATAGCTTTCATTGATCTATGTAAATCTTCGAGCCAATCCATTCCAGCAAAATATAATTTTTGGTAAAAACTTTTCGTACTGTGAGCTCTAAAGCGAAGGTAAGGAAAATCTAAAGTTTTATCTTCTTCGTCAACTTCCAACAAAAAATTCGGATCCGGCAAAGCCCTTAGCAATCTTGCACGCCTACCAAGAAATGGTATTCTTAACTTTTTAGCATTCGCTAAAGCCGGCCCACCCTTTCTCTTAGAATGCATTAAAATCATTTGGTGGAGCTGCCGACGTCTAAAAAAACCCACTCCTTTTAACAGCGCAATCAATTCATTAATTTCTTCATTAGTAGGAGATCTTTCAAAAAATGCTGGCAAATTATTTTGAATGAACCTTGCCTTCATCTGGCATTCTCTTCGTGATTTACAAGAGTTACGACGAAGCAAATCTAAAAATTCATCGGCTGTTCTTATTCGATCGACAGCAAGCTGCAGAATCATATATCTTTGTTCGACGCTTCTTAAACATCTAGAAATTCGATACAATTGATTCGGCGTGGGCAAAAGCAAAAAATCAAACAACTTGTATAGATTCTCAGAAACGACTTTCTGAACCAACTTATCTACATATTTAAATTCGTTATGAGGAGCGGTAGACACTTCCATCGCCCTATTAAATCTTACCTCGCCAAAATAACTAACTTGAGACACTAATTCGAATATGGCAACAACTAAGCCCACTCTATCAAAATATTTAAATGATTCTTCTAAAATTTTAGCAGGTACGCTTGGAGACAAATACTGTAAACTCATTAAAGATCTAAAGTCACTTACCCCTGGCTTCAAAGTTAAATAAAATTTAAAATTATCTATAATAAATTTATCTCTGACAGTAGTCGCATACCATTTTTGGGCTTTTACTAGGTCATTAAATTCTTCAGCAGTACTGACATGTTCAACACTCAAAGCTACTGGTTGATTTTCAGCAGCTTCAGCATAGATAAATATAAAATTTATAAGCATTAGTATCAAAAGATTCTTATGAAATATCTTCCACCAAGAAAGTCTTAAATACATATCCTTGTAACTACATAATTTGCACGAGCAAAACAAGAACTAAGAATCAGAACAGGCTAAGTAACTAAAATTACTAACTTTAAAGTACTGAAACCTTGCACACTACTGTGTCAGACCCCCTCACAAGGCCCCTAACACAGCAACACATGAAAGCCCTCAATTAATACGCATAAACCAACATCATTTGCCAGAACATATAAGATTGTCTGAGTTTAGTTCCGCCGTTTGTTAAACCATCAAAATAATTTTCAACATCATAAACTCCAACCGCCGTGAAATCGTGTGTTATTGGAGTCAATGTTGGAGCGCCATTATTATCTGGTGTTAAAGGGTATGTTGTTGCTCCACCAATGATCAACTCAGACCTATTGACAACATAAGATGTGGCCCAATCTTGATTTCTTGTTCGTCCATTAAAGTTAACTGTAAATTGATCTATATCTTCTAAATGAACAAAAGCAGATGCCCGTGTTATAAACTTAGAACCCACACTAGCATCTTGCTGAGAAACCATCTGCTCCGAAGTCAAACCGGTAGGCCTTATGCAATCGAATACAAAGTTAACCGACTCACTCCCTAAAGGAAAAGCATGGTTCTTATAATTCATGCGCAAAAAGTTATCGGGAGCTGCACCTGTTGGTCCCGTTACAGAAGTCTCTGCACCATCATCGACTCCATCTAAGTTTAATGTGCAGTCTCCAGCCGTAGGCCAGTTGTCGAGATTAGCGTTAACCGAAGCGATCAAATTAACTCCTAAAATATTCGCACCCGATTGTGAAACGCCTGCATCGGTTGCACTTGTGAAGGCTCTTACAATCGACTCAAGTACAGTTGTTGCAACAACTGAAGAAGTCATATCTGCTTCCAACGCATAGGCATCAATCTGTATTTGTTTTGCATCTGTAAGCATTGAGTCTGCATGAGTTAATATCCGATAATTGTTAGTAGTTGCATTCGCCCATGATCTTTTTTCAAAAACAAAGTTAAATCCATCACCAACAATCGAAGGGCAATTTTGAACATGCGCTTGAATGTCAGCCACAAAAGTACCAGCAACATCATTCACAGGTGTCGCCGTACAAAGATCATCACCCACCTGAAATACTGCATCAAAGTAATTTGCTGTTAATGTTGCACCAGTATCTGGAGCCAACAAATGACCAACCAATCGCATAAAACCACCGCTACCTAAAGCTGTTGTGCCATCACCTTTCTTTAAGCCTACAGTCACATCAAAATCTCCAGTTGTACTAGATGGTACAGCTGCCGTACCTGCATCCAAAAAGACATCTGTAATCGTTGCCTTAGGAGGTGACGATACCGTCACTTCATAAATTGCTGTGTCACATCTCGTTCCACTGGCATCACAAATTTCATACTCACAACTTGTTGTGCCTACAAAGCCAAGAGCAGGAACGAATTCAATTTCACCTGGAATTGCGGTCAACTGACAAAGTCCATCTGTGCCAGGAGCTGCTGTTGTAATAATTACACTACTTGGGTCAAGATCACCATCTACATCTGCATCATTAGCCGAAACATCAGTTGTAACATTCGTATCAACAAGCGTAGTAACTCGATCGACTGCTGCCACAGGAGGGTTGTTAAAACCGGCACACATTTCTGTGACGACAACTAGACCATCTCCTCCGTCGCTAAAGTTTACACCATCTGCAGAACCGTGTCCGCCAATTCCAATAAGCGCTACATAATCAATATCCGATTGGGCAGGCGGATTTCTTACAGTAAATTCTTCTGTATAAAACATGCCGCTTCCTAAAGCTGTGGCAGCAATAAATCCCGAACCGCCACTACCAGATTCTGTTTTCGCGTCATCTCCAGGAGAGCGATCGTGTGCGGCTCCACCAAAATAACCTCCACCGCCGCCAGAGTTATGAAAACCACATCCTGGATTATAGGCAGCTGAAGTACAAGAAGGCAAAGTACTGGAATCGGAGTTGTAACCAAACATAGTCGTCAAACCACCGGAGTTAACTGGGTCATTACCATTTCCGCCATGAGCATACTTTCCACCCGTAAGCGTACAAGACTGTGAGTCTGTACCACCACCACCGCCGGCAACAACAAGTGCTCTTGCCTGATCAGTCGCAGACACCGCAGCTGCTCCAGTAAAAAATCCACTCAAGCCTCCACCAGCTCCATCGTTAACCGTCCGTGTATCAGGCAAAGAAACTCCAGACCCACCAAAACCGTAAGGATTGTAACCAGACATAGAGCCTAAGCCATCACCGCCTTCGCCCACAACAACTACCGAGTCAGAGGCTGGAACAGGAAATAATGCTTCAGTATAACCACCGGGACCACCTGTTACGTTTGCAAAAACTCCGCCACAAAAACTAACGGCATCACCACCGCCAGCTCCCCAAGCTTTCACTTCTATGTGAGTTACCGTGTTATCTGTTGCTATGTATGTTTGATCTGCACCCGTGTAAGCATACACCGTCTTAACCGCATTACAAACATAAGCAAATTCGGCAACTGCCGTATCACACTGTGGAGTCGGTGAACTCAAATCACAAACTTGATACGGACAACTAGCGGTACCTGTAAATGCTGTCACTGGTGTAAAACTAATCGCCGGCGCTGCACTATAATCACAAAGACCTTCTGTTGCTGCGCTTGGAAGCGTGCCGGCTGGATCTTGCACCACCGAAGCCGGATCTAAATTACTATCGCCATCTGTATCATTTGCTGTTACATCTGTAACTGTCAACACCGCATTGATAGCACCTGAGGCCGAATCATCCACAGCCACTGGCGGCAAACCACTTACCGTAACCTCAACGACTGCCGTATCACACGATGGCGTTGGCGCCGTTGTATCACATATTTGATACGGACAACTAGCAACCCCTACAAAGTTTGCTGCCGGCGTAAATGATACAGCCGGTGGCGCACTATAATCACACACACCTTCACTGACTGCCGGCAGTGTGCCGGCTGGATCTTGAACAACTGAAGCTGGATCAAGATTTCCCTGAAGGTCTGTATCATTCGTATCCACATTCACACTCACAGGCGTATTCATAGCTGTTGTTGCCATATCATCGCTTGCTATTGGAGATTTAGGCCATGTAAAACAAACTTCACTACTGCTTCCTACCATATTGCCTTCTGCAGAAATCACACCGTACTCGTCTTTTACTTTTGAGCTAATACAAACTTTCTGTCCAGTAGTAAGTGGCCCAGCACTGTAACCTGTTGCCGCTAAAAAAGCATCCCAATCATTTATTACTAAATTATTCTGTGTTGAAGCTGTTGCATCAAGGCCTGGAAGTGTTAACAAACTGCCATCAAGGGGCGCGAAAGGCAATGTGCCGGCCACAACTCCATCGACATAAAAATACCATTCCTTCTCGCGAAGGGCACCATCAGTACTATCACAGGCAGCTGCACTTACCGGTACGTAACAACTATCTTGGCTATCGTAGTTTGTGCCACTATTGCCAAGAGATGTAATTACACCTGTGGCATCAGGAGCACCTGGCGTCACATCTGCTACTGGAATCGGTGCAGAAAAACAAACTTGGTTGCCTGAATTTGCAGACACAACTCCATCTTCATCCTTAACCTGCGAGTCCACACAAACTTGATCTCCATTAACTAGAGTTGGTCCACCTAGACCAGTAATCAGCGCCGTCCAGTCATCTATGTTTAAAGTTCCATGTGTTGAACTTGGATTTAATCCAATAACTCCAGACACAGGGCCTCCCAGCAAACCAAAAGGAATATCACTTGGCACCGCAACACCGTTTACATAAAAGATCCAGCGCTTTTGGCGACTGCTCACATTCGAAGAATCATCATTGTACGTAGAGCTATCTCCAAGCTGAGCAATCGCACCATTTGGAAAAACCACACCGGCTACCACTCCAGTCAATGGAGGTGTGACTCCAGGAGATGTATAGTGATGGTTGTCTCCACAGCTATTCAATAAAAATACTGTAAAAAGAAAAATAGAAAATTGGCTTAGTTTAAAAATAGAAGATTTATTCATATCTTACTATAATGAGGGCAAAAGTTTCCCTGTGGCGTAAAAGACAAATATTTAGCTGTTCAGTTTTTGACGAAGAAGGTCTCGGCTAGATTTGCAAAGCCAGCGCGACTTTTTTGTTGAAATGGACCTCAAAGGGTGTTTTCCAGCCAAGACATTTGCGTGGTCTATGGTTTAAGGAATCCTGAATGCTTTGCA
>Ga0114957_1002878_pt1 | contig 15928 bp, 16 predicted proteins | sample BantaG_FD_87175 | JGI IMG/M metagenome (GOLD analysis project Ga0114957, IMG submission 87175) | Marine algal microbial communities from Bantry Bay, Ireland - BantryBay_4 metaG | ecosystem: Host-associated > Algae > Red algae > Unclassified | place: Bantry Bay, Ireland | collected 2014-11-21 | reverse complement strand
GCTCCCGAGGCTCAAATGAGCCTCAGATGAGGCTCAAATGAGGCTCCCTCTCATATGGCCTGGAAACGCGGCCTTTTTGGGGTGTCTGGGGCACCCCCTCCGAGTTTTCATCGTACACAGCCGTATGTGGACTGCGCTGAGTCCGGATCTATTCTCAGAAAGAGCAGCCGAGGCCGGAACCTGGTCACAGAGAGGCATCAAAAATAGGCTCAAATGAGCCTGCGAGGCTCAAATGAGGCGGTCAGTAGAATGGACACTAGAGAGACGACCACCGCAGATGCAATCTGAAGCACACCAGCGTGGCCGGCTTGATCCGCATTCGATGAGCGGGCCTCACACGTGGCAACCAGAGTCTCCTGTCTGCGCGGATGGCGCACGGTTTGCTCCTCGCCTCTCTTGTCAGAGTGACGGGGTTCGGCGTTCCCGGCTGTTTGCTATGCGAGAGGTGGAGAGGTACGCCACCGACCAGCATCTGCTCCGTGGTCTTGTTGGGGCGATGGACCGCGGGTCGCACGGGACCATCCGCATGGGGCAAGGAGGGACCGAGAAGGGTGAAAATATACAGCATCAACCAGAAGCGGCTGGTCTAACACACACCCCGCAAACCCTTCAACACGGTGGCGCGCACCGACGGCTGTGCAACAAACCCAGTTCCTAGTCCGAGTCCGAATCATGGAGCTTGTCCTTGAGCTGGTCAAAGATGGACACCTCCCCAGCCTCAAACGAGAAGATAGCCTTGATCTCCCCGGCGGGCTCGCCCTCCTTGGTCTGCAGCGCGAACGTGCCGTTGACGGGGCCGCCCGACAGGCGGGAGACGGGGATGGTGACCGAGCCGAGGAAGTCGTCCGACGAAAAGTCGTCGTCCTCGTATACGGCAATGGTCATCTCCTCATAGTCACCCTTGATGTGGACCTCACGCGTGAAGTTCCACTCTGGGTTGTGCGAGTCATCCTTGTTGGTCTTGATGACCTGCTTCTTGCCGAGCTTGACGATCGCGTAGGCTGCAGAATGGGAGAAAGGCGCAAATGATAAAACAAGAAAGGACCGGGAGCGAAGGGCACACGAGCAGGTTGTCAGCTAAGGGACTCGCGCGCGCATGGCGCCTGGTTCTCCACGGGGCTCGCCCGCAAAGCACCCAACACCGCCAGAGAAGAGGCTAACCGGATGTGGTCGGGGGATGGGGCAGGCGCATGTCCACCAGTTGCCACTACCTAGGCACACTGCACCAATCCAACATACCGTCATCGCCCTTGAGGTCCGAGCCGCTCATGAGGACAGCGGTCAGCTTGCCCTCCATCTGCACCATCTTGCCAGCAAACAAGTAAACGAGAAAGAGGGTGAGAAGGGGAGAAGGAATGGGCGGAGCGGGGGAGCGGGATCGGGCACAACACGTGTGCCGGCCAAGGGACGATAAGCTCAGCGCGGCGCGCGACGCTATTTATGCTGCACGCGTGCTGCAAACCGCGCGCCGCGCGTGCGTGCATAGCTCGACTCGGGCGCGCCGCCCGCGTGGGCCATCGGGCTCTCACCACGACACGCGCTGCGGTTGCAGCATGCCGCGCGTCCCCGCACACCCCCACGGTGCCCCCCCGCCGCATGCTGCTGGTGTCCCCCCCCCCGGACGCGCCCCGCGGCAGCCCTTGGCCGAACGCTTCATGCCCGGCGAGATGCACAGCCCAGCCGGCTGCCGGCGCGCACCAGGCCGCAACGGAGACAGAGCGCCAGTGTAAGCGACGAAGGCTCCGCGCTGATGTGCCTAGCGAGGCAGGTGGGGGGTGGCAGGGGGATCCCAACAAATACCGATCGCCCATAAAACGGCTGGCGATGGAGCCGTGGCCGGCCCCGTCGAGTCTGGTGGAGTGGGCGGGGCGTGGTGGGCGTCGCACCAAAATACCACACCTGCGCGGCACGCACCTGCAGCGCGGCGACGGACATGGCCCGAAGGCGAGTCAGGGGGGGGAGGACGGAAGGCAATGGCCTCGCAGGGGGGAAAACACACACCCCAGGGGGTGCGTCGTGAAAGAACCCGCGACATCTACTCTCCCAGTTTCCGGCTGCGTCCACAGCCGCGTGCCCTGCAACAGCCAATCAGGTGCGCGCATTCAGTGCGCCCTGGGCGTCCAGGGCCCCGTCAGACACCAGGTTCGATCCGTCACCAATTACGCCTGTTGACACAAATAGACGGACATCTCAGACATGAGCGTCAGACATGTCCGGGGATACGTTTTAGCGGGCCCCAGACATGTGCGATCTAGATCTGGACACGTCGGCATCGACGCTTCCGGCGGCGCCGGTTTGGGCGGGCAATCGTCCTCGTCGTGCTGCCAGCGCCTGGTAAGGTGGCGGTACGGCTGCCTTCTGTACGGGGTCGTGCTGGCGCTCACGGGCTCCCCCTTGGCCATTCGCACCTTTCCCCTTCCCTCTACACCCCTAGCAGCTTGTACCCATCCCCCCCTCGCTTGATCCGCTCCTGATCGCAGATTTGGCAGCGCTGGCGCGCGCGCGCGCATTTCCGCTTTTTGGTCGCCGCAGCGACGCGAGATGCTCCCCGCCGTCAATGGGCTGACCCTTGACACGGTTGTCTGTGCTCTTCTACCATCTTTTGGCCCTGCTGTTTTGCGCTGCGCGAGTGGGGGGGACGCGGGGGGCGGCGCTGCGGTCGCCGCAGTTGGCACCGCGGCGCCCGGCGCCACCGCCGCGGCACCCGGCGGTTTTGGCTCTCCCAGGTGCGTTTGAGCTCTTTCTCGACGCGGTCGTTGGGCGCCCGTCCACCACCGTTGTGGCCTTGTTTTTTTGCCGCTGCGCGGGTGGGGGGGGTGCGGGGGGCGGTGCTGCGGTTGCCGCCGTCGGCGCCCCGGCGGCGGGCGCCGCTGGGACACAATGGACCCGAGGCCGCCGCCCTTGTTGGCGCGGCCCGTTGTATCCCGGTTTGCGGCGTCGATGCAGCAAGCGCAACGCGTGTTGGATGAGCTTGGCACGCGTCCTCTGCGTCCGTCCTTCGGTCGTGTCGTCCACGCGAATGACTCTGGCGCCCGCGGCGGTCAAGTGGCGCGCGGGTGGTCTGACGACCTGGACGTGCTGCGGCAGAATGGGACCGCCCCACCGCTTCTTCCCGCCCGTCGGACATTGAGACGGCGACCCGTGGTGGCACCTGGGCGCGGCGCTACGGGGGATCCTTCGTCCACTGACGAATCGGCGCTCACTGGTGGTGTGGAGGGCGATCACGGTGGGCATGCTGGCTCCCCGACACCACCTCCGGCCGACCCCCTTCCACAACGTCGGGTGCGGTCGGCACGACCGAAGATGCTTGTGGAGGACTACGTGGTGGACACCTTGGCGGCTTGCATCCGTCGGACTTGTGGGCTGCCGTCCCGTCGCCAGATGGGGAAACACCCCTCCCCCGTGACAGCCCGTGTTGTCGGGGACCCGGCGTCGCGATCGAGGGCAATTGTGCTCCGCTCGGGCGCTGGCAAGGCGGATCTCTCCATCCTCTGGGTGTCGTGCCGCGACGGTATTCTCTGCTCTTGCTTTGGCGGCACGCAGAACGCCCTCTTTTTTTTGGTGTCATCCAGGAGCACAACTTGCAAGCACACGGCGGCATTGGTGAAGGCGCTGCGCGTCGCGTGCGTCTCCTTGTCAACCTTTCGCGCCCGCATGCGCCTCCGTGCCGACTCGGCCGAGTATGCCGTGTTTGACGTGTACGGGCAGTCGGTCGTATGGGCTGTGCTCTACCATGCGGTGTACTCGGTCGTCACGTTCACCACCAGCTACGTCGCGACCTGCATTGCGCCTGGCTGTCGACGCTTCCGAGGCCGGTGCGGTCATGTACGTTTTGCCCGTGACGCGCAAGGGCCCGAGGGCTTCAACCACCGTGGCTCTGGGTCGGCGCCTGCCGTCGTCGAGGCGCGCAAGGAAGCCCGCAAGACCGCAGCGGCTCCCCGCTCAAAGATGTTGAACAATGAGGAGGAGGACGAGGGCCTGGAAGGTCAGGCCGGCGACACGGTGCGGGGCCCACGCGACATTGAACAGAGCAAGGTGGCGCAGCGGACACCGCGCAACATGATGCCGTGCGCCGCTGAGCTGGATCAAGGGGCGGTGTGGGCGAGAACTGCAGATTGGCGGGGGCTCATCCTGCAACGCTCGGCCGGCCGGTCAGAGAACAATGCGGCGCACGTCAAGCTCCTCGGTCAACTGATAGAGACGTCCCAGTCGCTGGGTGATTTGCGGAACCTGGAGATCCCTCTCGTCGAGCCCTTTTGCGGGAGCTGCGGCCATGAACCAGCCGACCGGCACAAGATCACCAAGGAGCCTGGTCTCCTGGTCACGCACCATCCTACTGCACCTCCTTTACGGGTACGTTGCCTCACTCTCTTGTGTTGATCACCCCTTCCTTGTCATGTGTCTCTCACTCCTTCGCCTGGACACTTCTGAGCACCGCGAGCTCGGTCTCGTGCCAGCTTGGTCTGTGTTTGTCACTGGTTCTGACTCGTCGTTAAGGATCATTACTCCTCGACTCTGCTTCATTCCCTGTTTGGATCTTTTGCACCCTTGGCGCCATCAGGTGTGGGTGGGGAGATGGGACTGCGACGCTCCCGCGTGCAGGCGTACGGTAGAGGACGACGGGAACGCCGATTCCGTCTTTGCCATGCGCCGCCGTAACAAGCACCGGCAATGGCTACTCTTCACGCGCGGGGTTGTGGACAAGATCATCTCCTTCATCATTGCGGGACGCACGACGTACACAGCGGCCACGCGCCACGTCTCGTCGGACGTGCGCTCATTCACGCTTTGTCGGCAAGACGTGGTCAAACTCGGGACGATGGCGATCCGCACGGTGCAGATCCCGCCAGGCACCGGGCGGTGCCCGAGGTGCGGGCCGAGCCCGGCCTTTGTCGTGATTGACGCGCAGGCTTTGGGGTGCTCAGACGCTGACAACGCCAACCCGTTCCGCCCGGCCGACGACTGCCCCGTCTTCGACATCCCCGCGTCGAACCTGTGCATTGTCAAGAAGGCGGCGCTACGCGGTGCCGTCCTCAAGGTGCTCCGATCATTCACACCATTGACGCCAACGCAGGTCGGGCTGCTGCGGGAATGGCGAGGCACAATATCGACGATTGCCCGCCCGACGCCCGAGGCCGCCGCGGCCACCATCTTTTTTCGCTTTTTCCCCCTCGGCGTGGAGGCGCCCGAGGGACGGGCCGTGCCGCCCGTCGCTGCCGCTGCTGATGCGCCGGCCCAGTCGGCGGCTGATGCGCCGGCCCAGTCTGCGGCAGACGACCCGGGGCCGAGGCGCAAACGCGCCCGGGTGCGCAGCACGCTTGAGGACGCGCTGCGCCTCGACGCCGCCGGCAATACGGTGCTGGGTGGGAATGGCCCGCCTGCAAAGAAGGCGCTCGAGACCTGGCGGGACCGGACCGGGATTTGTGCGCCCGCCTTCAAGGAGTATTCCCGCAGTGACGATGGCGTTTGGATCTGTGTGCGGCCCTTTCTCCCAGCCATGCTGGCGGAGACCGTGACGGGCATGTTCCTCCGCAAGGACACCGAGCCCGTCACCCTGCTCGCCAACACGCTCCGTCTGATGAAGAAGGACGCTTGGAAGAAGCTGACGAAGGCGGTCTACGACGTCGGCTTCTTTACCAGCTTCCTTGGCCGATTTTCCGACGATATGGATGATGACGTCCGCTTTCGCAAGGCTGTCGGCGAGCTGTTGCTTCAGGCGATCTTCGTGGAGAAGTACGTCGATGACACCTTTGAGGAGCAGGCCATGCTCAAGTTCAAGGCGGCACCGGCGTGGAAGAACAAGGCCTATTGCGAGCGGTGGAAGAATACGCCTACGCCCGAGGACTACAAGCGGTGGCGGGCGGAGCAGAAGGACCTGGACGCGTTGGACGAGGACGACCCGCTAGTCAGCTTTGAGTTCTTTGCGAGCCTGCCGCGGGTGCGACCGGGCATTGTCGACTCCGTCGCCGCCAAGCGGCGTGTCGGGTACCGCGGCAAGGAACGCCACGTTGCCGATGCTGAGGGGGACGGAGACACCTGCAAAAAGGCCTTCCCCATCACGGCGGGGCTGTCGCAGGGCGTTTTTAACGTCGTGTGTCCACACGTCGTGACGCTCGGGTTCCGCTGTCTTTTCCGCGCCGAGAGCGTCGGAGAGGCACTTTCTATCGTGCTGGAGCGCTTTGCGTCCCTGCCCACTGCCATATTTTACGACGTTGAGTGCAAGATTGACAAGAACGCTATGCGGCGGGTACGCGTCATCATGCGGGCGCACGGGGTGCGGTGCATCCTTGACCGCCCACACTCGATCACCCACTCCTTCTCCCCGGTGTACATGCCAGACGAAAGTCTCGGCACCACAGCCGGGGTGGCGACACAAGCGGCGGAGGTGTCCCACTCCGTGTCGGTCGTCAACCGCACGAGCTTGGCGTACATGGCACCGGCGACGTACATGTCGCACCGGATGGTGCAGGTCGCGTTTATGAACTTGCGTAAGATCTACCGGCTCCACGCCGACAACTCTGCGGGAGAGAACGACCACGTCCCGCTGTCGCCCTTTTGCCATGCCGAGATTGCCCACCAGTGCGAGCGCATCTCCGTGTGCCCTTGCGACGCGGTCGAATCGTCGGACGACGTGGCGGCGGCGCTCGCGGGGCAGCATGATGCTCAAGGCGTCAACGGCGGCGCCATTGCTGACCCAGCATCTCCGCCTCCCCCGGGTCTGGATGCGCACTACGGTGACGCCAGAGCCGCCGACGCCGATGCCCTTGGCGGCGAGCCCGCACAAGATCCTGAAGAAGACGGGCCAACGGAAGATCAACTTGTTGCCGCTACTGTTGTTGCCGACCAGGTCGTTACCAACTCGGCGCACGTGCAGCTGCAGGCGGAGTTTGATGCGTTGGCGGACGCGGGCGCGGACGGCAGCGCCAAGGCTTTGATCTCTACCCCTGTCACACGCGCGGAGGCACGCCCGGTCAACGAGATCACGGGCCACCGCGACGGCGCCGAGGTCATTCGACTCGTCAACAAGCCACGGATCACTCTGCGGGTGGCGGACATGGAGCTGCTCAAGGGCGTGGCGTGGCTCAACGACGAGTTAATGAACTCGTTTTCGGCGCTAATCAACCACCGGTCATCCTTGCGGACAGGCGCTGCTGCTGCAGCCGCCGATGGTGGTCACCCGCTCGGCGTGCGCGTGTGTATGCTGTCAACCTACTTCTACTCCAAGTTGTCGGCGAGGATGGGGTGCTACGACTACGACGGTGTGCGGCAGTGGGGCAAGAAGCGGCGACTCGACTTGGAGGAGGTCGACCTAGTGCTCGTGCCGATCAACCTCGCCCGCTGCCACTGGGTCCTGGTCACTGTGGACATCAAACATCTCACCTTCCATTACTACGACTCGCTCGGGGCAGTCGAATCGCGCGGCGCTGTGGCCAACGTTCAGCGGTGGCTCGGCGACGAGGTGCGGTCCAGATTGGGGGACGAGACGGGCGCGTCGTGGGCGGTGGAGTCGTGGCGGACGGTTTTCATCGACAGGCTGCCAGAGCAGCACGACGGGGGCAGCTGTGGCGTCTTTGTTCTTGCTGCTGCTGATTGTTTGTCTCTGGGGGTACCGTTGCACTTCTCGCAGAAGCACATCGAGGCGCTCCGACATCGCATTGCCCTTGCTTTGTTTTTTGACAGTTTGTTCTCGTCGGGCTTCTCCTCGGCGTTGTCTGTCCCTCCTGAGGAGCCAAGGTTGGGCTCTGACGAGGATGATGCATGATTCTATAAAAATGATCTGTATTGTTCTCCATCACGTTGTCTCCTACAACCCCGGGCAGGGCTCCCAAACCAACTCGCTATCCTGTTCACCGCAGTCCCAGGACAACAGACCGCGAGGGAACAACAGACTGGCTTTGTTTTAGGCACTCGGCTCCGAGTGTCGAGTAGGCACATAGCAACTCCCCCCAGGCATCGCCGCGGGAACCCACCAAACCCTGACGGTGCTGATGGCGCCGACACCCATCCCAACTCCCAACGCCTCCAAGTAAACGATTGTTGCCGTCTGCATCCACCCGCTGGCGGTCGTTGCGACCATCACCGCTTGGCCGATGGTTCCCCGGCCGCCAGTGGCCGAGTCCGCGCCGCTGGCAGAGCCGACGGTCTCAGCCATGCCCCCCTACACGGCCTCGACGCCGGTGTGGAAGCCAAAGACCAACTAGGTATGCTCGCACCTGGAAAGCCAGCACCGTCGCACCACAACAGAGAGCATCCATACATACCAGGAATCGTCAGGAGCACCCGGATAACGGAGGAAACAAACCATGTGAGCCAACGAGAACAGCCAGGGGGCGGTGAGTGTGTGCAAGCGCGAGGTTTTGCGCGACAGGCAGCTCACATAGCATCGCCAATCAGTGAGGGCAGAACAGAATAGCGGCACCTTCACCTGAAAAAAGAGGGGGAGGGAGGTGGCCGGCAGCTCAGCAAGCAGATCTACATAAAGAAACCAGCACCAGCGCCAGCAGCGAGTAGCAACTACCAGACAGCCATAACTCGGCTGCCCACCTCAGTGTCGTGAGTCTGAGCGAGACACACCACAGGACGCGACCAATGCCAGAGTCATGCACGCACCTCAACACACAAAGTGGACGAAGACGCTGGCGGCCGTGAGGCGCTTGGCTCTTCCGCTGGGCGGTGTACTGTACCAGACTGCCAAACGAAGATTCGCTCAATACAGCAGACTACTTGTCACAGTGCCACATGTCAGCGACGTGGCAGGCCGCAACCACGTCCATTCCGCCACGAGAAAAACGTTAAGGACGAAGACGTGGGCGGGACGTCGACCAACTTACAGATATGCAACTAAACTAGCAAGTAGAGTGCACGCATTACGCCACCAGCAAAACGGCGCGCCGACTGAGAACTGCAGAAGCTTGTGGGGCAGCGCACCAACCGACGTCCAAACCAGGATGGAACTGCCAGCATAGTCACGTTCGGTGATAGCAACCTGCTCACAACGCCTCACCCTGCCGAAAATGCGCGACTGGGCAGCAGGTCCGCCAGCATCCACACACTATACAACACCAGATGATGTACCATGGCACGACTGCGCAAGCACAAACCTGAACAAGACTGCCACAGCCAGCTCGCAGGTTGAGTAGTAGTCAAGTCAGGGGACCCCCTTGTGTGTGCATGGGTGGCACTTCCGTAGCGCGCTGGATTTTACAGCAGCGGAACTCGCCGGCGTGCTGAATCCCTTCCGACCGCATGTCAAACTTTTGAGCAGTTCGGGCCCACACTTCCTCAACGGCCGACAAAGGGGTTGCACGAGCATTCACCATAACTGTGTGCAACCACTGAAAGGATGCATGGTCGGGGGTGCAGGCCGGTCGCCAAACGCATCAGACGGAAGCTATACAACGAAGCTCAGGACCGAAGGTTCCACCGAGGCTGCCACTGTTTGTGCCGGCTTTCTCGTCGATGAGCTCGGCGGAAGGCGCAATCCGATGCAACGCGCAGGCAGCAAGTCCTTCTGGTCTGCATGGTTTTGAACCGTCGAGCCACACTGTGAAGCACTCGGTGCCGGGGGGCGGACGCGCCCGCCCCTCGGCGAGCGTGGCGGCGACCGGTGCATCCGAGCGGCCGGCGCGCCAGCACACGTTGCACGCGCCGTCGCGTGCTTTCGTGGGGGAACGGTCGTGCCCGCTCTCCCGTTGCGTGGCGCGGCCACTCCATGGTGAGTGCAAGGGCACTACGGAGTGCAATGGCGCGACCGACGCGGTGCGTCGCGGCCGCGCCGTGGCGCTCGAAAGAGCAAAGGCGCGACGGCCTCGGGGCAGCTGCACTGAGACGCGCGGCTCGGCGCGTGGAGACGGCGCCGCACGGAGTGCGCGCGCTCGGGGGGGTCGAGGAGCAGGCGTGCCATTGGAAGCGGCGAGAGGCGGACGCGTGCGGGTACAGGGAGAGAGGAGACAAGGCGAGGAGAGACCCGGGGGATAGGCAACAAGAGAGCGACCTTCTTCACTCACGCATCACTACAGATGGATGGTGTTCCAGAGTGCCACACTGGTCGCAGGACGTACTCTGAGCGGCGGCATGTCGGCCTGCTTCGATATGAACGCTCTACATGGCCTGGAGCTCTTTCTGCAACCCGCTCTACGCGCTCATTGCGTCTGTGCCGTCATGCCGATGCTGCTCAGGGTGCTGATTTCCCCGAGCAGTCGTTCAGTTCTTGGTGCCATGCTGCCCGCACGGGTTGGGGGGTTGTGCTCATGCTGACGGGGGGCTGCCAGGGCCGGTCTCAAGGGCTTCTGGCTGAGTGCCTGCAGAGACTGGTAGGTATCGCTAAATGCGGATCTTGTTGGACTTATGTGATGATGCAAAGTGGCGTGCAAGGAAATGTGGATGGCGGCGGAATCTCAGTCTGATCCACGCCGGATCGCCACGCTTCGAGATCATCTATGACGTGGCGGATCGAGATGTAGCACCCGTGCTGACACGTCAGAGCTCCCGCCTCGCGACGTTTGGCCGTTCGCGCGAGTCATGCCCGCCTTTTTTCCCCGCCCGGAAGCGTTGACCTCTTGCCGTTGTTGTGGGCATTCGTTGCCGCTTTGGGCATCCCTCCCGCGCTGTCCTCTTTTTTTGACGGCTGCACTATGTTGCTTCCTCGGAGCTTCGCCCCCCACCCGCCTCTCCCAGCCCGGCGCACCGTAGTCTGTCTGTGTTGCGCTGTCTTCGACACCTTACTTGTGGTTCGCTGCTTTTTCCTCGCTTCACTATCCCACACGTCGTCGAGTTATTGTTGACATGCAGTCGCGCGGAGCCTGTAAGTTTGTGGCCGTGCTGTCACCCACCGAGGCGGCCATCCACAACCTATCGGACAAGGAAGGCCTGTCTCGGAGGATCTTGTCGGCCGATGGTGACAGTGTGATTGCCACATGCTGCTTCCCGACGCAAGGGGATGCTCGTAGCCGGGTCACCGACAACATCAAGGTCGATGCCATTTTGAGCGCTGCCGAGCTGACGAAGGCGGCAGAGCCACTAACTGCGTGGGCGCCCACGGACTGGCTCGTCATCGTCTCGCAGTCCTCGGGGGCTTCCTTCCAGCTGCACCGGGCCGGCCTGGCGTCCAGTCTGGCACTGCTCACAGACGAGGCGTTGGGGACTTGCGTTCTGCGGCGCTTCTCTTCCTCCGCGCAGTCCTTGTCGTGGCTCGCTTCTGGTGCCGGGCAAGCCCTGCTGGGAGTCGTGTCGTGCTCGGCCGATGATGTGGATGCGTTGGGCGCCCTGTGTGGCGACCCCGTCAAGTATTGCTCTGCTGTGCCCAGCACACCCAGCTCTTCATCCGGTTGTGCTTCAAGACCGTCTTGTGGTGCGGCATCAGGTGAAAGACCTTGTGCTTGATCTGCTCGTACTTGTTGCCGTCCACCCAGCAGGCATCGACTAGCTGCAGCACCGCGTCGGTGCCCTGGCCGACGCGGGCGTCGGCAACAGCATGGATGAAATCAGGGTCGGCTTGGCGGAACTGCCCGGTTAGGTCCAGCGCCTTATTGCCGAACAACTTCGGCCACCGCAGCGACGTGAAGGCCATCGGGCTCTTGACAGGCCCGAGTTGCAGGAAGTCGCCAAACGCAAACCACAGGCAGGGGGGTGACGAGGCGCCGCGCGCTTGGGATAGCAGCTCGTACATGATGCTCAGCTTGTCGGCCCCAACCATGGACACCTCATCGAGTAGGAGAGCGCGCACTTTGCGCAGACGCCGCTTGATCGGCTCGAAGCGGCTTGTCGCGAGAAGAGTTGTGGCTTCTTGGGTAGGGTTGGCTAGCGCGGGCTCGTAGTCCCGCACAAAACCGAAAAAGGAATGGAAGGTCATGCCCCCGGCTGTCTTGGCTGACGTGCCAGTTGGGGCCACCACCACCACCGTGCCGTCCGCAGGGAGCTTCTGCCTCAGGTAGGCGTGCAGGTGTCGGAGGAGAGTTGACTTGCCCGCCCCAGGACCACCCGTGATGAAAGCGCTTGAGTTCCGCGCCCACAGCCGCTCACACACCTCGTCCCACTTGCCTTGAGCGGCGAGCTTGCCGATGACGCTCTGGTGCACGGTGCGGGTTGCCTCTCCGTCATCACCGCACGGTTGCACAACCGGCTCTGCATCAAAAGACGGCGTGGGGGGAGCCAAAGCGATCAGCGTATCAGGCATCTGCAAAGGGGGACCGCCAACAAAGGCCCGGCGCCTTGCATGGCTGGCGAGGCGAGATGGAGGCGGCGGGGGGGGGCGACAGCGGCGCCACACAACGTGAAGAAAAGCCCGCGGAGGCCGCCCGAAAGTGCGCCGAGAAGGAAGACGGCGGTCGCAGGGCCGACCATGAAGGAGCGGCCGACGCGGTTACCTTCATCCTTGGACGCCGAACCCTATGATGACCGTCGTCCAGCGCCGCAAGCGCCTCATCAATCGCTGCGGAGAACGACGCGTCCGTGAAAAGACGGGCTTCGCCGCCCTCGGGGACAACGCGTACACAGAGGGACGGCGTCGCCGAGCGCTTGCCCAACACGGAAAGCGAAGAAGCTGTCGACCGCGCCGAGCGGGACGACCGCAGACGGTCGGATCCGTCCGAAGCCGAGCCGACGCTTGGATGAGCTCCCGCGCGCGTCACCGACACCAGGGAGAGCTCGGGGCTGGCAGTGCCTCGACCTACTGTCGGGTGGCCAGCTGCCCGAACCGTTCCGCGCGGCCGGCAAGGCCATGTTGGACCCCGACCGCGACTTGAGTGTGTCGCCTGTGAAGCCGGACACCATGTCCGCACAGACGCTCCGTGCCGTGCTGCACGATTGCGTCGCGCCCGTCACCGTCGCGCACTGCTTGCATGCACGCGTGAAGATCATCACCAACCGCAAGCAGGCGCTGGGCATCTGCCACGGGAGCATTGGTGAGATCGTGGCATACGAGCCCGACGGCACCCCCGTCGTGCGGTTGGAGAACCACGTGCTTCCAGCTGGGGTCGAGCGCGGGGCGTTCGGCTTGCGCAACGCGGGCGCCACGTCGATTGAGGTCCTCTGCCCGCCGGTGCCCTTCACGGCGCGCTTGCTCGCCCACCCGGGCTTGCAGGCCGTCCGCACCCAAGTTCCCTTTGTGCTTGGCTGGGCGGACACGATCCACATGTCCCAGAGCCTGTCGGTGTCCGAGGCAGTGCTGGACCTGGCCGAGTGCTTTGAACCGGGAATGGTCAACACGGCCATCAGCCGGGTGCCCGACAAGGCCTCATTGTTCATCAAGTCGTTCACTCTGAGCCGCATTGTTGCCGACCCGCTGGCCCTTTCCAAGAAGCGGGGATGGGAGCGCTTGTAGATACGGGTGCTCCACTGTTTTTCTCTTTTTTCTCCTAGGGACGGGTACAGTAGGAACAACAGTTTCTCCATCTCATGTGTGCTCCCCAGCAACGCATTCAGACTCTAGTACAATAGGACAAAGCGTGCGGACGGCGCCGGCAGTCGGGAGGCAATGGGTATGCTCTGTCGTAGCTTCGTTTGAAGGTGGCCCGCAGACAGCTCGAGTCAGCTAACGGCAAACAGCAAGGATAGAAACGGTTCTATATGGCCATCATTCTCGCTTTATGAGGCGCCCGTCCTTGGCTCCTTGGCCGACCAGGTCGGCCTCGCTGCCAATATTCTCCTAACAGACGCCTGCGATGCACGCAAGTCCGCCTCGACACCAGCGTGACTTTGTCGACGCTCCTCCCGCTCCTGTTCCCGACTCAAAGCCGACGGTCCTACAGGCGCAGCCCACTTACAACCAATGGTGTATGCGCAAAGCCACCACCTTGGGCCACGCCGGCGACTTGACGAGGAGCTGGTGCATAACATGGCGGGAGATCCGCACCACCAGGGAGCCCCAGAGGTATCAACGGCACGCCTTGACCCCCACCTCCACAAACTGGAGTAGTGAGACGATCCATAGCTTGAGCAGGTAGCTCGGGCACGGGAGCGATGAGGGAGACCGGAGCTTGACCCGCACGTTGGCGCTTGACGCCCCGATCTCCGTCGATCGTCGACGGGCTGGAGCCAGCCGGTGCGCCACCTGAGCGCCCAACACTCGGAAACCCAGCAGCTGGCATCATCAGCGACGGCTGGAGCCCGGCAGGGGGAAAACCAAAACGCGGTGCGGTGCTTGGTGGATGAGACAACATTGAGGGGGATGGTGAGGGCGCCCCTATACGAACCGACAGCGTCGACGGGTGGGCGACCGGCCGGCCCTTCTCCCGGCGCACTTGAACACGACGAGCTCTGCTTTGAGACGCTTGGGCGACGCCTTCTTTCTGCAGCAGCACGGCCATATCGGCGACTTGCCCGGACAAGTCGCCGAGTTGGTCACCGTCCGGAGCGACCGCACCGGATGCAGCTTCGGCTGCGGCACCGCTCGCACAAGCGGAGGTAGTCGCCATTGATCTCGGGGCCAGCTGTGGCCGACCGGTAGACAGACCGGCGCTGGAGAACTCGTGCAGAGACGCCGACGACAAAGCCGTGGCCTTGGGAACAGCGGCGCGCCCGGGGAACCCCATGCCCATGAGAATGGCGCCGTACCGCTCCTCCTTCGTGGCAAGAAGCAACATGGATGCCACCACGACCGGAAGGCGCAGCGCCTTTTTACCGAATACCCGGATGACCGTCTCCTCCGCGGGGAGCGCGTTCTTGCGGAAGAAGCGCCTGGACTTGACCGCCAACTGCTGCACGGTGGGGATGACGCCTGTCATGTCGACCCGAATGCCCCAGCGCGACTTCCGAGCCGGCCGGCCTTGGTTCTGCACCGCCGCCATGGTACCCTCGGGGGGCACGGCGGTCTTGTGGTCTTTTGGAGCCGCCCAAACCGGCCACCAGGCCTTCGTCAAATTGGTGATGGCCGTCCAGTCGGCCTTTTCCGCTGCTTGTGAGGTTGGGTAGGAGACGCCGGCGCTCGCTGCGTCGGGCGCGGTGTGCGCCAGTCGCAGCACGCTGTCCTGGAGGAGTTGCCGCAACACGGCCAATGCGTCTTCTCGGTCGCCGACCGCCATTAGCACAGACTTTACGGTGTCCACAGCGGGCGCTGCCGGCTTGACGGTTGGCTGCCGCTCGAAGATCAGGTGCGGCCGTGCAGGCTCCCGGCCCGGGTCGTCATCGTCCTCTTCATCGGGCTGGTCGACGTCCTCTGTCGCAGCGCCGACCCTACTCGAGGCAGCTCCGCCCGAACTGCCGCCACGCGCATTTCGCAAGATGACGAGGCCCCCGTCAGCGACAGGCGCCGTGCCGTCACTTGCAGCTGCGGATCCGACGGCAGTGTGGGCTCCGTCACCACGGGCCTGGGAACTCGGCGCGGGCACAGGGACACCACCGCGTGCAATGACGACGCCGCCCTTAGGGACAGCTCCTTCGGCAGCGTCACCCTCCCCTGCCGCGTGGACGCCGCTGCCCATCCCGGTAGACACTCTCCGCTTCTCAAGCAGCGCCGCGTTGGCCCCCACCAGGGCGTCCATTTCGAGGTGCCGGTAGGCAAAAGAGAGGCCGACGTTGATTATCCGCTCCGCGTGCTCGTCCCCATCAGCAAAAAAGCCGAGTCGATCCAAAACCCGTATCCACCGGTGCGTTGGGGCCTCCTCAGGGTTGGTCGGCACGATCATGCGGCTGACCGCACAGTGGAGCGACGTGCCATAGGGCGCCAAGTTGACGTCCAGCTTGAACATCGCCTCGTACGCCGTGTGCAGTGTCTTGGCCAGGAAGCTGGGCTGCTTCGTGTTGGAGATGCCGAGATGCTCGAAAAATTGCTGGTACATGAGGCGGTCGGCCGTGCTCAAGCCCGCCGCCGAATCTGCCGCTGCATCCGCCGCCGCGTCTGCCGCCGCGTCTGCCGCCGCGTCTGCCGCCGCGTCTGCCGCCGCGTCTGCCGCCGCGTCTGCCGCCGCGTCTGCCGCCGCGTCTGCCGCCG
>Ga0114957_1002877_pt1 | contig 15930 bp, 9 predicted proteins | sample BantaG_FD_87175 | JGI IMG/M metagenome (GOLD analysis project Ga0114957, IMG submission 87175) | Marine algal microbial communities from Bantry Bay, Ireland - BantryBay_4 metaG | ecosystem: Host-associated > Algae > Red algae > Unclassified | place: Bantry Bay, Ireland | collected 2014-11-21 | reverse complement strand
GCGTGCTCATTGATGACCTAATTAATAAAGGCACAAAGGAGCCATATCGTATGTTCACCTCGCGCGCTGAATACCGAATTTTGCTTCGACAAGATAATGCAGATATTCGTTTGACACCGCTGGCGAAAGAACTGGGGATGCACCACCTTGACGAGCGAATGAAAAAGGTACAAACCAAAGTAGCGCAAGAAAAAGAGTTGATTTCTTTCTTCAAAAAATTGAGTGCAGACCCTGTTGAGGTTAACCCATTTTTAGAAACAATAGGTTCTCAGCCATTGAATCAAAAAGTAAAAATGAATATGGTGATCCTGCGTCCGAATGTAGGACTCAAAGAGTTGCGTAAGCATGCACCTGCGCTAGATGATTTTTTAAACAACTACGATGAGGAAACCATTTCTTTAGCAGAAACGACATTAAAATACGAAGGCTATATTCGCAAAGAAGAAGAGATGGTGGATAAGATGAATCGCCTGGAGGAAGTCAAACTAAACGAAGATTTGAATTACCACGGGTTGGTTTCTCTTTCGTTGGAAGCCCGTGAAAAATTGTCTCAGTTGCAGCCACGTACCATTGGTCAGGCTAGTCGTATTAGTGGAGTTTCCCCTTCTGATATTTCTGTGCTTTTAGTACATATGGGCAGATAAGTTTCAATCGCAATCGCAATCGAAATTGCAATCTCAATGGAATATGTTCTCATTGCAATTGCGATTTCCATTGCGATTGCCACTACTACAGTCTATCCAGCACATATCGCTTATATCCACCCGACTGATAATTCGTATGTAAGTTCCCACAATCAGCATCAGACTCGACCTCCATTGTAGTTATGAATTGGTCACGACTTGAGTAGGAAGGGCGATAAGTAAACCATTCAAAATTATTATCAATATTAGTCAATAGGGGGAGCAGACCTTTGCGATCCCATTTGGAGGTATGGCAGATGGAAGCTGCAGTTATTAGGTCATTTTCCCAAACCTCATCTGAGTCAAAAGTAAGGGTGCTTAAAATTTGCGCCATAGATTGCCCCTGTTGCCCACCCGGGCTGGGATTTCCATTGATAATATCGACGAGAGCAGTGGTGTTGATTTCAGAGATAAGACGGTTGAGTAAAAGGCCCTCATTCATAAGGTTGGCCTCAAAGGACAAAATATAATAGGCTTCGTATTCTTCAGTCATGGTTTGCAAGAGACCGGTCGTGATATATAGAAACCCACCGGGCAATACAAAAGCGTTTCGTTCATCAGAAACCAAAACAGTAACGGGCCACTCGCGATCGAAGTCCCAACGATTGGCGCTGGGTGAGTGATTGTCCACGCGCATGGCGTTGGTTGCCTGGTTGTATAAACCTTGTAAAAGATAATAGACCGAAGTGTCATAAGGAGGTGCCTTGGGTAAAATCTCAAAATGATCCTGATCAAGTGCGATTGCACTACGGATAAGCTCACCGAGCTCCAATCGTTGCTCCTTAGTGAATTCACTGGGGGCGATTGGTTTGACGGGAGGTTTAGTACAGGCTGAAAATAGAGTAAGCAAAAAAGCTATCACCAAAATGGCAGACAGCCGCATATTTGCATTGGTCATGTGTTTTTGTTTTTTGTACAATCAGTCTAGCCACTTAATGATAGTCCTAATGACTTAATTGTGTACTAATATACTAACAAAAATCCCTCCAAAAACTGTTAATTGGTAAGGGTTTTTCGGAATTTAAGAGACTTTTAAGCAGTAAAAAGACCGCTGCGCTGTCAGACCACTTCGCTGAGAGAACGTGACGCACTGCCGCCACTGTCAGATCGCTTCACTGTCAGATTGCCCGCTAACGTGGCTCCCGCACGAAGAGTGCCTACGACGGTGGGAAGTCTGACAGCGAAGCGATCTTTCCATCAAGGCGAAGCCAACGACGGCCTGACAGCAAAGCGGTCTCATTATTTATCTAACACCCTAAACTGCAAAGTCAACCTACTGTCAAGTAAAGAAGGTGAAAAGTCCCTCAGTTCCATTTCAAACCAAATATCAAAAGTTTCCTTCTTTAAAAACTCAGTGGGATTGATCAAGGTCGGAATCATATCTAAGACAGGTCCGGTATTATCGGGGATTTCAAATCTTTCAAAAATTGGATTATAAATAGAATCGTCCTCTGAATCAACAATCCGCACAGTTGCTACCCTGATGAAGTTGTACCGCACACCTGAAAAGTCTGCGGTGACTTTGGCAAAGGCCTGATCGATCTCAACTATATCTTCCAGCTCCATGTTATTAGCAATCAGATAGCTTTGAATATTGCTCGGAATATCTCTAATCTTCACACCATGTATGCCGTCAGAAGGATTAAGCCCTGTTGGAATGGTGAAATCTACTTCGTAATCCATTGAAAATAAAGATGGCGGTTCCTCCTTTTTACAGGATGAAGCAAGAATTAATACAGTAAAAATGGGTAATAATATCTTTTTCATGGCGGTTGTTATTTAATGAAGTTGTTTAAAGTTATGTCCTGAAATCGAGGATAAGGGCTTGATTTTCAGGGCAAAGCTCATTTGCCCTCCCATCCGCAAGCGGGAAATTCCTTTCAGAATTTATGTAGCCATCCGCGTGCCGCCGAAGCTTTTCTATAGGAGCCGAAGCCTTTCTCAGGATCCGAAGCCTTGGCGTAGGATCTGGCGTAGGAGCAAGCTACGGTGACGAGGAAAAGCTGAAGGCTTGGGAATCAATGCCTTATCCGCAGGCATAGGAAATAACTTAAAACAACTTCAATACTTTATACCTTCCAAAATAGGCTTTAGCGAGGTATTCCCCGGTCTTCCTTCCCATTATAACGAATGAATTTGACAAAAGTATTCCTTCCTTTTAAATTATTCACTATATTTCGAAGTAAACGATAAATCAACAGGAATATGATCAGCCATATTCTTACTGAAGCTGTTTAAGGTTTTGTAGCGACCCGCTGGAATAACCTTAAACAACTTCACTTAAAACATAACTGTTCAGGGACTCAATAATGAGATTAAGTTGGATGTTAGATGTTAGTCACGACCAGCTAAAGCTGGCGTGACGGATGTTGGTTCTCAACTACTGGTGAAACCCGGCTGCGTGGTGCAGGGCTCACCGTTAGACGAGAACTAACATCCTTTACGGTCTGGGTGCCTCCGAAGCCTTTCTTTAGGAGCCGAAGCTTTTCTTAGGAGCCGAAGCCTTAGCGTAGGATCTGGCAAAGGGGGCAGCAAAGCGCACGTAAGAAAAACATCCCACATCTAACATCCATCAAAGACTCGCTGATTAACTATATCAAAACAACCAATATGGGCGAACAAAAAGTATCCATTCTAAAAGACGAAAAGCAAATGCAACGCTTCGTGCGTTCCCTCCTCGATGATGTGCAGGCACTTGAGTACATGCTGGAAAATGACTGGTTTGAAAGTGGTGTTACCCGAATCGGAGCCGAACAGGAAATGTGCATGGTGGAAGATACAACACTAAAACCGGCACCCATTGCTATCAAGGCCTTGAACAGAATGAAGGCATACCCCTGGGTGGAAACAGAGCTCGCTAGGTTTAATCTGGAAACTAACTTAGACCCACGGCAATTAAAAGGAAAGTGCTTTCGCCAAATGGAAGCAGAGAACAGGCGGAATCTGAAAAAGATTCGTGAAAAAGTGCAGGAACTCGGTGCGGATATTATCCTCACAGGAATACTTCCCACCTTGCGAAAGTTTGATTTGGAAATGCACAATCTGACGCCAAAGAAACGCTACTTCGCTCTCATGGAATCCATCAACCAACAACTGATTGGCTCCTCCTACGAATTACGCTTGTCGGGTATTGATGAACTTTTAGTTAAACACGATTCACCATTGCTCGAAGCCTGTAATACCAGCTTCCAGGTACACCTGCAAATTGAACCAAAGGACTTTGTGAAGATGTACAATATTGCTCAGACCTTAGCGGCTCCTGTCATGGCTGTGGCGGCGAATTCTCCTATCGTTTTTGGCAAACGACTCTGGCACGAAAGCCGCATCGCTTTGTTTCAGCAATCTGTTGATACACGTACCACCCACGATCACATGCGCGAGCGCAGCCCCCGGGTAACTTTCGGAAACGACTGGCTCAAAAAATCAGTCATGGAAATTTATCGCGAAGATATCGCCAGATTCAGAGTGCTGATCAGTAGTGATGTGGCGGAAGATTCCATTGACTTAATTAACAAAGGCGAGACGCCAAAATTACGTGCATTACAAGTGCACAACTCTACGGTCTACCGCTGGAACCGACCTTGCTACGGAATCAGCCCTAACGGAAAACCACATCTACGTATCGAAAATAGAGTGTTACCTGCCGGGCCAACGGTTATAGATGAAATGGCCAATACCGTTTTCTGGATTGGTCTGATGATTGGTATGGCGGATCAATATGATGATATCTCTAAGCAAATTAGTTTTGCTGATATACGCGACAATTTTGGTAAGGCAGCTCGCTACGGAATTGATACGCAACTAACTTGGTTTAAAGACAAGAAAACAACCGTTTGTGATTTGATTCTAAAAGAGCTTTTGCCAATGGCGAAGAAAGGGTTGGCGAAGTTTGATATTGATAAAGACGATGTCAAAAAATATTTGAGTATCATCGAACAACGAGCGAAGCTTCACATGAACGGTGCCCGCTGGCAACTACGTGCCTACACCAAACTGATTGGCGAAACAAATCCGGACGAAGCACTCTCCTGCCTCACCGCTGCCATTATTAATAACCAACAAAAAGATATTCCTGTGCATAAATGGAAACTCCCTGATCTAAGTGAACTGAAAGATTATCGTCCTTCCAAAATTAAAGTGGAAGAATTTATGGAGACCGACCTTTTTACCGTCCAGCAGGAAGACATTATTGAGTTGGTGGCAGAGATGATGGACTTTCGCCGAATCCGTTTCATGCCCGTGGAAAACACCAAGGGGAAACTAATCGGCTTGGTCACCTTGCGTTTAATCATGCGCCATTTAATGAAGCGCAACAAACTAAAAGGAAAGGCTGTAAAGGTAAAGGATATCATGATCAAAAAACCAAAGACTATAGGCCCGGACGCTACTATTTTAGAAGCATTGGACTTGATGCGGAAAGGTGAAGTGGGTTGCTTGCCTGTGGTGCAAAAAGGGGAGTTGGTTGGATTGGTAACGACTATGAATTTTCTTCGAATTTCGAATCGTTTGATTGAGCGGCTTGAACAAAAATAAAGAAAATCAGTTTTTAAAAAAAGAGTTCGTTTAAGGCTCTGCTGTAGAAACGAACGCTTTTTTTTGTTTGCAAAAACAAACGGATACCTACCGAACCACCACCACCCGCTCACTAATCACACCCGCCTCGCTAACCACCTGACAAATATAAACCCCACTTACTAATTTAGAACCATCAAGGACCAACTCATGTGTTCCACTTCCTAACACACCATCCATCAACAAATCAACCTGCCTTCCGTTTGCGTCAAGCAACTCAACGCGAACCACTGATTTTTGCAAAAGCTCAATCGTTATCGTACTCAGTTCGCTAAAAGGATTCGGGGAAACTCTCAATGCAACGGGCGATATTACCTCCGCCTCAGAAGTCGAAATAGTAAATCCTACAAAATCAAAATCACCAACAACTGGTAAATGGTCAGATGCCTGAGTCGCATCACTACTAGTTAAATTGAACGTACTCAATTGATCTTGTGTCAACTCCGGAGTAAAAAGAGCAAAAGAGTTTTTCAAATCCATCACCGAGCCACTATACAACATATAATCCAATCGCCCCGGAGAAAAAGAACTACTTTCTTTATACCAGGTAACCGCTAAAGGTAAGTTTGTTGACAATGGTTTTACGTCATCCATGTCCGTGCCATCCCAGTCAGGGGCGAAGTCAGAACCGTAAAAGTTTTCGTTGACAATGTCGCCGGTAATTAAGGTGGTTTGTTGTTGTCGGTCGCCCACTAAATTCATATCTCCGACAATCACAATCGGATCATTTGGCGAAAGCGTAATTGGCCCACTGCCATCTTTTGCGTTTCTAACAAATGCCATGATGGCGTCGATCTCTCGTTGGCGATCAAAGTTATTGTCGCAACAAGGTGTGTGTGCAACAATAAATAATAACCTGGTATTGGTGACCGGATCAAGGTCAATTAAAAAAGCACCATTTCCTTGAGTCTCATTTACGCTGGTGCCAATCACATGCCCACTAATAATTGGAAAACGACTGATCGCAATAATATCCGGTTGTATTTTGCCATGATACCATTGTTCATTATTTCCGGAAGGTAAAAAACTCTCTACTTTGTTGGCAGTCTGCGAACCACTATGGTCATAGATTTCCTGAAAACCAATGATGTCGGGATTCAGTGAGCTGATGATGCGATTGTAGCTGGATTGCAAATTACTTTCAAAAAGATTATCGAACAAAACATTGTACGAAAGTATGCGAATCTGTGCATCCGGTGATTGGCTAATGCTGTATGTTGGTAAAGGTTCCGGATTGTCGTTGTTAAAGGTATAGGTAATGCCACCGGAAGCATCAGGGAGGACATCAGTATTGTTATTGACATTATTTTTCACCAGTATTTTTATACTATTGCCAATATATAGGTCTTGCCCAAAAAAGTTCAGATCGCGTGAAATAGCAATTTCAAATTGCTCAGAAGTAACAGTTGGAGATGTAAATAATCGAATGTCTTCATGCCCTAGCTCCGTATTATTGTTTCCAACAAAAACATCTCCAGATCGATCGCCAAAGTTATAAATGATCTCCGCGCCGATGCCATTATTTGCTGCACCAGTTGATGCATTGTTGTCGGTGTCGATGTAAATCGTAATTTCATTATTGTCTTGCAGGTTGACCTCCGCTCCAACTTCCAGTCTAAAAAAAACGAAGGCGTCGTCATTGCTAATCCATAAATTTCCAAAGTCAATATTGGAGCTGCCGTTATCTCCGGCAGGGTCACTATAAGCCACAGGAACATCTTGCCAGTCACCATAGTCTTCGTCCAGTAAGATTCGATCTTGTGCCTGAAGAAGGAAAGTGCCTGTTAGGCAAAAAGTAAAAAGTAAAATTCTCATTTTAATGGTTTGTTTTTAAAATCAACTACCACGCAAAGTTACCTATAATTCAAGGTACGGGAACCAAAAAGAAGCTCAATTGTCAGCAAAAGGGTAGAACTACGGTTTAGTAAAGAACTTATTGTAGCGTAAACGTGAAGTGTTTGAAAAATTAACTTCTTTAGGAAGTAACTTAAGTTCGGAATTCCGGTTTAAACAAAGCAAAGCAAATATTTGTTTTACCTACTAAATAGGATGTAGCAAAAATGATATAATTATTGTAAATTGCCAGCCGATTTAAAGGAGTTACTGAAAAGCACTCCATCACCTTTTAAACTTCATACAATTATGGCATTTGATATTGAAATGATAAAGGCGCATTACGACACGTTAGCTGACCAGATAGAAAAGGCCAGAAAACGTTTGAAGCGACCTTTGACTCTTACAGAGAAAATACTTTACACGCACCTTCACGCGGAATCTCCACTAAAGAAATACAAAAGAGGAAAAGACTACGTAATGTTTGCTCCGGATCGTGTAGCCATGCAGGATGCAACCGCACAAATGGCTTTACTACAATTCATGATGGCTGGTAAAGATAATGTAGCGGTCCCTTCTACTGTCCACTGTGATCACCTGATTCAGGCAAAAGTGGGTGCGAAGAAAGATTTGAAAAATGCAATTAAAACAAGTTCTGAAGTATTTGATTTCCTTCAGGATGTTTCCAATAAATATGGTATCGGTTTCTGGAAGCCCGGAGCAGGTATCATTCACCAAATTGTTTTAGAAAATTATGCATTCCCTGGTGGAATGATGATTGGTACGGACTCACATACTGTAAACGCAGGTGGCTTGGGAATGGTAGCAATTGGTGTGGGTGGTGCTGACTCCGTGGACGTAATGGCTGGCATGGCATGGGAACTGAAAATGCCGAAAATAATTGGTGTGAAACTAGTCGGTAAATTATCTGGTTGGACTTCTGCCAAAGATGTAATACTAAAAGTGGCTGGTATTCTGACTGTAAAAGGTGGTACTGGCGCAATCGTAGAATATTTTGGCCCTGGAGCCAGAAGCTTGTCTTGTACTGGTAAAGGGACTATCTGTAACATGGGGGCTGAAATAGGAGCAACAACATCTACTTTTGGGTACGACAAATCTATGGCGCGTTACCTGGAAGCAACAGATAGAGCCGATGTGGCTAAATTGGCAAACAAAGTAAAGAAGCACCTGACAGGTGACCCTGAATGCTATAAAGATCCTAAGAAATATTTCGATCAGGTAATCGAAATCAATCTTACCAAACTAGAGCCACACATCAACGGTCCTTACACACCAGATTTGGCTTGGCCAATTTCTAAGTTTGCGCAAGCCGTGAAAGACAATAACTATCCTGCAAAACTGGATGTAGGTTTGATCGGTTCTTGTACCAACTCATCTTACGAAGATTTGGACCGGGCAGCTTCTATCGCTTCCCAAGCAGTGAGTAAAGGCCTTGAGGTGAAATCAGAATTTACCATAACGCCTGGTTCTGAACAAATTCGTTTCACCGTAGAAAGAGACGGGCTGTTAAAAACGTTCGAAAATATGGGCGGAATGGTTTTGGCAAATGCCTGTGGACCATGTATCGGTCAGTGGGACAGACATAAAAATCCTAAGAAAGCAAACTCAATTATAACTTCTTTCAACAGAAATTTTACAAAGCGTAATGATGGTAACCCACTTACACACGCTTTTGTAGCTTCTCCAGAGATTGTAACTGCATTTGCCATCGCCGGTGATTTGACCTTCAATCCTTTGACAGATAAACTGACCAACAAAAAAGGTCGTAAAGTGAAGTTGTCTCCACCAAAAGGTGTTGAGTTGCCTCCAAAAGGTTTTGATGTAAAAGATCCAGGATTCAACCCACCTTCAGCAGACGGTTCTAAAGTGAAAATAAAAGTAGCCAAGAATTCAAACCGTTTGCAATTGCTAAAGCCTTTTGTGCCAATCAAGGCTAAAGATATGAAAGGCATGCGCATTTTGATAAAAACGAAAGGGAAGTGTACGACAGATCATATCTCTATGGCTGGTCCATGGTTGAAGTTCAGAGGCCATCTTGAAAATATTTCTAACAACTGTTACATAGGAGCCATTAACTACTTCAACGAAGAGCCGAACAACGTTATTAATTATTCCTACAAGAAACCCAAGTACATGGCAGTCCCTGATTCTGCCAGAGCTTATCAGAAAAAAGGAATAGGTACCGTAGTATTTGGTGAAGAAAATTTGGGAGAAGGTTCATCAAGAGAACATGCAGCGATGGAGCCTCGTTTCTTAGGGGTAAACGCTGTGATCGTGAAGTCATTTGCGCGTATCCACGAAACCAACCTGAAGAAGCAGGGTATGTTGGCTTTAACTTTCGTAAACCCTAAAGATTACGATAAAGTAAGACAAGACGACATCATAGATATTCCGGATTTTGACAAAATGGCACCAGGAAAGAATCTGACGGTTGTTTTGCGCCACGCGGATGGTAAGAAAAGTAAATTTGAAGTGGCTCATACCTATAACCAAGCTCAGATTGAATGGGTGAAGGCAGGCTCAGCTTTGAACAAAATAAGACAAGAATTGGCTTAGAGTTAGCCGTTTTTTGCTCAATAATTATATAGTATTAGTAAGAAGACCTTTTGGGCTTCTGTTTAACAGGCATTTTTTATTGAAAAGATGTTAAAGATGTGATATCTTGTAGTATATTCGTCTAACAAAACGTAGGAAAATTATTAAATTAACTCAAAACAATTAATTATGTTAAAGGAATTTAAGGATTTCATTATGACGGGTAACGTCGTCGAATTCGCAGTTGCAGTTATTATGGCTGGTGCTATCGGTTTGGTTGTATCAGGTTTCGTATCTGATATCATTATGCCAGTAGTTGGTCAGGCAGCAGGTGATATGAACTTTGAAGATTTGCACTATGCGCTTGATGGTAATGAATACAAGTCACTTGCAGCTGCAACTGAAGCAGGAGCTCCAGTTATCGCTTGGGGACGTTGGGTTAACTCAATCATCAACTTGATCATTGTTGGATTCGTTATGTTCTTAATCGTTAGATCTTATAACAAAATGCAAAAGAAAGAAGAAGAAGCGCCAGCAGGCCCTTCTCAGGAAGATCTACTTGGAGAAATCCGAGACTTGTTAGGTAAGAGATAATTCTTTACAGGTTACAGACAAATAAAAAAGAGTCAACTCGGTTTCGGGTTGGCTCTTTTTGCTGCCTACTGGAGGCAAGATGGCAGATGGCACACAAGTGCGATCGCTAGGTCCTAAGAAATCCAGCATCTAGCCTACGGTCTTACGACCTACCCTCCAGCTTGAAGACTACTCAATAGGCATCTGCATCAAATTTATCAATCATTCCCAAAAACAGCTTTGCTAAGCCTTCCCTGCGGCCTCGTCCCGAAGTACTCGTCGCAATATTTTACCAACATTAGTTTTCGGTAATTCCTTCCGGAATTCCACCTGCTTCGGTACCTTATACCCTGTCAAATTTTCCCGACAAAAATCAATTAATTCTTTTTCCTTAAGAGACTTATCTTTTTTGACAACAAACAGTTTTACAACTTCACCAGATTTTTCATCCGGTATTCCTATTGCGGCTACTTCTAATACTTTTTCATTCATGGCGACCACATCTTCCACTTCATTTGGGAAAACATTAAACCCGGAAACCAGAATCATATCCTTTTTGCGATCCACAATTTGAAAGTAACCATCTTCCGCCATTTTTCCAATGTCACCTGTACACAACCACCCATCACGAATGGTATTGTTGGTTTCTTCAATTCGGTTGTAATAACCTTTCATGACCTGAGGCCCTTTGACTTGTATCTCACCACGTTCTCCCACAGGAAGCACATTGCCTTGTTCATCTACAATGCGAACATCGGTAGAAGGAAGCGGAAGTCCAATCGTTCCTAGTCGCCCAGAACCATCAATTGGATTGACAGATACTACCGGTGAAGATTCTGTCATGCCATAGCCTTCAGATAAAGGACAGCCAGTTACTTCTTTCCATTTCTCTGCCACCGCTCGTTGAACAGCCATTCCACCTCCTACACTAACTTTGAGCGAGCTAAAATCCAGTTCACAAAAACTTTTATTATTTAATAGGCCATTGAAAAGCGTATTCACTCCAGTCATCAAAGTGATTGGATCATCTTTAAATGCTTTTACAATTGAATCAAGATCCCGGGCATTTACAATCAGTACTGTTTTTGATCCAAGGCTCATCAATGCGAGGCAATTTACAGTAAAGGCAAAAATGTGGTACATGGGTAAAGGAGATAGCGCAACCTCTTTATTCTCTTCCAGGAACGGCAACATGGCAGACCGGATTTGAAGCATATTGGCAACCAGGTTTTTATTGGTCAACATAGCTCCTTTGGAAACACCTGTCGTGCCACCAGTATATTGTAGTAAGATCACATCGTTGGGCAAGCCCTGGTGATTGTTTAGTGAAAACTTTTTACCCTGACTTAATGCTTCGGTAAAAGAGACAGTGTTTGGAATATTGTAAGTCGGAACCATGCGCTTTATCTTACGCACCACAAAGTTGACCATCTTCCCTTTAAACATGCCTAGTAGTTCACCAATGCTGGTAACAATGACGGTTTTGATTTTAGTCTGATCGATGATCTTTTCCAGATTTGCTGCAAAGTTCTCCGCAATGATAATTGCCTTTGCCTCAGAATCTTTGAATTGATGCTCCATTTCCCTCGGGGTATAAAGCGGATTGGTATTTACAATCACGAGTCCGGCACGCAATGCCCCAAATAAAGCAATCGGGTATTGCAGCATATTGGGCATCATTAAAGCAATCTTATCTCCAGCTTGTAGTCCACGAGAAAGCAGGTAAGCTCCAAATACACTTGACATTTTGTCTAATTCCCCAAACGTCAGGTCTTTTCCCATACAGGAGAAAGCAACACTGTCAGAATACTTTTTAAATGTTTCTTCCACCATATCTCCCAATGAGCTATAAGCATCAGGGTCTATATTAGCAGGGATGCCAGTAGGGTAGTTTTTCAACCAAGGTCGATTATCATTCATTTTATCTAATTATTAATTGATTGTTTTGTAGATCGTAATTACTCTATAAAGTATTTCTTGATTCGGAATTGGCTTAAAAGTACAAATTTTAACAAAAAACGCAAGCCAGAAAACCAATTGACTTACAGTAGTGATCAACAAGTAGTAGCTTCTATTCAAGTTGGAAGAATAGGAAACAGCCTTAATCTACTTTTGACCCTAATCCGGTCTACGTATCACCTGTAAATATGTTAGGCATCCCTTAGAAGACACTTTTAAAATAACTTCTTTGATTAAAACAAAATAAGGCGTACCTTTGCCCCCGCTAAAAATATTTTTTAACCCGTTCCATGCCTAAATGTAGGAAGGAACTACAAACCACGAGGATTCTTATGTCTGAAGAAAAGAACCTTGAAAAAGAAGCAGCTAAAGCAGGAGTTACTCCTGAAACTGCCAATGAGCGACCAGAAGAAATCGGTATCGATGAATTAATCGAACAAGTTGATACTTCTGGAACGCCACACGATGATTTTGATTGGGATAAAGGTAACAAACATGCACTACCTTATGATGAAGCCCAAATCAAAGCCTATCTGGAAGAGTACGAATCGACTCTCAGCTCCCTTGGTGAAAATGAAATTGTCTCTGCACTTGTAGCTCATATTGGAGCCAATGATGTAGTATTGGACATCAGATACAAATCTGATGGTTTGATTCCATTGTCTGAATTCAGAGATTTACCTGATTTGAAAGCTGGAGACTATGTAGATGTATATGTAGAAATGCAGGAAGACGAAAGAGGACAACTAATCTTGTCTCGTCGTAAAGCTAAGCTACTACGTGCCTGGGAGTCAATTGTAGACTCTTACACAAATGGTACAGTTATACAAGGTATTGTTGTTAGTAAAACTAAAGGTGGTCTTATCGTAGACGCTGGTGGTTTGGAAACATTCCTACCTGGTTCGCAAATTGATATCAAGCCTATCATCGATTATGATGCATATGTAGGTAAAACAATGGAATTCAAAGTAGTTAAGATCAACGAAACTATCAAGAATGCAGTTGTTTCACACAAAGCATTAATTGAAAGTGATCTTGCAGAGCAGCGTGAAGCAATCATTGCTCGTCTTGAAAAAGGACAAGTATTGGAAGGTATTGTGAAGAACCTTACTGATTTTGGAGCATTCCTTGATCTTGGAGGGGTAGATGGCCTACTATATATCACTGATATTTCATGGGGTCGTATTTCTCACCCAAGTGAAGTACTTGCCTTGAATCAGAAAATCAACGTAGTTGTACTTGATTTTGATGAAAATAAAAAACGAATTTCTCTTGGATTGAAACAACTTCAGTCTCACCCTTGGGAAGTACTTACCGAAGAAGTTAGCGAAGGAAGTACTGTTAAAGGTAAGATCGTAAATATTGAAGATTACGGAGCATTCCTTGAGATCCAGCCCGGTGTTGAAGGTTTGATCCACGTTTCTGAAGTTACCTGGAGTAATCATCCAATTAATGCCAGAGAGTATTTCAAGCTCGGAACTGAGTATGAAGCAAAGGTGGTAACGATTGATCGTGAAGACCGAAAAATGTCTTTAAGTATCAAGCAATTGTCTAAAGATCCATGGAGTGAAATTGAAAACCAATTCCCAGTTGGCAGCCGCCACACAGGTGAGGTGAAGAACCTTACACCATATGGTGTGTTTGTTGAGTTGGAAGAAGGTATCGGAGGTATGGTTCATATCTCAGATCTGTCATGGACAAAGCGATTCTCTCACCCTTCTGAGTTTACCTCTAAAGGAAAAGATATTGACATCGTAATTCTGGAAATTGATAAAGCAAGCCGTAAGCTTTCATTAGGACATAAGCAGATTGAAGAAAACCCTTGGGATACCTTCGAAAATGTATTCCCTGTAGGTTCTTATCATGAAGCTACTATTGTACGTCGTGATGATCGCGGTGCTATCGTTCAATTGCCATATGGTTTGGAAGCGTTTGCTCCAATCAAGCATGTGAAAAAAGAAGATGGTACACTAGCTAATGTTGAAGAGCAGTTAACAGTAAAGGTTATTGAATTCAACCGTGACGATAAGCGAATTTTAGTTTCTCACCTTCGTTACCTTGACGATATTAAGCGTGAAGCTGACCAGTCAGTTAAAACAGAAAAATTCGAAGAAAAGAAACGTACGACTTCTGCAGTTAAATCTCAAAACACTAAGGTTGAAAGAACGACCCTTGGTGAATTAGCGGGCTTTAGTCAGCTGCAAGATCAACTGAATGATGATGCTCCGGCACCACCTCCGGCAAAGGCAGAGAAGGCTACGGCTCCTCCGGTAAAAGAAGAGAAGCCAACACCACCTGCTCCAGCAGAACCAGTTGCTGCAAAACCAGCAGTTGAGGAGGTGGAAGAAATCGAGGAGATCGAAGAGTTGGAAGAAATCAATGTTGAAGCAACTCCTGTTGCTGAAGATGATTTGAAGAAAGTGGAAGGTGTAGGACCAAAGATTGAAGAGCTCCTTAAGAACGGAGGTATCAAAACGTTCGCTCAACTCTCTGAAACTACTTCAGACCGCATTCGTGAGATTCTTGCAGAAGGAGGAAACCGTTACAAAATGCATGATCCAACATCATGGCCCAAGCAAGCTAAGATGGCTGCTGATGGCAAATGGGATGAACTGCAAGTATGGCAGGATGAACACAAAGGAGGAAAAGAATAATTGCTAAAAAAATTATTTTCCAATAATATAAAATCCTCGGAGGTGTTTGCCTCCGGGGATTTTTGTATTTAGTCTTCTTTTTAAACAACTTCACTAATTGAAAATGAATTATCATGAAATTGATCTACTCTATTTTAACTATCCTTCTCCTTCTGGCCTTTTGCTGGTCTTGTGGGGAAACTTCGTCTAAGGAAGTAACAGGTAAAACAGGTTCAGCAACTACTGCTCCTGCCTTTTCGCAATTATCTGATGGGCAAATTTCAAAAGAACGCTTTAATGAAATGCTGCACTCAGTCAAAAATCCACAGCTGTTGGATGTTCGTACATCCGAAGAATATAAAGCAGGCAGTATCACTGGATGCTTAAATATTGATTTTTACAGTGAGGAATTTTCAAATCAATTGAAAGCGCTGGATCCCGCTCGTCCGGTGTTTATTTATTGTAAAAGCGGCGGAAGAAGTGGTAAAACGTATAAGATGCTTAAGGACATGGGAGTGGAAAAAGTATATGATTTAAAAGGAGGCTATGACGGTTGGAAATAGATGGTGCTTCCCTCAATATGCCTGTGCGGGGCAACTTTTCAGGAAAAAACCACAAAATAAAATAAATTTCTTTGGAAAAAGTTAAAAAAAAATTCCATTCATATGAAACATTCAATAACTGTAATTAGTTGAAAATCAGTATAGTAAAATTAATTACCTTTCTACAATTGTAAACGTTTTAAAAAACAGAGGTATTTTTACTTTTTAGCACTCTAAAAAGTAAAAATAACCTTGGTTAGTAAAGGTTTTAATTCTATCTTTGCAATCCGCTTTTCAGAAAGGCTTTCAAATCGTTGAAAATCAACTGATAAGTAGAAAAAAGTTCATTGACACTGAGAAGGAATTGAGGAAGATTTGGTTAGAGGAAAAAAGATTAATACGCGAAAGATAATTTATTATTGAAGCACACAGAATTAGAATTCTATTCTAGTCTTGGTGTGTTTTCGAGCACATTTAAGTACTAGTAACCATAGAAAAAGAATTTACTATGGAGAGTTTGATCCTGGCTCAGGATGAACGCTAGCGGGAGGCTTAATACATGCAAGTCGAGGGGTAACG
>Ga0114957_1002875_pt1 | contig 15932 bp, 14 predicted proteins | sample BantaG_FD_87175 | JGI IMG/M metagenome (GOLD analysis project Ga0114957, IMG submission 87175) | Marine algal microbial communities from Bantry Bay, Ireland - BantryBay_4 metaG | ecosystem: Host-associated > Algae > Red algae > Unclassified | place: Bantry Bay, Ireland | collected 2014-11-21 | reverse complement strand
CGTAATCTATACTTAACTATATTACACATAAATTTCTACAATACAATATTCTCATGTTAAATTTCAGCGATTAAGGTTTGCTATAATAATATCCCATGATAGCTTAATTTCGCGCAAATCCTGTACGGTGTATCACTGCTTACAATTTTATTATTCGCCATACAATCTATAAGCGATTTACGGTCAACTAAAGATTCTGCCCGTAAATACTTGTATATTGATATCAACACTATTAATTGTAAGTAATTCATCTCTGTGGCTTGGACAAAACTAGATTTGATTAAATAATAGCCTGCTTAACGTACTGATCAGAATTAGGCTTGGAAAGGACAGCAATATTCAATCAGCCTTTAGTAGCAAATATACTTTGGCGCAACACTGATAAATAGACGACAAACAGAATAATATATCGCTCATCAGTATTTAGGCATCTTAATGCTGCTTATTGATAACTTTTTTAAAATAAATATGGGAATATAGTAGGGGTAAGCTAAGATAATTGGGTCATGTATATGATTGGACTAATGAAATAACTTAAATTCTTGACTTATGAGCTTACAAAGAAACTTAATCGAACAAATAGAATTCTTTAATTGTCTGGATGAAAACGAGAAATCCTATCTAGCTGAACGATCAGAAATAAAAGTCAAAGGGAGATATAATTACGTATACCTAGCAGATGAGCAGTCTACCCATCTCAATATTTTATTGAAAGGGACAATCAAAATAGGTACTCATTCCAACGATGGAAAAGAAATAATCAAATCCATTATTCATCCACAAGCCATGTTTGGAGAAATGTGTGTAATGGGTCAACAAAAAAGGGTCGATTTTGCAAAGTCGATGAATAGTGGAGTAGAATACTTCACGGTTGACAAAACAGTGTTTGCACATTTGATGAAATCTAATTCAGAGATGAGTTCAGCATTTATGTCTGATATAGGAAGAAGGTTAACTCGAGCCGAAACGCGTTTAGAATCCCTGATATTTAAGGATGCTCGTTCAAGAATAATTGATTTCCTCAAGGATAGTCTTGAAAAAAGAGGCAGACAAGTTGGTTTTGAAGTTATGTTCAAGCACTCATTAACCCAACAAGACATTGCAAATTTAACTGGCACCTCAAGACAGACCGTTACTTCAGTACTAAATGAGTTAAAAAAGGAGAATTTAATCTATTTCACTCGAAAAAGTATTTTAGTTCGCGATGTTGCGAAGTTGGCATAGTTGCAATTAAAATTAGATAATATATATTAAGATTAAAATTTTATAGCAGTTTGGTTTAAAAGCTACTTTCCTAATGGGAAGTAGCTTTTTTTGTTGATAATTTAAAGTAAATTAGCCCCTTGTTAAAATTTCATGAGCTATGGCACAAACGAGAAAAGTATTAGAAGACATACTTGATAACAGAATTATGGTATTGGATGGTGCAATGGGCACCATGGTTCAGCGCTATAAACTAAAGGAGGCAGACTTCAGAGGGGATCAATTCAAAGATTATCATATGGATATCCAAGGAAATAATGATATCCTTTCGCTGACTCAACCTCAAATTATAAAAGAAATACACCAAGCCTACTTAGAAGCTGGAGCAGATATCATTGAGACAAATACATTTAGTGCTACAACAATCGCGCAAACTGATTATGATTTACAAAGCCAGGCTTATGCTATTAATTTAGAGTCTGCCAAGATAGCTAAAGAAGCTGTTGATGAATACACTGCCAAGGACCCCAGCAAACCTCGATTTGTAGCAGGTGCTTTTGGCCCAACTAATAGAACGGCATCTATGTCTCCAGATGTCAATGATCCAGGATATAGAGCTGTCACCTTTGATGAATTAAAAAATGCATATTACGAGCAGGCTAAAGGTTTACTTGATGGAGGAGTGGACTTGTTTTTGGTCGAAACTATATTCGATACTTTAAATGCAAAGGCTGCATTGTATGCCATAGATGAACTCACTAGCGAAAGAGGAGTGGATGTTCCTATTATGATTTCAGGAACCATTACGGATGCAAGCGGAAGAACCTTGTCAGGGCAAACCGTTGAAGCATTTTTAATATCCGTAAGTCATATTCCATTATTGAGTATTGGACTCAACTGTGCACTTGGTGCCGAAGAGATGAGACCATATATAGAGGTACTTTCGAAAAATGCGCCTAACTATATAAGTGCTTATCCTAATGCAGGTCTTCCAAATGAATTTGGGGAATACGATCAGATGGCAGCAGAAATGCGAGAGCACATCGAAGACTTCGCAAATAGCGGTTTTGTAAATATTGTCGGAGGATGCTGCGGAACAACTCCGGACCACATCAAATCCATGGCTGAGGGCGTTGTTGGACTAAAACCTCGAAAGAAAATTGCACCAAAAAAATTTACTCAAGTCAGTGGATTAGAACCATTGGTCATAAGACCAGAGACAAACTTCATTAATGTAGGTGAACGGACTAACGTTACTGGCTCAAAGAAATTTTCGCGTTTAATCAAGGAAGAAAAGCTAACAGAAGCGCTTACAGTAGCAAGGCAGCAAGTAGAATCTGGTGCGCAGGTTATCGATGTCAATATGGACGAAGGCTTGTTGGATAGCAAAGCCATGATGGTTAAATTTTTACATTTGATTATGTCAGAACCGGACATTGCCAAGTTGCCGATCATGATCGATTCTTCGAAATTCGATATCATAGAAGCTGGATTGAAATGTGTACAAGGGAAGTGTATAGTGAATAGTATTTCACTCAAGGAAGGAGAGGAAGAATTCATCAGACAAGCAACCATAGTTCGTCGCTTTGGAGCAGCCGCAGTAGTTATGGCATTTGATGAAGAAGGGCAAGCAGACACTAAAGAACGTAAGGTTGAAATCTGTAAGAGAGCTTATAAAATCCTAGTAGAACAAGTTGGCTTTAAACCAACCGATATCATTTTTGATCCTAATATCTTTGCAGTGGCAACAGGTATAGAAGAGCATAATAAATATGCCATCAACTTTATAGAAGCAACTAGAGAAATAAAACAAGAATGTCCTGGAGCGAAAGTAAGTGGGGGAGTAAGTAATATATCATTCTCTTTTAGAGGTAATAATAAAGTAAGAGAAGCCATGCACTCTGCATTTCTTTATCATGCCATACAAGCAGGTATGGACATGGGTATTGTCAATGCGGGTATGATAGAAGTGTATGAGGAAATTCCAAAAGATTTACTTGAATCTGTTGAAGATGTTTTATTCAACAAGCGAGTAGATTCTACTGACAGACTTGTTGATTTGGCCGAGAGTTATAAGAGTGTTGGTGGTAAACAAGTAGTGAAAGACTTAGCCTGGAGAGAAAGTACTGTAGAAGAACGTATTTCTTATTCGCTTAGAAAAGGTATTACCGAATTCGTTGATGTTGATATAGAAGAAGCAAGACAGAAATATCCAAACCCTATTGAAGTTATTGAAGGCCCACTAATGGATGGAATGAATATAGTTGGTGATCTATTTGGTGCAGGAAAGATGTTCTTACCTCAAGTGGTGAAAAGTGCTCGTGTGATGAAGCAAGCTGTTGCTATCCTCACACCATATATAGAGGCAAGTAAACAAGGATTAGTGGCGAAAGGCAAAATACTAATGGCTACTGTAAAAGGAGATGTCCATGATATCGGGAAGAACATTGTTGGAGTAGTGCTCGGATGCAACAACTATGAAATTATAGACATGGGTGTTATGGTACCGGCAAAGAAAATTCTAGATGAAGCGGTAAAGCAAAACGTAGACGTCATAGGATTGAGCGGATTGATTACGCCCTCCTTGGATGAAATGGTATATGTGGCTTCAGAAATGGAGAGACTCGGTATGAATATCCCTTTGATCATAGGAGGAGCCACCACCTCAAAGACCCACACTGCTGTCAAGGTAGAACCTGAGTATAGCCATGCTACGATACACGTACTTGACGCTAGTAAGAGTGTTGGCGTTGTTTCCAAATTATTGAGTAAGGACAAGGAAATGTCTAGTGCATATCTTAGCTCTATAACTGCAGACTATGAAAAAGTAAGAGTGCAACGGAGTAATCGAAATGTCAGTAAACAATATCTTAATTTAGATGAGGCACGTGCAAATAATTACCAATTAGATTGGGCTAATTATGACTTTCCAAAACCAAGTTTTACGGGTAACAAGACTTTTGAAAATATTTCTCTGGCAGATCTAGAGCCTTTTATTGATTGGACTCCATTTTTTAGTTCTTGGCAATTGGCTGGGAAATATCCAGCAATTTTAAAAGATGAAATAGTAGGAGAGGAGGCAACTAAATTATTTGAAGATGCCAAGGTGATGCTGGAGTCTATTATCGATGAGAAGTGGATCTCAGCCAATGGTGTCATTGGTTTCTACCCTGCCAATGCAATAGAAAACGACAAGACTGCGATCTATAAAGACGAACAAAGGAGTGAAGTGCTTGAAGAGCTATGCCACCTCCGCCAACAGAGAAAGAAAGCCGCAACTAAGCCTAATATGAGTTTGGCCGATTATATAGCTCCCGTAGGAGAAGGGGAGGATTATATCGGTGCCTTTGCTGTTTCTGCTGGTCATGGAATAGAAGAGCATGTTAAACGTTTTGAAAAAGCTAACGATGACTATTGTGCTATAATGCTGAAAGCCCTAGCTGATAGGTTTGCGGAAGCTGCAGCAGAGTATATGCATTCGAAAGTTAGAAAAGAATACTGGGGCTATGCAAAGGATGAAGGATTGGATAACAATGCACTAATTGCAGAAAAGTACCAAGGCATCAGACCTGCACCAGGTTATCCTGCTTGTCCAGAACATACAGAGAAAGGTAAATTGTGGCAGTTATTAGATGCTGAAGCCGCTACTGGAATTAAACTAACAGAAAGCTTTGCCATGTATCCAGCAGCTTCTGTAAGTGGATGGTACTTTGCGCATCCAGATAGCAAATACTTTGGCTTGGGCTCTATCAGCAAAGATCAAGTGGAGGAATATGCTACTAGAAAGGGTTGGGATTTTGCAAAAGCAGAAAAGTGGTTAACGCCAGTACTTAACTATAAGTAGATAAATTACATTTCTAGCCAATATATTTATAAATTTGCACATATTATATATGTTGTAAATGAGCGAAAACGCCGCACAAGGAGATAAGCAGGAGTATTATGATGATGAGATTTCACTCAAAGAACTCATCTTAAAACTACAGGAATTCTGGCGAGAGCTTTGGAAGAACTGGTGGCTCATAGTATTGGTATGTATTCCATTTATTATCTACTTTCTTTATAAGCACTCTACGCATGTCAAGACGTACACTGCTGATCTCACTTTCATGATAAATGAAGATGAAGGAGGAGGTGGACTAGGTGGAATGTCTAGTGTCCTTGGATCATTTGGACTAGGTGGAGCGACAGGAGGTGAGTATAATTTGGAGAAAATGCTATCACTTCTTAAATCAAGAAAAATCGTTCAAGAAGTTTTGATGCAGCGGGATACACTTGATGGGGTAGAAGATCTGTTTGCAAATCATTTAATCAAATGTCAAAACCTCCATGAAAAATGGGCAAAATCAAAAGGCGATGTTGATCTGAGTAATTTTCTATTTAATAAGACAGATTTTGCTAAATTCACTATACAGGAGAATACTGCTCTAAAGTATATTCACGCCCTACTTATTGGCAATGCTAAGAGAGGTCTAAATTCTCAATTAAATAGTAACATCTCTGATGATACTGGTATTATGAATATCAGTATGAATTCTAGGGATGAACAATTGAGCATAGATTTAATAGAAGCTTTATTTGTGCATTTAAGTGACTATTACGTAAGCAAATCCATAGAAAAACAACTAAACTCCTACAATATAGTAGCTGCTAAAGCGGATTCTCTTCAGAGTGAATTGAGAAGCGCTGAGTATGCGCTGGCCAATTTTGTAGATACAAATAGAGGCCTCTATAACCGTAAGGATCAATTGCAGCAATACCGCCTTGAAGCGCAAGTTAAAATGCTAGGCACAGCCTATGCCAAGGTGATAGAGCAAAAGGAAATAGCTGAATTTTCACTAAATGATCAAACCCCAGTGGTGCAGATCATTGATTACCCAATCTCTCCTCTAGAACCATCAAGATCCTCATTGATCAAAAACTTAATTATTGCTTGTCTAATTGGAGGATTCCTCGGTGCTGCATTCATCATTGGGAGGAAGATTTTGAGAGACACATTAGCATAAATAACTATAAGAGTAGTATTTTTAGTCGCCAGTTGGCTATTATACTCAATATTATTGAGTAAATTTGCTACTCAATGTCTTAGCAGATGATAGAAACACTAATTTCCAATAAAACGCGAATCAAGCTACTGTTGAAGTTCTTTCTCAACAGCAATACAACTTCTTATTTGCGTGGATTGGAAAGTGAGTTTGGAGATTCATCTAATGCTATCAGGCTGGAACTCAATAGACTAGAGAAAGCTGATATGCTAGAGTCTTCTCTTCAAGGTAATAAGAAATTTTTCAAAGCTAACACAGATCACCCTTTATTCAAGGATATACACAATTTGATTCTCAAGCATGTCGGGATAGACAAGGTAATCGAAACTGTGATCGAACGGCTTGGAGACTTAGAGGATGTCTATCTTACTGGGTCCTTTGCCAAGGGAATAGATAGTCAGATCATAGACCTCATATTCGTTGGAGAGATTGAGAAGAATTACCTCATCCAATTGGTAGAGAAAGTAGAAAAACTTATCCAGAGAAAAATACGCTACCTAATATACAAAAAGGAGGAAGTCAATCAAGTAAATTGGCAGCAATTTGCTACTGAACCATTACTAATCTGGTCAAATAAGAAATAGGCGTGGGACGAGGAATTGCGAACATAGCAGAAAATCATTTACACCCCATCGAAGCCAGATGGTTCGCGGTGTACACTACATACAAGCGAGAGAAGGTAGTGGCGAAAATGTTTATGAAAAAAGGAATAGAAGTTTTTCTTCCCTTACAAACAATTCATCGACAATATCAACGCTCCAAAAAAATTGTAGAATTACCTTTGTTTAACTGTATCCTTTTTGTGAATATAAATAAAAGTCAGTATGTCAAGGTTTTAGAAACGGAGCATGTGTTACGCTTCATCAAGATTGGTCAAAATTTGATTTCTATACCGCACTATGAGATCGAAACAATCCAGTGCATAATTGGCGCACAGATGGAGATTCAGGTAGATATTTTTGATATGCAAGAGGGTGAGCCGATTCAGGTTATCGCAGGTGGCCTAAGCGGTTTAGAGGGAAAATTCTTAAAACAAGAATCGAAGTATAATTTTTTAGTTGAGCTGGAAATGCTCGGTTATCAGATGCGGATGCATGTGCGACCAGAACATCTTAGGCGAAAGCATCAACATACAGGTATTAAGGTCTCAACTTAACAGTAGAGTACTATTAAAAACATTAAAACTATCCATTTTTCGGAGATTAAGTGCTCGCAACTTATCGTCGGCGAAGCCGTATTATTTCGAAATAATAAAAGTATATAATGGCACAAGATATTATGACTAGACCTACATTATTTCAGTCCGTAATCAACGAAATTCAAGAGCTTGGTTTTCACATAGTAGCTACTGACATGCATCGTCCCTGGGGTGGATTTTTGGTTATTGATGAGGAGCAAACGCAAAAATTTGTTGACACATTTTTCCCTGAGCAACCAAATGAGATAGAGGTTGGAAAAAGAAAGCTGAGTCCAAAAATACTAATGGTAGAGCCTCAGAAAAAGTTGAGTTGGCAATATCACCATCGCAGAAGTGAAATCTGGAAGGTAATTAAAAACAGTGCTGGTGTTATCATCAGTGATACTGATCAGCAAAGTGAAGTACAGGTCAAAGCACTTGAGGATGTCATTAGACTCGAAAAGGGTCAAAGACATAGACTAGTAGGGTTGGAAAACTGGGGCGTCATCGCTGAGATTTGGCAACATACTGACCCTAGTAATCCATCCAACGAAGAGGATATTGTTCGTGTACAAGATGACTTTGGTAGATAAAATTTATTAAGATTTGGGAGTGCCACCAAGTAAGCAAATACCAGGGCTACTAGCTGGGCGACTATTTGCTTCCTCGCTGTCGGGCTTTTCGTGACTAGGTCCTTCGCCCGAAAAAAGACGGGCTTTGGACTGCTTCCTTTTAGTCGCATCACTACTATCCCTCACTTAATAGAGACTAATTTTTTAGAGTGAATTTTATCTTTTGCAAATTATATCAATACTTGGCAAAATCAGAATTTAGTAATAAATCACTAGTTCCAGGAATTTTCCTTGGACTAGCGCTGTGCAGTAGTGGAGAGCTTTGCTCGACAGACCCCGCCTAGCTTTGTCGGGCGAGCTGCGGTCCGAACGAATAGTGAGCTACGAAACATAGCGACACCTGATCTTTTATCAGGTGTAGGCCCAAAATAAATAATAAAATGGCTGAGAAAGAATCCCACATAAGGAGTATACTGAAAGGTCTCAGTTGGAGGTTTGTAGCTACTGGTACTATAATAGCTATAATTTACTGGAAGACTGGAAGTATAGAGGATGCACTTTCGATTGGGGCTATAGAATTTGTAATAAAATTTTTGCTTTATTACGGACATGAAAGATTGTGGCAACTTGTCCCGAGAGGAGGGGTAAGGCAAATGTTTGGTATAAAATCAAAAAAGTAAACGTGGGACAATCAGAAAATATCCACCCCATATTTGATCGTCTACTGAGTAGGAGCGATCGTGAAGTGCGTTTGCAACAAAAAGCAAAGGTGCTTTGGCTGACTGGTTTGTCAGGATCGGGTAAATCTACTATTGCCCAAGACCTTGAGCGCCAACTTCATAATAAAGGGTATTTTGCTCAAGTATTAGATGGAGACAATATCCGATCCGGCATCAATAATAACCTTGGCTTTACATTAGAGGATAGGAGGGAAAATGTCCGTAGAATCGCTGAAGTGGCCAAATTATACCTTAATTCGGGTATCATATCTATCTGTTCATTCATATCTCCAACCATAGAAATTCGTAAATTTGCGTCCTCAATAGTAGGGGAATCAGATTTTATAGAGGTATATATAAATACGCCTATCGAAATTTGTGAGAAAAGGGATGTGAAAGGCTTGTACAAAAAAGCACGTGCTGGAGAGATCAAAGGGTTTACCGGAATAGACTCACCGTACGAAGCGCCGCAAAATCCAGCAGTAGAAATATTAACAGAAAACTTGAGTGTAGAAGACTCAAGTAATATGATATTAGACAAAATATATCCAACAATAAAGTTGGCTTAAATTACAAATAGATGAATTATCAATTAAATCATTTAAAAGAGTTAGAATCAGAGTCCATATTTATCCTGAGAGAAGTAGCAGCTCAGTTTGAAAATCCTGTGCTGATGTTTTCAGGTGGAAAGGATTCCATCTTGATGGTGCACTTAGCTCAGAAGGCTTTTTATCCTGCGAGAATCCCATTTCCATTACTGCATGTGGATACTGGTCATAACTTTCCGGAAACGATCAAGTTTAGAGATGATATGGTGGAGAAGATCGGTGCCAGGCTGATCGTAGGTTCTGTAGACGAGGCTATCAAATCCGGAATGGTGACAGAAGAATCTGGTGTCAACGCAAGTCGAAATGGACTTCAGACAGCTGTCCTTTTAGACGAACTCGATAAAGGTAAATTTGATGCGGCTCTTGGTGGTGCGAGAAGAGATGAAGAGAAAGCTAGAGCAAAGGAAAGATTCTTTTCTCATAGAGACGAATTCGGACAATGGGATCCTAAAAACCAAAGACCTGAACTTTGGAATCTTTTCAACGGTAAGAAAAATTTTGGAGAGCACTTTAGAGTTTTCCCGATAAGTAACTGGACAGAACTTGATGTGTGGCAGTACCTAGCTATGGAAGAAGTGCCTTTACCTAATTTGTACTTCGCACACAAGCGTAAGGTATTCGAAAGAGATGGTGTTCTCTTGGCAGATACGCCTATCATAGAAAAGAAGCCTAACGAAGTTGTAAAAGAAGTAATGGTTAGATGCCGTACCATCGGAGATATGACTTGCACTGGGGTGTGGGCTTCGCAGGCTGACACGATTCCAAAAATCATAGAGGAGGTCGCTACAACCAGAATGACGGAGAGAGGAGGTCGTACAGATGATAAGCGTTCGGAGACGAGTATGGAGGACCGGAAGAAGAAGGGGTATTTTTAGAGAATGTTTAACTGGTTATTTGTTTAAACGTTTATAAGTAAATGCACACATACTCTTTTGAGAAGTTAGATGTTTGGCAGAGAAGCCGTGAATTAGCTAAAATGGTTTATAGGCTAACTCAGGTATTTCCTTCCTCTGAAAAATTTGGATTAGTATCCCAATTGCAAAGAGCGTGTATTTCTGTTAGTTCTAATATCGCAGAAGGATCTGCTAGGAAATCATATAAAGAGAAAGCAAGATTTACAGAAATTGCTTATGGTTCTTTGATGGAAGTTCTAAATCAACTTATATTATCAAATGACCTTTCATTCATAACAGGTGAACAAGAACAACAAGCCAGATTGCTTATAGATGAGATAGGAAATAAATTAAATAGATTGCGCCAAAGCCAGTTAAACAAAATTTAACGATTAAACAGTTAAACAAACTCGATGAATTTAGTAGAAAGTTCTAAATCATCAGCTAGAAAAAATTAAATAAATAAAAATGGATTCAATAAACAATTCCGAGCTACTTCGTTTCACGACTGCAGGCAGCGTTGATGACGGTAAATCTACATTAATAGGTAGATTATTATATGATAGTAAGTCAATATTTCAAGATCAAATGGAGGCCATTGAGGCGAGTAGTTTGAGAAGAGGGGAGAGTGAGGTGAATCTAGCATTGCTTACTGATGGTTTGAAGTCGGAGCGTGAGCAGGGTATCACTATTGATGTAGCTTATAGATATTTTTCAACTCCGAAGAGAAAGTTTATAATCGCAGATACGCCTGGTCATATCCAGTATACAAGAAACATGGTGACTGGTGCTTCTACTGCCAATGTAGCATTGGTCTTGATCGACGCGAGACATGGAGTAGTAGAGCAAACTAAGAGACATGCGATCATCGCTTCATTATTGCAGATACCACATTTGGTGGTGTGTATTAATAAGATGGATCTTGTAGAATATAGCGAAGAGAAATATGAAGAAATAAAAGAAACATTCGAAAGTTTTGCGTCTAAATTAGATGTGAAAGATGTACACTTTATCCCAATGTCTGCTTTGAATGGTGACAACGTTGTAGACAAGTCAGAGAACATGGACTGGTACGGTGGATCTACTTTGATGTACTATTTAGAGAATGTACATATCGGTAGTGATTATAATTTTATTGACTGCAGATTTCCAGTACAGTATGTGATCAGACCTAATACTGATGAATACCATGATTATCGTGGGTACGCAGGAAGGATTGCAGGCGGTGTCTTCAAAAAAGGAGACGAAGTATTATTGCTTCCATCTGGGTTCACATCAAAAATAAAGAAGATAGATACTTATGATGGTGAGGTAGATAAAGCGCACCCACCTATGTCCGTAACCATGTTGTTAGAAGATGATGTAGATGTAAGTAGAGGCGACATGATCGTGAGGGTAAATAATAAGCCTAACGTAACGCAAGATCTGGAAGCTATGATCTGTTGGTTTGGAGATAAGCCCTTACAAGCGAAAGGTAAGTATTGTGTACTTCACACTACTATGGACACGCGATGTATGGTGAAAGAAATCAGGTATAAGTTAGATATAAATACCTTACACAGGTTGCAAGATGATCTGGAAATAAAGATGAACGATATCGCTAGAGTAGTTTTGAGAACTACCAGCCCTGTGTTTGCAGATTCTTATAGACAAAATAGAATTTCTGGATCTATCATATTGGTAGATGAAGGTTCCAATAGTACGGTGGGTGCTGGAATGATTATCTAGACTTTTTTATCGTGCAATTGTACAAGTGTTAATTTCAAAAAAATAACTATTATGTATCAATCCTTATTGAACAAAGAAAAAAAAATTTCAGTAATTGGTTTAGGGTATGTAGGCTTACCTATTGCCTTAGAGTTTGCAAAGCACTTTTCTGTAATTGGTTTTGATATTAATGAGGAAAGAATTCAAATGATGAAAGAGGGATTAGATCCTTCTAAAGAATTAAGCAATTCATCATTTGAGGGTGTAGACATCAAGTTTACTTCAAACCTAGAAGATTTAAGGGATGCTCATTTTCACATTGTAGCTGTACCTACAGATATCGATGAACATAAAGTTCCAAATTTAACACCTTTATTAAGAGCTTCAGAAACCGTAGGAAGGATAATCAAAAAAGGCGATTATGTGATTTACGAAAGTACAGTTTATCCTGGTTGCACAGAAGATGACTGTCTGCCCGCTTTACTTAAAGTGGCAGCAAAGCAAAAGCATGAGATTAGTACAATTGATGAACTTCCAACAGCGCCACTAAAAGCTGGTGTTGATTTTAAATATGGGTACTCTCCAGAAAGAATTGTGCCAGGAGATAAGGTCAAGACCCTAACTACAATTTTGAAAATTGTATCTGGAAATGACTCAGAATCTTTAGAGGAAATTAGTAAGGTTTATGGACATATAATTACAGCAGGTATCCATAAAGCATCAAGTGTGAAAGTTGCTGAAGCAGCCAAAGTAATCGAGAATACTCAACGTGATATCAATATTTCATTAATGAATGAATTAGCCATTATCTTTGATAAAATGGGTATTGATACTGATGAAGTTATCAAAGCTGCTGGGACAAAATGGAATTTTCATAAATATCATCCTGGTCTGGTAGGAGGACATTGCATTAGCGTAGACCCTTATTATTTGATGCATAAGTCTAAACAATTAGGACACGATCCTCAAGTAATTGCAGCAGGAAGACGTATAAATGATGAGATGCCTCGTTTTATTGCTAAACGATTGGTACAAAAATTAATAGAAAAAGGGAAAAATCCAGGTGATAGTAAAGTCCTAGTAATGGGAATTACATTTAAAGAAAATGTAGCTGACATTCGTAATTCGAAAGTAGTAGATCTAGTTAATGAGCTGATGGACTACTCTATCAACGTCCATGTTGTAGATCCACATGCTTCCCCGAATGAGTTAGCGCATGAATATAAAATTTCTCTACTTGATGAACCAGGGAAGAATTATGACGCTATTCTAGTAGCCGTTGGACACAAACCATATTTAAAATTAACAAGTAAATACTTTAAGCAAATCTCAAAAGATGATCCAGTCATCTTTGATATTAAGGGTGTCTATGGTAAAGAAATTGCCGATGATTATTGGAAACTATAATGATTTAAAACATGTCTAGTAATATAATAAAAGAGATACAAATGGTTGATCTGGTTTCTCAGTATCAAAACTTAAAAGTAGAAATCGATAAGGCAGTTATTGATGTTATGAATTCTGCACGATTTATTAAAGGTCCGTCTGTTCACAGCTTTGAAAAGAATCTTGAGAAATATTTAGGTGTGAAGCATGTGATAGCATGTGCAAATGGAACAGATGCTCTTCAAATAGCACTAATGGCACTAAATTTAAGGTCAGGAGACGAAATCATTGTACCATCATTTACTTATGTTGCCACAGCTGAAGTAATAGGATTGCTAGGTTTAAAGCCGATTATGGTTGATGTGAATCCTGATACTTTTAACATTACTAGTGAGATAGTAAAAGGTGCCATTACATCTAAAACTAAAGTAATCGTTCCAGTACATTTGTATGGACAAAGCAGTGATATGGAAGATATCCTCTCACTTGCTAAAAAAAATAATCTTTTTGTGGTAGAAGATAATGCTCAAGCTATTGGTGCAAATTATACATTTAGAAATGGTACTGTTCAAAAGACAGGAACGATGGGTAATATAGGGACAACATCATTTTTTCCTTCAAAAAATTTAGGTTGTTTTGGCGATGGTGGTGCTATATTTACAAATGATGGTAATCTAGCAGAAAAGCTGAGAACAATAAGTAACCATGGACAAAAGAAAAAATACTACCATTCAGTAATAGGAGTAAATTCTAGATTAGATACCATCCAAGCGGCAGTACTTGACATAAAACTTAGACATTTAAATAAATATTCAAGTGCTAGACAAAAAGTCGCAGCCAATTATGATAAAGCGTTTTCTGAAATAGACTCTATTCAAACTCCTGTAAGGCAACATAACTCTACTCATGTTTTTCATCAATATACTCTTCGTATTATAGATGGAAACAGGGACAAGTTAAAGAAGTACTTACATGAAAAAGGTATACCCTCAATGATTTACTATCCTGTACCGTTATATCATCAGGAAGCATTTAAACCTTATCTAGCCAGAGAACTAAAACTATTAACAACAGAGACACTTTGTCAACAAGTTTTATCACTGCCGATACATACAGAGATGGATTCTGGTACACAAGAATATATTATTAAAACAGTAAAATCCTTTTTTGAATAATGAAAAGCGCTAAACCTTATTTTGCTCATGAGACAGCTATTATAGATGACGGTTGTCAAATTGGTGAAGGAACAAAAATATGGCATTTTAGCCATATCATGCCTAATTGCACTCTAGGGTCAAAATGTAATATTGGTCAAAATGTGGTTGTGTCACCAAAGGTTGTTTTAGGTTCAAATGTAAAAGTTCAAAATAACGTTTCAATATATTCAGGAGTGATTTGTGCAGATGATGTTTTTCTCGGTCCTTCCATGGTTTTCACAAATGTGATTAATCCAAGAAGCGCAGTTAATAGACGGGGTCAATATGCTAAAACACATGTAGGTAAAGGAGCAAGTATTGGAGCTAATGCAACGATCGTTTGTGGAAATGATATAGGAGAATACGCATTCATTGGTGCAGGAGCAGTTGTAACGAAATATGTTCCTCCATATGCATTAGTTGTTGGAAATCCAGCTAAGCAAATTGGCTGGATGAGTGTATATGGACACCGCTTAGATTTCGATTCAAATGGGAAAGCTACTTGTCCAGAAAGCGAGGAAGAATATTCATTAGAAAATAATAGTGTTTCAAAAATTTAGATTTAGGTAAAATATTGAGAAGATGAAAAACTTTATATTAATTGGTGCTGCTGGTTATATTGCACCCCGTCACATGAAGGCTATAAAAGACACAGGAAATAATCTTATAGCTGCACTTGATCCTTTTGATTCTGTAGGGATAATTGATAGCCACTTTCCAGAAGCGCACTTCTTCACAGAATTTGAAAGATTTGACCGTCACTTAGAAAAGATCAAAAGGAAAGGGACAAAAATTGACTACGTTAGTATATGCTCTCCTAACTATCTACACGATGCACACATCCGTTTCGGGCTGAGACATGGAGCAGATGTAATCTGTGAAAAACCCATCGTTCTTAATCCTTGGAATGTAGAGGCTCTTGAAGAACTAGAATCAGAATATCCTGGTAACATTTATAACATACTTCAACTGAGATTACACGAAAGTGTAATCGCACTAAAAAAGAAGATTGATGCCGGTCCTAAAAATGAAGTTTACGATATAGACTTGCAATATTATACTTCTAGAGGAAAATGGTATCATCAGAGTTGGAAGGGTAATGAAGATAAATCTGGAGGTATTGCTACTAATATTGGAGTTCATTTCTTTGACATGCTAATGTGGATCTTTGGCGATGTAATAGAGAATGAAGTTCATGAACACGGAAAAAGTCAAGCTTCAGGTTTTATGTGCTTGAAAAAGGCTAGAGTCAATTGGATTTTAAGTGTTGACTATGAAAACATACCAGAACATATTCGTTCTACCGGAGCTCGCACATACAGAGCCATAACTATTGGTGATGAAGAATTTGAATTTAGTGGAGGGTTTACAGAATTGCATACTCGAAGTTATCAACATGTGTTAGATGGTCATGGATTTAGGATTG
>Ga0114957_1002873_pt1 | contig 15938 bp, 13 predicted proteins | sample BantaG_FD_87175 | JGI IMG/M metagenome (GOLD analysis project Ga0114957, IMG submission 87175) | Marine algal microbial communities from Bantry Bay, Ireland - BantryBay_4 metaG | ecosystem: Host-associated > Algae > Red algae > Unclassified | place: Bantry Bay, Ireland | collected 2014-11-21 | reverse complement strand
CAACCAAAACCGACCCCACTCCGCCCACGGCGACCTCACCCCAAACGAGTTCGCCCTAACCTGGACCAACACCCACCAACCCCAAGCCGCATAACACCCGGACCAATCATCGGGGCCCTCTCAGCGGCACAACCGTCTGAGTAGACGGCGAGATTCAGCATTCGTGAGCAGTCTCCGGATGTGGTGCCAGCGGCTAGCTAGCCGAGTTTCCTACCCGGCTGCGGCTATCGCATCGCGGACGACAGCCAGATTCCTCTTAGTAGCCGTCACAGCAGAGTGATTTGGTCCGAAGAAGGCAAGCTTGATTCGGAGAGATCGCTCCTGGCTCGCTGCGGCATCCAAGAGGTGTCCCAATTCGTACTGAATCGTTCCCAAGTTGCCCAACGTTGTAGCCACTTCTGGGTGCTCCGGACCAAATACGCCCTCCTCGATGCGCAGCACGGCCTGTTGGGTGGCTTCTGCTTCGTGAAGGCGCCCGAGCATGCACTGAAGGTTGGCCAAGTTCCCCATGGTGGTTGCCACTTCTGGGTGCTCCGACCCAAAGATTGCGACCTTCAAGTTCAACGTGCGTCGCTGAGTAGCCTCAGCCTCGGCTAGAGAGCCCATCAGTTGTTGAGTATTTCCCAAGGTTCCTAGCGTGGAGGCATATCTCCGACTCTGTTCACCGAACGCAGCCTCTTCGATCGACAGTGCGCGGGACAGCACTGCTGTTGATTCTTCGGGCTGACCGAGGGCTTGGTAAACCATTCCAAGGTTGGTGAGCGTCGCCGCTACCTCCGGATGCACCTCGCCAAACGAGGCCTCCTTGATTTGAAGGGCACGCAGGAGCTCCTGTCGAGCTTTCTCAGGCCTATCAAGCTGCCGATGGATGTTGGCCATATTTGTCAGAGCCACCGCGGTCTGTGCGTGATTGCTCCCGTATGCGACTTCCGCCATCTCCAGGGCTTTGAACTGAGAGCGCTCGGCATCGAGGAACATGCCGAGACGAGCTTGTGAGTTGCCAAGGTTGCTATAGATCACGATGAGCTGCTCTGGATCCTTTGTCTGAGCAGCAACATGGACATCTAGAGCCACACCGAAGGAATGAAGCGATTCGTTGAGTAGACCCATGGCTTGTTGGACCATTCCGAGGTTGCAGTAACTCCCTGCAAGTTCGCTGACCACGCTCGGAGGCCCGGCGGCTTCCAGAATTGCAATTGAACGCAGGTGCGCCGCGCAGGCTTGTTCGAAGGCGCCCACCATCAGATGGGCGTTCCCAAGAAGGCCAAGGCCTGCTGCCATCTCCTGCTCGTTTGTGCTGGCGCCCTGCTCGCGGAGCGACATCCCGTCCACTGCGGCGATGACTGCTTGCGAATATTGACCGCGAAAGCCAAGGCTCTGTGCACAGTGAAAGAAGAGGTGTGCGGCACGGTCAGGGTCTAGGGGTGCGATGTGCAACGCCATCGTCATGACGTGATCCGAGAGATCGGCGTTCTGGTCGATGCTGGTCGGGTCGATGGGACTCGCTGGCATCGATTCTTCAAGGAGATCGGCCGCAGAACGGACCCGCGCCTCATACACAGATGTCACATCATCTCCAAAGGGCTGTTGCTAGTGCAGACAGAGGAAGGCTGAAGTTTTGGTCACAGCGACGCGATGTCCACGCCGAGATCGCGTAACAGGTTTGCGGTGTCCAGAGTGTCCGGATGAGTCTCACCAAGACTCGCCTGACGGCCGCCGTAAACGTTGCACAACAGCACGATTGCGTCGGACAAGTTGTCACCCGACCCCAATAGGCACGCAGCTAGGTTCGACTGCGCCGTAAGTGTATGAGGGTGCAGCGCACCCAGCGATATCTCCAATTGTTGGACTACTGGTTCAAGGAGTTTTTTGGACTCATCGAACCGATCGCTCTGCGAGTAGGCAGTGCCCAGATTCATCCGAAGCGTGAGGATGTCGACATCAAAGTTGCCGTCGGAGTCCTGTTCGGCGTGAACGAACGGCTCCAGTAGTTCGATCGCCTCGCTAACCCTGTCTGCGGATAGAAGTGATACCGCAAGGTTTGCCATGGCCTGGGTCGTCGAGTGAGTCGTTTGTCCCTCAATGCGCGAGCGCCTCTGAACCACATCGGCCTGAATCGCGATGGCCTCATCGAACCGAGCTAGTCTCCAGAGCGACGTCGCGAGACTATTGCTCGCTGAGATCGTATCGAGGTCGTCGTTGCCGAATTGTTCGGTAAGGCTCTGGACCGCTGCGATGTCGAGCTCGACTGCATCTTGGAGTTGCGCACTAAGTCGATAGGCCGCAGCCAGATTCGAACAAGCAGCCCAGTAGTCGCGACTGAAGGACTCTCCTTCTGCACAATAGAACCGAACAATCCGCTCGAATACCTGTACAGACGCTGGGTCACCGCGGGCCAGCAGTCCTAGCCCTGAGCCTGCCAAGAGCCGAAGCGCTGAAGGATTCATTTGCCGAAAGTGCGAGTCTGCGTGGTCGGTGGATCGCATCACATGTGCGTCGAGCGCCTTCTGCCGGTCGAATCCCTCAGGGTCCAGCGGATAGCGCGGCAGTGAGCGAAGAATCACACGAAGCGCATCTTCGCGTCTCACCGAGTACCGAGAAGTTGCATTCGGCTGGTTGCCTTGGGTCACTAACTCTGCCCTGACGCGACCGTGTCGAAGGACCGGCATCATTCGGGAGCGGTCGGCACCGGTTGCATCAAGTTGTACCGGGTGACGTCCTGGACAAGGCGATGAAGAGAGATGAAGTCGCCGGATCGTTCGACTAGAGAGAAGTCACGTAGTTCGTTGATTGCGGCGTCGAGATCGATCGGATCGAGGCCGAAGTTCTCTTCATCGAACAGAAAGAGCGGAATGTTGTTTGGTGCGTAGAAGCTGATGATCTCGAGGATCTCAATGGCTTTGTGAGCCTGTTTCGCTTGGAGAGCGTCGACCGAGACGTTCCATGTCGTGTAGACGGTGCGGTCGATGGCGTTGTCGCCGGCTTCAAGGAATCTCTTGTCGCCGAGGAGTGCCTCAGCTCGCCGCTTGTACCGATCAAGGTAGTCGGTGAGCGTGAGCTTGTTTATTCGGATGTAGGCCGCTGCCATCGAGAGGGCAAGAGCAAGGCCATCCAGGAGTTCAGCGATCTCGGCTGCTGCTTCGTTCTCGTCCGCACCAGACGGACCGGAGGTGCGACCCATCTCGATGCGAACACTCTCTGCAACTCGACTGAGCCAGCTCTCTGACTCCTCAGCGGAAAGTTTGCCGAGTTTGATCGGGTTGGGCCAATCCTCCGTGTCCGCGCGCGATGTCACCACGAGCTTTCCGGTGGGGACATCCTTTCGAAATTCAACGAGGTCCGATGGATGTTCTGCGTTGTCGAAGACGCAGAGCCAGTTCTTGCGACTCCGCAGATGCGCCTGCACCGCATCTTCAGTCTTGTCCGGGGATACTTGGAGTCGCAGCGCACTGGCCAGTCGGCTGTAGGAGGAGCTGACGTTCTCACCATCGACCCACCATATGAGCGAGTAGTGGTTGCTGAAGCGGTGTGCATATTCAAGTGCTAGCGCCGTTTTGCCCACTCCGCCAAGCCCGAAAACGACAGTGACTTCATCGGCACCGTCGTCTAGGTTCACCGCGAGCTCTTTGAGAGCTGACTCGCGCCCGATGAGGCGCTCTTCACTTTCAGAGGTGATTGTCTTTCGCCGCAGTGGAAGATCCACGGGACCAACATGTTGCAGCGGGCCGATAGCATGATCCGCAGGTGCGCGGGGGGTCCAGACGAAAGTCTCCCCAGGGTCGATGACCGTGTTCACGGCAACTTCCCACGACCAATCCGACTCATCTGTGAGGTACTCGTACCCCATACTCAGCGCATCTGCAAAGGACGCACCGAGCCCTTTCATGTCCGTGCTCGCATCGACTTCGCCGGCTGAAGCTACACCCACGACATCCACGATCGCCCAATCGCGAGGAGGACCGTCAAGATCTACCAGCGCCCTCTGTACAAAGTTCGTAGGAGGAGACTTCCACGTCACCTCGGCAAGCTCGGCTGCGTTACCGTCCCCGATGTGTACTGCGACTAGGGCATGCCGCGTGCGGCTCGTTGTCCCCGTTCGATCAATGATGACGATCGCTGCTGGTAGGCCCGCGTGGTTACATGCCGAGGCAAACATCACTGCGATATCGAGGCAGGTTCCGTGCCCTGGTCTACCTAGTACCTCCTCAGGGGAGCGCACTTGCTGAGCGTCGCCCGTGCTGGCTGGATGCTCAAAGCTATAACCGATCGGGTGTATCCATAGGGCGTTGTAGATCTTCTTGAGACGCTCAAGCGCAGGCAGATCGCTTTCGCCCGGCAATGCTTCGACCTTGGCCAATACTTCGGGACGGAAAGCCTTGACATGCTGAGCGATAAGAGCTGGGTCAGAGGTACTTGACCATGCGGGCACATCTGTCATGTTCGTGTCACCAATCTGTCGATGCTGCCAGCATCGCCCCATCTAAAGCGTCGTCTACTGTTTCTCAAAGTACCCCAAATGGAGGTTCCCTGTTTTGAAGCATCTTGTCGTAGTCATTCCTGGGATCGGCGGCTCAGAGCTGGCAGATGACACGGGGCCGGTTTGGCGTGCTGGCCTAGGGGACCTGTTACTCCCAATTCGCCACGACCGGCTGAGCCTGAGTACAAATCCAACGCTGCACCCACGCGGACTAGTTACCACCAAAGCCGTTGGATCAAAGAAGAATGAGCTGCCTTGGTTGCCTGGGTGGACTGTGGTCCATGGTTACGAGACCATGTTCGATCAGCTCCAAGCTCAACTGCCCGGCGCACGCGTCGACTACGGAAACCAAGGGGGAGATCCCATGGCTACCGTTGTCGGGTTCCCATATGATTTCCGCCAGAGCGTTGCCGCCATCGCTGAGCGTCTAAACGACGAAGTCGAAACACGCCTCACCGCACTTGGTGCAGTTAGCGATGAAGAGCGAAAACACAAGGTCATATTCGTCGCACACTCAATGGGCGGTCTTGTCGCCCGGTATCTCCTCGGCCCTCTCGGCCGGGCCTCCTGGTGTCGAAGCCTGATCACGCTTGGAACACCTCACCGAGGTGCACCCAAAGCACTCGACCTTCTGGTCAACGGCGCGCGCGTGGGGCCCCTAATCCTTGGAGGTTTGACGAACACGATGAGGGAGTGGCCGGCGCTACACGAACTTATGCCGACCTACAAGGCTATCGGACGACTAGATCCCGACGATCCCGAGAAAACTCCGATGGTCGGTTGCTATCCAAGCGACCTCGATGGAGTTTCCGAGAGCTTCAAGTCCAAGAGTGCTGAAGCAGCAGCGACCCACGAGGACATCACGGAGGCATGGAAGAACATACGCAGAGTTGATGCCCCTGAGCTCGTGGCGATGTACGGTTTTAGCCACCAGACGCAGACATCAGCGACCCTCAACCCATCGACGAACGAGCTTGTCCTAGGCAACCGTCATCCAAGCTGGTTGTCAGCAGCTGGGTGGGAAGAGCTTCGGGGGGATGGCACCGTTCCTGCCGTCGCGGCGACACCTCTGGAGATGGCGGCATCCGTCCGTAACACGGATCGTCTCGACCTACGGCACGGGCCCATCTCCGGGGCTCCAGAAGCCGTCGCACTGATATGTCAGTACGAGCATGTGGGTACGACCGAGCACGTACGAGGAGACTCCGACGGCACCGTCGCTGTGGGTCTGGAGATCGAAGACGCCTATGTCCAGGGAACGGATGCCACTATCGCCGCTGACATATTTGGCCTCGAGGAGCGCGCCGACACGACGGGCGCCAATGTCTGGGGCAAGCTCGTCGATCCCGAAGGTACCGCTCGCGAAGTGCGACTCGAACACGCCCCCGAGGGGGAAGCTGCACACCGCTATCAATTCTCGGTGGACTTAGAGATGCCAGGCACACACCGCGTCACTGTCAGCTCGTCCGGCATCCCCGGAATGTCGGATCGGTCTCTGTCCGACGCCTTCCACGTTGTGCCTGAGGAATAGCCTCCAAGCTGAAGGAGTTTGCTGAAATCGAGCCGAATGGTAGATCCTCAAGTCGATCGGCGAGCAGCGGCTGGCTTGGTTGACCTGATCTAGTATCTGGCTATGGACCTGGAATATCGGTTCTCGCAAGCCGTTCAACTTGTCGATAGAGCCCCTAACTTTGCGTCCCGAGAATCCTCAAGCGTGGAGAGATTTTCGTTGCAGCTTCAGATCACGCCTTCGCCCTTCGTCAGCATTGTGTCGGCGAAAGTGAATCCTGGCTAGCCGCATCAACTTTCGTCGGCTCGATTGACGCACTTCGCCTGCTCTTGTCGGAAGGCATAAGCTCGCGCCGTGAACTCCGCCTATGACGACCGACTCAGGTCTGCAGCGAAGCTTGCCGAAGCGGCAACACCCTTCTCGGCGGACCAAGACCGTTTCGACGACGCTGAGTCGATGGACCGCCATATCTTGGCAGTAGCGACACATCTCTCCCAGCGCACGGGAAGCGTGCAGCCCTCATGCTCGCCAAGGCTGGCCAGAGTCAGCAGGTGAGGTCGAGTTTGGCGCTTGCCGAAGTTAGCCTAAACACCGCAGTCGCTGCGCTAGAGACATTGGGCGCCATCGGTAGAATGGACCTCGCCGTTGCTCTGATCGACCTTGGAAATCTCCAGCGAGAGCTCGGACGCCCTTCTGAAGCTGAAGAGACCCTGCTTCGTGCCCTCGCGATCTTCGAAGCAGACGATCCGCGGTCTGGGGGTGACGCCACAGCAAGAACCTATCTCGGAATCGTGCTCACGGATCTAGAGCGCTACCACGAGGCGGAGCTCTCACACCTGCTTGCTATAGACATCAAGGAGCATCTTTTCACACGGGAGTCGCTCGAGGTTTCGGCGTCGCTTACCAATCTCGCCGTCGTTCAGCAAGGGTTGGGACAAATCAAGATGGCCGAGGCGAGCCTGCTGGAAGCGTTGGCCATTCAGCGACGGTTGTGCGGTCCTAGCTCAATCCGGATCGCGGGCACGCTCGGTGGGTTAGGGGTAGTCCAAGCGAAGCTCGGACGGCTCGACGAAGCAATAGCTACGCTTCGGGGAGCTTTGTCGATTGAGGAGGCGGTCCACAAGGGCGATCACCTTCAAGTCGCAGTGACTTCAGGCAACCTCGGCAGAGCGTTGCAGGAGCAGGGGTGTCTGGACGCTGCGGTGAGTCACGTTCAACGAGCACTTGAAATCTTTACGAACGTCCTTGGACCAGAACATCCCCATACCAAGCAAGCCGCTGAGCAGTACCGGTCCATAGTTTCCGCGCATCCACCTGTTCAATGCTGGGAGGACGGGTTAGGTCGATGAAGGATTCCACCCTTTGGTCAGGCTGAGCGTTGGATGGTGCCTCGGCGACGACAACCACGGTATACCCCTCCACCTTTGCTGCCAAAGCGATCATGCTTTTGAGATGACGATCGGGCCCGGTATCGCCAGCCTGCCCCTCGCTGCTGTCTTTGGCGCAGAAGGCGTTGAAACTGAGTGGGTTCATCGGCCTCGTTGGTCGAAGGGCTCGTCGCTAGTAGCGAGGAGGCCGCAAGCAAGCTCGTTGAGAGGATGGTTCGGCCCGAAGTACTCTGTGAAAATGGTAGCCGCACGGCCGAAGCTTTCTCGGCTGCTCACAACGAGCCCTTGCGCTCTTTGCACTCTGCCGAGGTTGATGAGCGTCTTGCCAACCGCAGGGTGACTGGGGCCATAGACAGCCTCGAAGACATCCAGCGCTGCAGCTTGGGAACACCCGGCCTCGCTGAGTCGCTCTTGGTCCAGCTGCACACAACCAAGGTCACCAAGTCGAGCGGCATACTCCACATGACTCCGATCGTGAATGCTCTCGACAATGCCCAGGGCACGGGTCTGACTCGCCTCTGCCTCGTCGAACCGCTTCTGAAGATGTTGCACCACGCCCAGGTTGCCCAATGCGCCGGCCACATCCATGTGCTGGAGCCCATGGCTGCGCTCCAAGATCGTCAGTACACGAAACTGAGAGCTCTCGGCCTCCCCCAGTCGGCCTTGCAGTTGTTGCACAATCCCGAGATTGCCAAGCGTGATTGCAATTTCCGGGTGGTCCGCAGGGAAAAGATTCTCCTTGATTTTCAGAGCTCGGCAGAGGGTTTCCTCGGCGAGCTGAAGGCGTCCGTTTTCTTGTTGGATAGCCCCAAGGCTGGTGAGGGCGAAAGCTACCTCGTGGTTTGGTTGCCCGAAGGCAGTCTCTTTGATGTCGACGACTTGCGTCATTGTCGCCTCGGCTTCCGCGAAGCGACCTAGTTTGCGTTGGACGTTGCCGAGGTTCGCTAGCGGGTAGGAAACCGCGAGGTCGTGGCTTCCAAATATCTCTGCTTTGATTTCCACAGCGGCCGCGAGCGTGGCCTCAGCCTCTCGAAGCTGTCCAAGGTGCGATTGCGTCATGCCCAAATTGGCTAAGGTGGCTGCCACGTGGGGGTGATCGACACCGTGCATCGAGTGGAGAATCTTAAGAGCGCGCGTTAGGCACACCTCCGCTGCGAGGTACTGGCCCAGGCCGAACGCCAACCTTGCCTGTGTACTCAGTGCACTAGCGATCCCCACATCATCGCTTTCATCGAGCTGTTCCAGAATGCTAAGGGCTCGATCGATGGCCGCCATCCCTGGCGCATACTTAGCCTGTGAGCAATAACTCCTGGCACAGTCATCGAGCAGCGCAGCAGCACGCATCCCATCAACGTCTTGCAGGTGCCCTGCAATAGCGACAAGGTGGTCGGTCAGCTCTGCGTACCGCTCGAAGCCGGACGGATCGTCCGGGTTCCGGGGCTTCGACCTCAGAACAAGCGTCATCGCTCTTTGAATTGCTCCGTCCGCAACAGTAGCCGTACAGGTCACCCACATTAGAAGCAAACCGGACGCCTCCCGGGGCTACCACGTTGAGTAGCTTGAGAGGAAGTACCCATACCTCAGCTAATTGGGTCCAGTCCGTTCGCCATTGATTAGCGCAAGCCGCGACTTGGCGGCGACCGTATCTCGGTGGTCCACACCCAACACCGACTCCATATCTTTGCAGGTAGCTGAGAGTAGCTGATGCGCCTGTGCAGTTGCTCCCGAGGCGTCTTGAGCTGCTGCCAGATTCACCTGCCGGCGGAGTACATCGGGGTGAAGTGGCCCGAGCGCAGCCACACTTCGGTTGACAATCGATTCTAGTGATGCAACGGCTAGTTCAGGTGAGCCTCGCTCAGCGTGGATTCCGCCCAGCAACGCAAGCGCACGGATGGCTTCAGGGTGACCCTCGCCAAACAGAGTTGCTGACGCCGCTGCTGCCGTTTCGGCGCGATCTAGCGCCTCATCGAGTTGGTCGATCATTTTCAGGAGGGTGGCAAGGTTGGCGAGCTGCCCAAGGGTCTCGCGATGGTTGAGTCCCGAAGCATTCATGCGGGATTCCACCAATGCCCTCTGGAGTTCCATTGCCTCATCAACCATGTTCACATTCCGAAGTGATACGGCGAGATTGCCTCTTGCCAGCAGGAGAAGTTCATCCTCGGGTCCTGTCGTACGCTGGAGTCTGCGAACCACTCGTTTGCCTAGTTCAATTGCCTCTGTATCTGAGCCGTCGCCGCGAAGAGCAACGATAAGATTCACTTGAGCGCATAGTGTGGTCGAATCATCGGGGCCAAGCGCTGTTTGCGCTCGATCCACGGTCGCTCGGTGAACGGCAAGGCTGTCTTTCAGGCGTCCTGCGTGATGGTACGAACCAGCAAGGCTGCTGCAGGCTCGCAACGTCCTCTCGTGGTTCGCCCCCAGTGTCGCTTCGAGGTGGTTGACGACTCCCTCCTCAATCACAATTGCTTCCTCATAGCGTCCTCGACACCACAGGCTGGTACCGCACATAGCGAGTATCTCCACGGCGGTTTTGGCGTCGTGCTCGTGCAGATGTGCAGCGACAGAGACAAGATGTTCGGTAAGAGCAGCGTACGCATGGAATCCAGCAGGGTTGTCCGGGTTGTCCGGCAATCGGCCCAGAAGAACCTCCACTGCACTCTCGAGACTCACTCGGTAAGAAGATTCCCCCATACCCCTGCTCATTGGGCACAACCGGAGTAGCCCACCTGGAAGAAGCGCGTCGACTTCATTGCATTGTTCCTAGGCTTGCTCTCGCCTCGATGGTCTGATGGTGGGTCAGGCCAAGCGAGAGCTCAAACTGGGACACGACCGCTGACATCATTTCCTTGCCCTTTGACCTCTTTCCCACTTTCCAATACGCCGTTGCCAAGTTGTGTCGCGCCGAGAGCGTCAGCGGGTGGATGTCGCCGAGAGAACCTGCTGCCTCTTCGACGAGTTCTTCTCCGACTTCAACTGCATGCTGAAATTCGCCGGCAGCGAAGTACGTCGACGCCAAGTTCACTCGCAATAGAAAAGTCGAGCGCCGGTGCTCCCCAAAGAGTTCGACGTGTCGCTCAAGGACGTCCGTTTGAATGCTGATGGCCTTGCCGTAGCACTTGAGTCCCCAGTACGCAGTCGCTTGACTGGTGCGGGCGGCGAGTGTCGTCTCGTCATTCTCTCCCAAAGCTGCTAGCAGCTCGGGCACTAGTTGCTCGAGCGAGAGAAGACCCTCTTTGTATCTACCCGCTGTAACGAGAAGACTCGCAAGTGCATGTCGAGTCTCCAGAACCTCAAGCGCCGAATCGGCTGTCCCAGCCAACAGTTCGCCTAGCAACTTCTGTGCCCGGTCGAAATTCCCTTGGTGAACGAGGGGGGCAACGGCTCCTCTCTGCACGAGCCTCGTCGAGGGGTCCTCGGGCCCGAACACGACTTGCATCCGGGCGAGTAGCGGTTCAAAGATGTCAACGGCCTTGTCAAAGAGCCCACGCTCCCTTCTACTCCGGCCCAGTCGCGCCAAGAGCGACCAAACACCAGGAAAATTGTCTCCTGGATCGCGATCGGCAGCAGCAGCAATGTGCGGATCAAGTTGCGCTTGACGAGCGAATGTCTCGTGTTTGTCCAAATCATGTGGAAGCGCCTTTGCAAGGAGTGCGATCGCCCTTTGGTGTACGTCGGTAGCACGGCTCACAAGCCCAGAGTAATACTGCTGGCTCGTCGAGCGATTATCGGTTCCGCAGCGCATAGCCCTAATCGCTCCTAAGGTGCGGCCATGAAAGACTTCGATCGGCACAACGGCAGCTATCGCCGTCGTCTTCAATCCGCCCTTCATGTACTCACTTCCAGCCTTCCTGAGAGCCCGCAGAATCCTGAGAATTTCAACGACTACAGGTCCCTTGTAGCGCACGCTATTTCACTCTTGAACTATCGGGATGGCCTAGATAGGCAACGTCTAAGTGAAGCGCTTTACAGGTGCGGGGTCGCGCAGTGGGCATGGGGCGACTATGAACGGGCACATAGATCGCAGCAGTTTGCTCTTGATCTAACCGATCCCGGTCACAAGTCGTCGCTCCACACCGGCAGGGTGCACCGAAATATCGGGAATATTCAGCAGGGTCTCGGACGAAGCACCGAAGCACTGCGCTCTTATGAAAGCGCCCTAAAATACTTCAATTCGAGCGAAGACGAGGAGGGAGCCGAACGGGCTCTGACAATTGGCAACCTGGCGGCAGTCAAACAGTACATCGGCGACTACGAGGATGCGATAGCTCTCACGCAGGATTCACTGAGGCTCAAGCGAAAGCACTACGGCACACGAAGCATGCAAGTCGGCCTGACACTTGGCAACCTTGCTGAAATCTACGAGGAGACTGGATCCCCGGCCGAGGCGATCTCCATGGCAGAAGAGGCCGCAAGCATTCGCGAAGAACACCTGGGTCCGCTGCACCCGCTGGTTGCTCAAAGTCTTGGCTCAGTCGGACGACTCCTTTGTGGGATTGACGGTCGTGAACAGGAGAGCCGTGCCTATCTAGACCGAGCCCTGATGGTCACGACCTCTGCCCTCGGTGTCACTCACCCAGAGGTGGCGATCGCACTTTCCGGCTTAGCAAAATGGCATAGGCACGCTGGGGAGTATCAGGAAGCAGAGAGACTGCTGGTCGATTCGCTTGAGATCGAAGTCGAGGCCTTTGGTTGGAACCATCCGGAAGTCGGCGTCACACTCAGAGAGATCGCGCGAGCCTGCCAGCTCCAAGGCAATTTCGAGCGGGCTCGAGATCGTCTGACATTGGGGCTTTCAATATTAGTAGAGCACTTCGACCATGGCCATCGGCATTTGCAAGTTGCGCTGATTATGGCCAACGAACTTGGTCTTCGCCTAGATCAGCCCTCGTGAAGACCCGAGCCAACGCCGACGATCTGCTGCCGACGGGCCGGACAGCGATGTTGTCAGCGATCATGTTCGTTTCCGCCGCAGTGGTCTCTTGATCTAGCTACCGGAGCCGCTCCGGCTGAGAGGCTCGAACGATCTACGAGCTGTACTCCGGATCGACCGTCGACTTCGGACTCACATGCTGTCACACCTGCGGGCAACAGGCCCGTCGAGGCAGGCAAGTTCGGGCGCGTGTTCTTTTGCGAGCCTGCGGCGTGAGACCGAATGCGGTTCTCGAGCTCTATTCTTCGAGCCACTTCGCAACTTCGGCCCTCGTTGTTGGCGCGTCAGGCCGTTGATAGCCGTGCCAGGAAGCTGCCCATGCCAAGTTGTCGAGCGCGAGGAGAAACCACAGTGGCCAATGGCTCATCAGGGATCCTTTCACGATCAGTTGCTCGATCGCGGCGCAGGATGCCCGGTCTGTAGTCCACCGCAGAGCCCAACCCGAGCCGACGGCCCACTGGCCGACGGTGAGGAGGGCCAGGACCGGGACGGTCACCGCCATCGCATGCTGGACGGTGTGCCCTGCGTGGAGAAAGGACCACGCCAGCGCTGTTGCCAATAGTGCTGGAAACGAGTGGACAGGTAACTGCGTGGACACGTTTCCGCTCTCGTTGGTTTTCGGTCGAACTCGCGCTGCGGCAATCTCGATAGCAATCTTGGCCTCGTTTACGAAAACCTCCCATCGTCTGTCGGATGGGTCGATCACCTTGAGAGGCTCAATTCGCCCATCGACAGCGCGCTCTCCGAGCTCGGCCATATCTCCGGGTCCGACCAGGCCAAGTTCCTTTAGCCGCGTGAGTGCCCGGTCAACGTTTGTAGGGCGAAGTTCAAGCAGCGTTGCCAATTCGCTCGCATAGAACGTGCGGTGATAGGAGCGAAGCCATACCGCAACGCTTAGGAGCTCGTAGAGGTTGTACACCTTCTTCGAATGCTCCCGAATGATCTGGTTTCTCTCTTCTTGATTGAATGCAGCCACGGGTCCATTTGAGTCCGCAACCAACAGGGAACGCAAAGAAGTCCCCGGTCAAAGGGGACTTCGCTCCAACGGTCGCTCAAACTCTCCCCGGTGACCGGGGACGTTTCTGGACCGACTCGAACTGATCAAAGATCCTCCCCGGTGACCGGGGACATCTATCCATCTGTCGTCCAAACTCTCCCCGGTGAGCGGGGAAGAGTTCTTGGGCCTAAGAAAGAAGTTTCTCGATTGGTCCGAAACCCGGTCGTGTCAAGGCCGGTCAGTAACCGCAAGGGTTTAGCTGTCCACAGCGCCGTCACCCCAACCAGGTGTCGTGTTGCCGATCTCCCCTATGAGCGAAGACTTCATTGAAGGTGGCGCCCGTGCCGTCGTATGTTCACGCCAAAATTGTCGAGTACTGGAGTAGCGCGTGGCAAGAGAACAGACAGCAAGGTCGACCCGAAACCGAAGCAGTGCACACGGCCTCGCAGGTGTCATTGAGGGTGTAGCTCATCCGCGAGCCGAGCTAGTGCGGACGCTCAGAGCTCGTCATCGGCTCCGTCCGATGTCCGGACGAGAGGTTGTGGAGGCCGCGGAAACCTTCGGAGTATGTCGCTCTACGGTGTATCGCTGGCTAAACGGCGATGGCGCCGAAGGTCGCCGGACCCGGGCCCGCCTTTCTAAGGACGCAATCGAGCTGATTTATGACCATCGAGGAAACATTGCTGCTGCGTACCGGGAGATTGCTGACCTGCCGGACACGCCGTCACGAACGACCTTCTATCGAGCCGTGCACGAATCGTTGTTGCCAGTTGAGTTGGCCCATGCAAGTGGCGGGACCAAGGCAGCCTTGGAGTACCGTGCTGCCTTGTTGCGGCCACCGGTCGACCGCCTTGAGGTCGTTGAGACAGATCACAAGCAGCTGGCAATTGATGTCTTCTGGCCACGGCACCGCAACCCGGGTCACGCCTGGGTCACGATCTTCCAAGACAGTTTTAGCCGAGCGATTCTGGGCTACGCGCTGTCCAAGTATCCCTCCTCGGCCGACATTCTTGCGGCCGCTCGAGAGGCCTTCACGATCGACCCGGACACCGGCATTGGCGGGATTCCTGACGAGCTTTGGTTTGACCGCGGTGCGGACTTTATGAGCGATGCGGTTGCCATTGCCTGCGCCACTTTAGGTATCGAGGCACGGCCACTTCCTCCGTACAGCCCGAACCTGAAGGGGAAGGTCGAGCGACTCAACGGCTCAATCGACATGATGTTCACTCGTGACCTACCCGGCTTCCGCGATGGACCGCTTGACCGGAAGGGGAAACGCCCCCGGTCCGTCGGCTACATGACGGTCGAGTCCGTGGCGGCGGAGCTAAGGGGCTGGGTCCATTGGTACAACACAGAGCATCAGCATCGCGGACTCAATGGGCGGACGCCTCTCGAAGTATGGGGCAACAGCGACAAAGCGATCCGGAAGATTCCCGCCGAGGAATTGCGCTGGATGTTACTCAAGGCCGATAGGCGCAAGATGCAGAAGGACGGTCTGAGCTTCCGTGCAATCAAGTACACGAGTCCAGCGTTGAGCGGAAGAGTGGGGGAGCGGCTCCTCGTGCGTTTCATGCCGCATGACTACAGAAGCATCGAAGTATTCGATTTGCGCGATGAGTGGATCTGCACTGCGTTCCCACAAGGCACGCTCACCGAGGAGCAGGCGAGTGAGTTCAAACGCCAGGCCCGCGAGCAAGAGCGCGACGCGAACCGACAACGACGCACCGCAGCCAAGCGGGGCAAGATTCGGTATGGATCTATCACGGACAACATCGTTGAGGACGTTTCCGTTTACAAGGAAGGCGCGCCGGTAGACGCGAGACGGAGCATCAGCGAGGACGACCTGGACATCGCATGGCTAAGCGGGGAGGACCGGTGACCCCTACCGGGTTTCTTGGGAGTGGTGATCACTTTGTGGAGACCGTCTATGTCGAACGCGCTCGTATCTGTGTGCGAGACGTTCTGGACTCGCAGGCAATCGGACTCTTACATGGTCCGGCTGGCACCGGAAAGACCTTCACTGCCCAAGCAGTCACGACCGAGCGGCCTGAAGTCTCAGTGCGGTACCTAAAGTTCCAGACCAACCCGTCGCCCCGATTCGTAGCCGCCGAGATAGTGCAGGAGGTCGGGCTGCAAAGTGTGCGGCGTGGCGAGAATCGATATGCGCTGTTGGACCGCGCAGAAGACATCCTTGGGTCAGGGACCTTTCTGATCGTCGTCGACGAGGCCCAGCACCTCAGCACCGCCTGCATCGAAGTCTTTCGTCATCTTTGGGATCTGCCCCGGACCCATTTTTCGTTGTTGCTTGTCGGCGGCCCTGGCACTGCCCGGGTTCTGGAGTCGGAACCCATGTTGAGTTCTCGCATATACCGATCAGTGAAGTTCCGCCCGCTGACTCCTGCCGAGGTGCTTCGCCACGTCCGGCGCCTTGACCCGCTATTGGAACCTCTCGGCGACGAACAGCTTTCCTGTTACGACGAGGTACTCAAGGGGAACTTCCGGAACTGGGCGAAGTGAGAGGGCCCCGATGATTGGTCCGGGTGTTATGCGGCTTGGGGTTGGTGGGTGTTGGTCCAGGTTAGGGCGAACTCGTTTGGGGTGAGGTCGCCGTGGGCGGAGTGGGGTCGGTTTTGGTT
>Ga0114957_1002869_pt1 | contig 15953 bp, 22 predicted proteins | sample BantaG_FD_87175 | JGI IMG/M metagenome (GOLD analysis project Ga0114957, IMG submission 87175) | Marine algal microbial communities from Bantry Bay, Ireland - BantryBay_4 metaG | ecosystem: Host-associated > Algae > Red algae > Unclassified | place: Bantry Bay, Ireland | collected 2014-11-21 | reverse complement strand
GGGGGGGGGGTTCATGGTGAAGGGATGCCGGGAAGTGGTGGGAAAGCCGACTGTCGAGGTGATTGCTAGCTGGGGGGCGCCTCGCAGCTGGGGGGGGGATGGGACTCGGGGATTGTCTGTTCCTCTCCTCGCCGCCACTGCAACGCTCTTGCCCGTACGGGCGTTGCGAGGCGCATCCAAGGTGCCACACCACCACTGCCGTCCGGTTGTAAGCGCTGCCACTGACCAGAAGAGCGACTGGCGGTGCCCCTGGGAGAGGGAGTGGCACTGCTTCTGCCCATGCACAGGGAGCGCTTGGCCTGCCGCTGTGCAACGCTGCCGGCAGTTGCTATTCCTGTCACAGTGCAAGCAGCGTACAGTGACCGCCGTGACGTGGGCTGGCGGGAGGGTTCTGGTGAGAGACGTAGTTGCCATGAGGCAATGCAACGTCGTGTGCCTATGGCGTAGGCGTCGTGCTCGCCCGTTGGGCGGGAAATGTACCAGTGGAAAACCAGGAGGCTCTCAGACGAGACACATGTCGCATCGTTGACATACGATCGACGTAACTTCCTTCGCCAATGGTATCAGAAACCATGGCCGATGAATATTGATATATATCGAGAAAAGAAACCATCAATGATGATTTCCTCGAAATCTTGCAACCCTGCTACAGTGTGCTCGCGTCATGAGAGAACTGTCTACAAGGGAATTAGCGCCGAAGCATCGATATATCGGCGAATCGAGTCGACAATGGAGCTTACAGATGTGGTGATGCCTAAGAATTCTCTGATGTCTTCGCAACAGTTTTCAACGATCGCTCTGGCCTGCGACGCGCTGTCGTCGCTCACACGTGCAGGACGTGGACGCGCCGTTCTTTGGTCGCTCAGGCAATTGCCGGTGTACGCACATTTCTTCTCCAGCTCTACAGCCCTGCCATTGTGGTACCATAGGCAGAGTTTTGAAGATCTGCCATGACCAAGTCGCCCTTCACTATGGTGCCATCAGAGGTGTCCCCGGACAGTAACAGCCCGACCGCTCCAGGTATGCGCAGAGTTCGTTCCAGAGGCAGTACCTGTCGCAGTCTGCTACAGTCTTCAATTTGTTTTTTTGTTCCCCACTATGCGCACGTTCTAACTGCGGCCTCGTGCTCTATTTCATTGCCCCGCAGATGCGCTTCCCTTGTTTCGTGTTCCTCTGCGACCTAGATGCGCACCCTTCAGCGGTGGTAGTAGTGCCGCAATCGCATGAAAACGAGGGCAGTTCTGAAGGAGAAGGTATGCACTCGCAAGTTTTCTGTTTGGAGTGCGCAACCGACGCTACAGCCTGTTTTTCGCGCGCTTTGGTGATTTGATTGCGTAAACACGACATTTTCTGACCATGCCTGTGTCGTATTCCCCTACATTCTACACTATTTCCTCTTCCTTCGTGTTTCTTTTTGCCGCGGATGTCCCCTGTATTTCTGTTCCCTTTCGTTACGCTTCTCGCTTGTTGTCTTTTCCAAAGAATCCGGCAGCACGCCGGCGTCGTCCCTGAGCGAGGGCTCCCCCGAGAAGCGCAACCAGACACGTAAGCAGGTTAAGGTAAAGACCAAAGTCCTGATGGTGAAGGACGTGTCAGCCGGCATGGCAGTACAAGAGGCTGCGGACAAGTGGGGCGTCAAAGTTCAGACGGTATACGACATTTAGAAATAGCGCGACAGCCTTCTCTCGTGCCTGGAGAGCAGCAGTCACTTTGCCGCACGCAAGCACCTCACCCCTGGCCGGTACCCTCTGCTCGACGCGGCTGTGTCGACGTTTGCCAACCGCATCCGGAATCTGCGGCTGCCCCTCAGGTTTGGCCTGCTGCAAGCCGAGTGCAAAAAGCAGGTCCTGGCGATGGGCATGAACGGCTTTTCGGCGAGCCCCTGCTGGGTCTCTCGATGGCTCAATCACAGCGGCTTTGGTGGTTTTGTGCGGTTGTACGGGGAGGGTGGCTCCGTCGACGAGGAACTCATCGCGGAGGGTATGGACCGCGTACGGTCGAAGCTCGCCCCGCTTCATACTGACAACATCAACAATGAGGATGAATCTAGATTTACGTACAAGTGCCTGCCGACGGGGACCTACCTATCTCCGCAAGAGTCCTACGAAGCGGCGCACGGGACCAAGGCCATGAAGAAAAAGGCGCAGACTACTTATGCGGTGTGCTGTAATGCCACTGCCTTGCGCATACTTCCGCCCTTCTGTATTGGCAATTCCGCTGTTCCTGTTTGCTTTGTCGACGCCGGCGCGGAGAAGCGCCGCCTCTACTAATTAAGATCCAAGGCTTGGATGGTCAGCTTCCTTTTTGAACAAAGGTTCACATTGGTGTGGTACCCTGAAGTGACAGCTCGGTCATTGGGACCATGGGCTTCGCTGTTGGACAATGGCACTGCCTACGGCAAGCTGCTGCAGCTGTCAGGCGTCACCTACGTGTTTTAGCCGCCGAAAGTGACGGCGCAGCATCAGGCAATGGGCCGGGGCTTTATTGCTGGTAACAAGACGCGGGCGCACTGCGACACGATGTCCCAGACGGCCGACTCGCTGACCAACCGGGACGAGCGCCTGGTTCAAGCGCGGCCTCGGAAGCGGGGCGCCTGCGGGCTGGACTATGGCAAACTTCCACATGTACTGGATGCAATCCGAATGATCATCAGAGCAGTGGCACACGTCACACAGCAGCCGGTGGCGCGCTACAGGCTGAGCGCCAGAGTTCTTTCAGTCGAGCAGGCGGTTTATGGACGGCTGGAAGCGTGCCTGCCTCCGCCCGAGGGCGACTTTACAGCTGGCCAAGATGTCACCAGAAGCGGGCTGTGGCACTGCAATTTGCTTGTGGTCCACAGGACCGTGCCCACTGAAGGGACAGGTACCGAGTCGGCGGCCGCTTGTGCCTTACCCACCGATGATGACGGCGTGTTCTTTGTGGGTGATGTGGGTAACCGGGTTCATTGCTCTGGTGGGATCCAAGAATGTGAAACTAGAGAAGTGGATGGGCTCACAGGTGTGGAGGCTGATGAGGTGGACTCGGCCGCAGGGGCGGCGCGGATGGCGGCGTTGCTGGCACGAATTTCTGGCGCAGACGTGGATGGAAGCGCCAGTGCGGATGAGGCAAGTGTTTCCGATACGGGTGCAGAGCGCTCCACTGACTCTGAGGGGAGTGGTTAAGTCGTTGTACGAAGCTATCGAGAGTACATGGACACTTAACGTCAATCACGCAAGTGCCTAACACACAACGTCAATAAATTACGTGCTGAACACACAGCGTCAATCACACAAGTGCCGAACACACAATGACGATCACACGAGTTCCGAACATTGGCATGACCACAAGGTGACATGGTCGACCGGGCTTGTGTCGAAAGACGCAGATAGTGAACGTGAGAGGGTCAAAAATGGTGTGAGGCTCGTGTGAGGCTGTCTGAGAGAGGAACCACCAAGGAGGAAAAAGGCAGACAGACATTTTCACTCTGAAGCAACGGTGTAGGTGGAAACAAGACAAGTGCACGGGGTAGGAACAGAAGCGAGACTATCATAGAGGCCCCAGCACGCATTGTGTACGGCTACCAAGCCAGCACTCGGTGGGCGTAGGGTCGGGTGATGGCGAGCGCAAAGAGTGGAGCAATATACAAGCGTTGGCTTTTGAAGCAAGTACCAACATTCGGCCAGGGAGAGGAAAGAAAATGCTAAAAGCATGCAGGGGTGATACAGAAGCGCCAACAATTTGCACGACGCAGCACAGAGAGGGGGGGAGGAGGTGCGGAAAGGGCCCATCAGAGGAGCTAAAACTGCATTTGACGGACACTCCGAAGCAAGCTGAGTGAGATCTGAACACGGAGCTCCGATACGGGAATAGAGTATACATCGATGCTGTGACAAAACAATATGTCAAACAGAAAAGTATGAGCGTCTTGGGAGCGTAGGCAAGGGAATGTCGGGAGGAAATCAATAAGAAGAACGGCTGTTTCCTGTGCGGGGCAATGTGTGCGGAAGTGGGTGTGTGGTAGCCAACACAGAAATACAGAGCTGTTGAGAGCTGTGGTGCCAGAATGGATGAGAAACACAAGTCGTGGGCCGGTAGTACAAGTGACGCTAAGTAAGCCTTACGGGAAGCACCCACGCAAGCGGATGAGAAATTGTAGACACAGGAAGGGGCACATTCAGCACAGCGCCAGAACCAATGGCCGATAGGGGACAAGCCCTCGGCGGCAGAACGGAGGCGAAATGGATCCGAAGCAGAAGATCTTCGCCGGAAACAAGCTACTCATCAGGGTTGTAGGGTCATCACCGCACCGAGTGGCACAGTGGTCAGGGAGGGTATGCGGATCGGCAAGACGAGCGCCATCGCGCTTGACTAAGGTATGTGTGGGGCACGTGGTCGCACGAGAACGCGTGCGTGCAGCCTCGGAAGGCTATCACCAGACTGGGCAGGGGGGCTGAAGTGGATTGCGGGCCACCCGTGCGGCCGCGAGTACATGGATGCACATCGACAGGCGCTGTGCTCAAAAAAAGAGTCGGGACGCGGGCCCTCCGACGCTACGCACGACTGACGATGGGCATCACACGGGTGGTGTGCACTCAAAGGGAGCAGTCCGTGTCACCTACCGCAGCACCCCCGGCTACCGGCTGCGCACCAGCTCCAGCGGCCCTATGAGCGCGGGCGCGCACGCGCTGCGAAAAGAAAGAGTCCCGCTCATAACGCCAAAAGAGCGGGGACAGGACTGCTGGCCCGACCAAGCAACGAGCAGGGGCTTCCATGAATAAATGGCGCCCTGATGTAATGGATACATATACTCGGATAGACTCATACTTAAACAGAACGAGCCCAATTTTACAGACTCTTATCTGAATGGTACAGCCATTTAATGGCTGGAAAGTGGATAAACGCAAGTCCAAATACTTAGCATGCGTGAGATGCAGGTATCTAACTGCCTCAGGAAACTTCACTTGCCAGGCGCCTCACAATGCTCGAAGTCGGGACAGAGGACGCTGGCACATGTTCTAACAGTGCTGAACAGTAGTGAGCAAACTCAGGGCTGATCGTCGACAGTAAACAGTCGTTACAAGCGTCACGCTCGGCCGCTCATGGAAGGCCCACAAACATCAGAACAAGTATCAAGACAAAAGGCTCAGCGAGATACCAAGATGGACACCAAAGCCGCAGTCCCTTGCCTCACATTGACATTCGCAAGCTCACTGCTGGTGATGGTCTGGCGTTGGCCGCGTTCAGTCCGGGTGAACAGCTGGTCTTCAAGTCATCTATCGCTCAATTAGAATCGATTCTGCGCCGCACAAAGTAGCTGTAGAGAGGCCTCAACAGAATGAAAGTGCGGCTTACTGATGGATGACAGCCAATGGGCTGCGACAGAAGCTTCACCGGAGGGCATGCGGTGTTGACCATGCCTTCGAGAAATCGGAGACAAGAGAGTTCAATTTCAAATTGTAGACTTCTTCTGAATGAACTATTTCTCAGGACGAGAACACATCGTATCGTCTGTCTCAGAAAAAGTGCACCATGATTGGCATTTGGTACTGAACAAGAGAACTCAGGAAGGGCAATGGATTGTTGTCGATTCTGTCGACGGTCGCCGACGGCACCCCCGTCCTGGATTAGTCTTCTTCCGAACGGTCGTCTCCGTCGTGCCACCTGTCACCCACTGTGCCTCGGGTGCCTTGCGGATCAAGCAATAATGGGTGCGAATTGATACCTGCATGGATCTGTTCGTGTTTAGGAGTGCACGCAGAGCTGAGCGTGGATGCCACGACAACATGCCGCAGAGACCAACGATGAATTTCTGACAGTGCTTTTCCATTGCCTCCTCTTGTGATTGGTCATTCACCCGTAATATTCTGATGATTGTGAGATTATATATGTAGCGTCCTTGGCCTCGAGAGCCACTTCCTTGGGCGCGGCCAGCTCGTTGATGGCCGCGAGCGAACCGTCTCTGGTCGCTACGACGGCCGTGCCACGGTTGGAGATCGACCCAGAATGCACCACCGGCTGATCCATCTCCCGCCTGGCCTCGGGCCTCCGGCGGACCATGAGCCGGTTGCGGTCGACGCGCCGGGAGACGTAGCCGACGCCCTCAGGTAGGCATCCACGGTGGTTTTGCCCGCCGGCATCGTGGCAAAAGCGGCCTCCAGCTTGGCGACCATGTACTCCGTGAGGCGCACGCCCCGGAGTCTGGGGCGGCGGCGCCCCCCCATGGCATTGACTGCGGCCGACTAGGCGGCACGTCTAGGCCCGCCGCGGCGCCGGTCTCGGCTCGCGACGATACAGATGTAGGAGTGGATGCCGGGCTCGTAGCGCCGGTCTGCTGTGTCCCCACATGGGCGCGGTGGGCGACTGACAATCGATTTACGTGCAGAAGGTTGACCAACAGGGCACTGGGTCGGATCAGATGCGCTGTAGGTCAGCATTGTTGGATGGATCAACATTTCACCACCACGGGCTACCTGCTCAGCCATGCCGATCACCACAGGTTCGGTGGTGCCCGCAGGCTCCTTCCCCCAGGTACCGTCCGGGGCCACACCGGGTCTGTCGGCGGCGCCCAGCACCGCGCCTCTGTCAGGGATGACTGGCGCCGCGGCCGTCGCCGCGGCTCTGACGTTACTGTCGGGCGCAGCGGAGTTGTCCTTCGCAGCATGCGTCCCGTGGCCGCCGCAGTCCCCGGCCAATTCCGCAGAGCCAGGTGTGCGCAGGCTCGTTCCCCACCTGTGGCGCCTGTGGCTACCACAAGGAGTTTTAGTCGGGTAAGACTCACTACTTCAAGGACTGTGTTTTGGTCAAAGATCAGGTGAACTACTCCTCATGGCTTCCTGAAGATCACACAGCCCGCACTGGTGTCCCTTGTATTTAAGATATGTGTCTTTGGACGAGACAGAACGCTTCCCAGTTCTGTTTGTTTCACTTGTTGTCTTCATTTCTTCTCCATTCATCGTTCCCCGTAGTTTAGCAGTGTGCCACGTCCCAACCTCGGTGCTGTCCTCCGTCAGTGGATTCGTCTGCATGCGCTCTCAAACCTGCTGCCGCATGTTTTGGATACACAGCACGCGTTTCTGTACCCTAAAGATGCGTCAAGTGTTTTCTCATGGGGCACGATCCCGATATCAATGCGCTGAAGCCCCGTGTACTCAAGCGCAACATCATGGTGAATGGTGTGACTCTCATCAAAAAGCCGCAGAAGAAACTGGTGGGTTTTTCCACGTTTGCCAGTCCTCCCAGGCTGAGCAGGTCTACGCCGACGTGGCCCAGCTAAGTCAGGACCGATGCTCGTATAAGGAAAAGCTGTTGAAAGGCATGGCTCGCGAGCATTGCGGGCTGCTGGCCAATTTGGCCTTTCTCCCGACTCCAATGTCGGCAGCTGTGCACAACCTGCACGAGTCGGTCTCGGCGGCCGCTCCAGTGACGCCAGGCAGCTCGGCGGCCACACAGGAGCTGGCGCAATGTGCTGACGTGGGGCTCAAAGCCCTTGAAAGCGCCTGGGCTGGGGCTGTGAGGGACTCCACGGGCCGCCCGAGCGGAATTGCGTCTGACGGCGCCCCCGCTGCAGCCCTGCCCCGGCTGAGAAGCCGCACACAGGCTGCTCATACGCATGCCGCTGAGCGCATCCAGTCCGCATCGGTGGCGCTAAAGCCGCCACAGGGAGTCTACAACTGTACGTCCCGCCCCTTTCTTTTTTTTCTGCCAGTATTCTTTGTGCAATTCGCTGCACCTGCTTCTCTGTCTCTCTCACTTGCGCTATGGTTTAGATAGTCAAAAACCAGATTCCGTGGTCTGCAGCATTCCTGTTCGATTATGCTTGTGACTACAACGCACAGCCACGCATCAGCACACAAGACGCGATCTCCTACTGCCAGCTTGCGGCTGACAGTGAATCCCACTTATCCGTCTGACCCCAAATTTTAGCAACTGGCCTCTGAAGAAGGCTTGGTCTGATCCCCACGGGCAGAGAAACATATGGCCCGCCTCGGGAGAGTCTCGTGGGGTCGGTGGTTTTCCCTGTTTTCGTTGGGCCGTTTCTGTTCTCCTGCTGTAAAAAATGCACCCAAGAAAGTATCTGCACCAGTTCTTGCCACAATGACTTTTCATATGACAACAGCTCGGAATCGCACAATACGATCAGAAAAACAGAGTCATTCTCCGTATGTTTGACAGATGATGACCACACTGGTGCTGTCGGACCGGGCGGGGCAGTCCTGTGAAGCGTCTGTCGCGCCAGGTGCGACACATCTGGCTGCGTCATTGTTCCAGGAAGCTTTCCGTCATCATGCCCGCCCGCGCTTCTGGGCCGTTGCCACTCTCCTGCACTCCTGCCTTGCCTCGCCCCGGCCCAGCGCAAGTTGATGCGCGACAAACGACCCCCCGAATAACTTTTCTGGTGTCCGGCCTCGCTGCCCCCATCTGCTCTGCCCCGCTGTCGGTGCAGCCCGGTCCGAAAACAACAAGGCCTTCACAGACAAGACTACTACCTCTTTCACCGTGTTTGAGCGAGACCAGCGGCCTTAAATAGGTTGTCCAAATGGCCGCCACGCGCGCCCTCGCCCCCGTCTCTGCCACTGTGTTGAAGAAAGGCGAGCGGTCCCCAAACGATAGTCCAAATGCCCGCCACGCGCGTTCTCGCCACTCCTCTCTGACCCCGTGTTGGAGCAAGGCGAACGGTCCCCAAAGGATTGTCCAAATGCCCGACACGCGCTTCCTTTTGCGACGAAAACAATTCAAGACAGTGAGTGCCGGCCGATGTGCGCCGCCTGTGCTGCAACCGCACACCACAGGCGATGGACCAACAAGGGGACCTTGGATGTGCCGCGCGCACGCGTTGCCGCCGTGCGGCGCCTCATTTTGGCAGCCAACGGCCCAGTCATCTTAATCGCCCGCATACGACAGCAATCCTCGTAAACCGCCTCACACGCCATCTCCGCCCACGTCTTGCGCAACAGGGCCTCTTGCTTCTTCTCTTGCTTCGACCGCTTGGCACGCGCCGCCTCAGCAGTCGAAATCTTTTTCTCCTCATCCTTCGCCTCTCGGACACGTTGCCGGCGTCCTTTATCGCTTTGGTGGCCATCTTGGCGGCTGTCTCACCCTCGAGGGCAGCCAGCACGACAGGCGCGGTGAGCACAGCTCCGCGTGCGGCTGTGAACAGTGTCGCATTGACAGCCCTTGGGCACTTGATGTCTGTGCGGTTGGACGGGAGCAGCCGTCTGGTCAGCAGCTGGAAGTCGACACTCGCGATTGGGGCACCCGCCTCCTTGCTGAGCTCCTCACGGCTCATGGCTCTTGGGTCCAAAGGCCAGATGCCCACGCGACGAAAAGCAGGGCGCAGTGCGCTCTCTGTCAGCGCGTTGGATGCTGCGCCGGAATTGGAGCGCGTCAGCTCGGTGGTGTTGAACGGGCGGCCTGCGTCTTGGCACTCGAAAGCAATCCTCCGTACCCGCGACCGCACCTTCGGCTGGTAGAGGCCAAGCGCGCTTGAGTTGTCCAGCGCCTGTAAAATGTAATACTTTCGCAACGGCTCCGCGATGACGTGCACATTCGACCACAGAAGTATGATAAGGCCCTTCGGTGACAAGCGCAACTTGGCGCCATCCAGCGACGAAACCTTGGCCTCCTCCGGGTAGTAGGACCGCGCAGCATTGGCAAACATCTCACACCAAACGTCAAGCACAGCTTTATCCTTACCTGGAGGGGACCGCCGCCACGCAATGCTCGTGTCGTTCAGCCACGCCGCCAGCGCCGCGTCCCGCTTAAAGCAATCAGGACCCGTCGCGGTGACAATGCCGTGACCTGGGGCCTCGCCGTCGACCATCACCAAGTGGGGTGCCACAACACCAGCCGCCGCCCCGCACAAGGCCACCGTACATGCGCCGGCGCCAGAAGCAAACGGAGGCAGGGTGACCTCCGGCTTGGTCATTCTCACCCCCCTGACAATCCCGATGCGGCTGGCAATCACCGACGTGCGCGCGTGGGTGTGCGTCTCGTCCATGTTCCATACCTGGCGGGAGGAAAAACTTTTGTCGTCACGGTACATGAGCGACAACAAAGCGTACCAGCGCGGTACCACCTCGGGTCTTGAGTTGCGCGCCCGGCTCTCCTCAAGGGTGCCCACGCGGAACTTCTTCAGCTCTGGGTGTCGGTCGAGGACGCACGTGACCCAGCCTCGCCCCGGGGTGAGGGAGCCGTTGAATCGGGCCCGAGCCTCCGCCTGCCGGTCCAACGACAGCTCAGACAGGTAGAGGGCGCAAACTCGAGAGACGGGATTGAAAAAGGTTGACGGGACACGGCGGCGCACGACACGTCCGTTAAGAAGTAAGTCGCGGGCTCGCGCATGGGACATCCAGAATTGCTCCGAAAAAGCCTTGGTCGTCAGCCCGCCGGGCTTCGCAAGCTTCGGACCAGCGACTCTGGCCTTGTTGAGGTCAGCAGGGTCCTCAGCCCGCGCCGAGCGCTCGCGTGGAGGCATGGCGCAAGGCTGGGGGGAGGGGAGGGTGGTGCGGGTACGGCAGGGGTCGGAATGGACAAAGACGGGGCCGACGACTCAAAAGATTGCACTCCATCTATCGCCAGGGTCGTTAGTTACATGTGAATTGATCTTGGAGAGCGCGCTCTTTTCTTCTCTGTGGCGGCCCTGCGCGGCCCCACGTGATGGCTGTTGTGCGCGCTCTACAACGTTCACGAGCCCTTGAGTTGGCGTGTACGGCGGTGCGCAGAGCTGTTGGGGTTCTATTTTCATTGAATAATTAAAAAACCCACAGTGAGCGTCGGGAGGCATTTCCAGATGACTGCGGTACCCGATTTCATATGTAAACTCTGTGGTTGTCACACGCAAGCCCCTTTTGCTAAAAACTGATGCGAGTGTCAAGAACTGGCGAAGTACGGATACGATCAGTCGGCCCGCCCACTTCGGGCCTTGGTTGTGGATGGCACTCCCCACTGCCGTCATATTTTGGCAGTAGCCCATCGAACTGATCCCATTGTCCGCTCATGTTTTTTGGACACTCCAAAGTGCAAAGGACCCAGATTATTTTGTCTGCTTACAATTCATCATGATGTATCTCACTCCATCCATCAGAGAAGGTCTCAATCGACAAGCCTCAGCGTGGCCTGCTCAGCTGCGGCCTGTTGTGAGCGCAAAGTACCACGCGCACGCAGTCATGGTGCGCAAGCATGCCGTCTCTCCCACCGAGGTACAGTGCAGTAGATAAGTCCAACGCTTCTGTTTCACCCTTGCGCCGGGGAAGAAGATCCATCCCATATGCAGAGCGTTCTCGTTACAAGAGACAGCTCATTCAGATCAATACGAATAAAGCGTGGCCTACACGGACTGCAATGGAAGTCTCGCGACCCATACTCTTTTGTCAACAATTCTCTCGTAACGAGAACGCACTGTAGCTAGACATAGAAGAACATAATTTGCACGAGACGGGAGGCTGATACACGGGACCGAAACTTTGTACGCCAGGTCAGCGGTGAGCTACGGTTCAGCTCTGAAAGTTCTGACGCACAAGCACTTGTCCTCCTCCGGAAGTGCGGAAAGGAAGAGACACGGCGCATGACTGCAACTCCATGGACGTCCTTGCTGTGTCTTCAGTCCCATTGTCCCTCTGGCCTGAATCCAACAAATTTAGACATCGGTAGAACGTGGTCCACGAAGATGTTTATTGCTGCGGACAAGGCGACATGTGTGGTTTAAAACTGTCTAGGTCGGTCCTTGAAATGCGTGACTTCGCCGATTGGGGACACACACGACCGTGCACCGCCCTGGTCGCATCCACCCCCGCCCCCCCGAAGTGCTGGGCCACTACAACGGGCACCTACGTGTCCAGCCTCGTCGTCGTACCAAGAAAACAGGAAAGAACAAGAAAAAACATATACGCACAGCAAGCAAAGGACATCGCACTATTCTATGTCGGAACTGCCGTCGCTCTCCTCATCAAACGAGCCACTCTCTCCCTTCGCACGCCCGGACTCCACCTCCGGCTTCTATTCCCCCATTGATTTTTCCACCGCCAACTTCACCTCACCCACCGCCCGCTAGTTGTTCCCCATCAAAAAACCAATCATACAGCTTGTACTTGATCCACGACGACATGATAGGCTAACCGTCGAGTAGAACAAGAATCCGAGGCCAGTGGGCGGGGAGGGAGTGTGCGGGGCCTGCGGTGCGTGTGGCGGGCACGGTATGAGCGACGGATGCGGCGCGTGGAGAGTGTGTGGGGCGAGCGACGTGCCGCCCGGAGGAGTCGTGGAGAACTGGCGCAGTGATGCTTCAATTACTCGCAAGAGCTTGAAAATAAATGAGATCGACAAGAAAAAAGTTAAAGTGGCATCCATGGCAGAGAATCCCCCTCTTCTTCTTGCAACAGCAGAGAAGAGCCGCTACAATACTCCTCCTTCCGCGGCCATTCGCGGCAGCGCCGTAGGTCCTTTTTTGACAAAAAATGCACCGACATGGCGCCTGTACACCATGTACAATCGCCGGACAAAATGGTCCACCCACTGTGGGTTTGTCGGCCATGCAGATCTGGACTTACGAAGAATCTGGTGGAAGTTATTGCTGACCTCCAAAAAATGGCGGTTGCAGAGTGGTTGCAATCATTCAACAGCGTACGTGGACCAATGGAAAGGCTAGGAATCGTGTGAGCTCCTTACACATCGTCCTCATGCAGCTCTGCGCACTGGAAACGCACATCAAGTTCTCAAGAAATCTCAAAAAAATGCTGATCTCATGAGAAATCACAGGTTTGGCGCAGAACCCTCTCTATGCCGTCTTCAGGCCCAAGCAAGCGGCCCAGAAATCTCAGGAAATCTCATTGTTGGCTGCAATGGCTCGGCGTGACTCCTGAAAGACACGTTGATTGGCTTGCAAAATTACTGGCGGCAATTCTCAGCCAATAGTCCGATCGTGGCCTGTCGAACAGCCAATCGGACTTCCTTTCTGTGCTGTGTCGTCGGCTCTGGCACCCTTCTCTCTGCAACCACCATTTTTTGGAGGTAAGCAATACGTCCTGGGAGATCAACAGGGCACATTTCAGGCGGTGAAACACCACCACACCGAGACGCCTCGGGCTGCTATGAATCGCCACCAACGGCGCCCAGGTTGCCGAGAAAAAAACAAGTCACCAGGACCATGTCACCTCGCCAACGCACCTTTCTCGCCCCCCAACAAGCTGCCACCATCAAGCAGATGGCTTTGAGAAACAACAACAACGCGGCGATGGCTCAGGCGATCGACCTCAACCGGAGAACTGTTGCCTACGTTGCCAAGTCCGTGGGGAATGGCGCTTGGGCGGCCAAGGTCGATGGTCGGGGCCGCCCTTCCCTCTTTTCCCCCCGTACATCCGCGCCCTCGCCCGCATTGTCAAATTATTTCGCTTCTCCTCCGTAGAGGACATCACGCGACGGTTGAAAGAACCTCGGACGAGCGCCGGGAGCACCCGCACGGTACGGCGAGCCATGCACAAGCTGAGAATTTTGACCGCCATGCCTGCCACCAGGCCCTGGGTGTCGGATGCAAATAAGGTCAAGCGCGTGGCCTGGGCCGAAGAGAGACAGAGCTGGGGCGACAAGTGGGGCTGTGCTTTCTTCACAGACGAGTCGTCTTTCGAATTCAAACGTCCAAGCCGTGCGCGCGTCTGACGGTCTGTGGACGAGCGGTTCAGGCCTTCGTGCCTCCCGCCGTCCTTTCAGAGCGGTCGACAGACCCTCATGGTTTGGGCTGGCTTCTTAGCCCGCGGCCGCAACCCGCTCCGCCATGTCAGCGGGTCGAAGAACACGAAGCAGTACGAGGAGGTACTCGCCGAAGACATCTTCAACTACATAGTGGCCGACTACTGCGCTCCGGACGCCGCCTGGCTGCGACAGGACATGGCACCGTGCCTCGCCTCGAAGAGCAGCAAGGCCGCCAAGGTCTCCCTCTGGCTCAAGCCCCTGCCATGGATGAGGCAAAGCCCTGACATCAACCCGATTGAGAATGAGTGGAATGAGCTGGACAACCGCCTCCGCTCTCGGGCCACCTCCCCCAAGAACTTGGACGAGCTGTGGGAGGCGCTGCGGGCGGAGTGGGATGGCATCCCCGCTGCGTTATTTTCCTCCCTTCTACAGTCCAGGCCCCGCCGTGTGAGTGCCGTCATCGCTTCCAAGGGCGCCGGCGCCAAGTATTGATTATGGGGCAGTGAGGAGGGGGTGACGGGTTCGGGGGGGTCGCCACCACATTTTTCATGCTTCTCAAACGGTCTTTGGCAGTGACGTTCGGAAGGGGGAGAAAGACAGTCAAAGCACAAAGTCCCAGTGGCTGCCTGCGCTTCCAGCCTACAGGGGGTCATTGATTGCGTGACAAACTAAGATTTTGGACTTGACACACAAAGTAGGTGGACAATATTGTCCACTGACTGCGCACGTTCTGGAACGTGGCCACGTCGCGACCTTGTGATGTATGAACTCACGGGCATTTTTTGTACTTAAGGTCTTTATATTTTCTTTTCTCGACCGCACTGTACTCCTTTCCACCATCAGGATGCTCGTCAGACAGATATTTTCTGCACAGGTAATGAATGCTGCTGAGTACTGTGCTCTTCTAAAAAGTACTTCTTCTTGGTTGATGAGCCGTTCGCTGGTGCGGCGGACGCATAGTGGGGTGTCTCCCATCAGTCTAGCCATATGGGATAGACCTTTAGTCCCCGGAGCCCGCGTCTCTTAAACCCTCTCAGCCGTGGCTGCTCCCGCAGACACCCACCCCCTCAGCGGTCCCTAGTGGTCCCGTCTTCCCGCCGGACGCCTCCGCCCGGCTCGCCCAGTCGCCTCGTTCAGGCTGGGTTCCCTCGCACCCAGCACCCTCCACGCGTCCGCTCCGCCGCTGGTAGAGTCGCCCTGCCTCCCCGCCGCTCCGCCACGCGCCCGGCCCTCGGCCGCTTCCGGCGTGGGTGGTGCCCACCGTCCCGGTGGCGCCTCCCTCGAAAGCCGCCACCAGGCGCGCGGCGCTCCCCGGGTGGGGAGCCCCCCCGCCATAGGGAGGGTGCGCCACTCCCGATGGCGCCACCCATCCGCGGGGATATAGAGGATACTGAGGGCACTGGGGTTCACTTCGCGGGTGCTCCCCCGTGCCCATAACACGGCCGAACCCCAGAATATTCGAAGTCGCATACGATGGGAATTTTATCGTAACCCGCCACATAGATTGTATTTTTTGATTTTTATCGCGGTGCCAGCGAGGTGGCGACCTGGAACTTCGCTGACGCTGCCGACTATTCCCCCCGCGTACATCCTTTCTGCGCTGGCTTCCTTTGTCGGCTACTGCCAGGTGCCGCGGGCGGCAGCGCGCCGCCTCGCGGCCGATGGCGGGTGGCTGAGATGCGGCTCTGCTCGTTCAGGAACGACCTCCGCTCGGCCGCCTCCAGTGGGAACGTGGCCGGTGCCGGCCACGAAAAATAAACAACCATCCACGACATAGCCGGCTCCGTCGGCGGCACCGGCGCCCCCTCCACCTCCGCAGGCCGCGCCGGCGCCGCCAACTGTGTCGGTGGTGGCGCCTGTTCGGGGGGGGGGGGCATCTGCGACGGGACCGGCACACAGGCGGGCACCACTTGTGGTACAGATGTAGAAGGTGGGTCGTAGCCGGTGACGACGGCCGCCTCAGCCTCGGTTGCTCCGGTCGGCGTTTGGTAAAGAAGATGCCCGAATAAAGTGATCGACAAATATTAAAAATACAGATGTTCAATTAATCGTTAGCTTAATCAAAGTCTTTTGTGAAGAGTTTGAACATTTGCCATCTGTGGTTCCACGTCTGTTCGTACGGGATCAAGGGTGGGGTCAGGATTACAATCATATAAACTGTGACGCAAGTGAATTTTGTGACTGGCCCTTGTTGTGGGGTGCGCGGACGCACGGGTATTTGCCCCCACACGACGAGGTGCCCCCACCCCCCGCCCCACCCGCCGTTCGGGGAGGGTGCGGGCGCCGACGCC
>Ga0114957_1002868_pt1 | contig 15961 bp, 15 predicted proteins | sample BantaG_FD_87175 | JGI IMG/M metagenome (GOLD analysis project Ga0114957, IMG submission 87175) | Marine algal microbial communities from Bantry Bay, Ireland - BantryBay_4 metaG | ecosystem: Host-associated > Algae > Red algae > Unclassified | place: Bantry Bay, Ireland | collected 2014-11-21 | reverse complement strand
TTTCAGGTGTTAGAAATTGTGGGTGTTCCACAGATGCTGGAACGATGGATACTGCTACGCCTTTTCAATTATGCGAAGGCAGCCCAGTCGCAGCGGCTGGCCTACATCAAAATGATGAAGTATTAGTAGCTGGTGATATATTGGGTTTTATCCTGCACGATAACGCAGGAGGAACAATAGGAAATATTTTTGAGATTAATACAACAGGTAATTTTAACTTTCTTCCAGCTATGATGGTTGGAACAACCTATTATATCTCGGCCATTGCTGGCCCCAATGATGGTATGGGAGGAATTGACCTGTCGCATATTTGTACGACGATCAGCATTGGTGTACCGGTGACCTGGCATGCTACACCGTCAGGTACGATTAGTGGAATGGAATCAATATGTCGTGATGACAATGCAATTCTTACCTTTAATTTTGCCAGTGGAACGTCGCCTTTTGATGTTGTTTACACCGATGGAACAAATAACTTTACGATTGAAGATATTACAGATGGTGCTACAGCGGCCGTTAGTCCGGTTGTTTCTACTAGCTTTTCTATCGTATCAATTACAGATAATACAGGAGCAGCTTGTACCGGTTCTGGTAATGGAATAGCGGAAGTAACATTACTCGAAAGTCCGGTGTCAGATAACCTTCAAGTAATTTGTAATAATACGAATACAGAATATCAGGTTACCTTTAACATTATTTCTGGTGATCCTAATAGCTATATAGTGACTGGTGCCGGTAATTACGATGCGGCGACAAATGTGTTTACCAGTGATTTTATTGCCAGTGGAACTGGATATAGTTTTATCGTCAACGATGCAAATAATTGTAATCCACAAACGGTAGAAGGTACGCACGTATGCGACTGTACAACCGAAACCGTCATGATGGACAATACCTTGATTGAAGTTTGTGATGGTACGACTGCAGTAGGAACATTCACTGGAATGCCAGTACTGGATGGAAACGATGCGTTCGCCTTCGTACTTCACGATGCAGATGGCAGTCAGTTGGGAAATGTTTTAGCAATAAATACGGTTCCTGAGTTTGATTATAACAGTATGCTAACCTATAGAACAACCTACTATATTTCTGCCGTAGCAGGAGATGACGATGGATCAGGGGTGCCGATTCTAGATCGTACCATGAGCCCATGCTTGATGGTCTCACCTGGACAACCAGTGATATTTACGCCTATTCCTATGATTGATATTATAGGAGATACGACGATCTGTGCAGGTGTTGAGCATACGCTTCGGTTTGATATTATGGGGGTAGGACCGTATGATGTAAGTTATACCGATGGTACGACTACCTTTAATTTGACGGGTATTGAAAACGGTCATACTGTTCCAGTAATGCCTTTGGATACAACGACCTACAGTTTAATAAACGTTCAAACTACTGACGCGCCGAATTGTGCAGGAAACGTGTTTGACGGAGCGCAGTCGGTAATTGTCAACGTATTAGAACGACCAGATACCATTAACTTTGTATCTACTTGTAATGAAGAAGGTACCACCTATACGATTAGCTTTGAAATAACAGGAGGAAATCCTATTTTATATCAGGTAACAGGATCACCTGGCCGACTGACAGGTAATACGTTCATCAGTGAGCCGTTGACGAGTGGTGCTACTTATTATTTTGAAATCAATGACGGAACAGCTTGTGCTCCTGTAATTATTACGGATGAAGTACGCTGTAAATGTACACCAGATATTTTACCAGTTATCAGTTTGGAAGAAGGCATTTCCTGCCCAGGAGAATCAGACGGCGTATTATCGGTTAGCCCTGAAAATGGAATTAATCCTTATGTTTACGTATGGAGCAATGGAGATGTTGGAGAAGAAATTGATAAACTCAATACAGGTTGGTACCACGTCACGATGACGGATGGTAACGAATGTGTTTCACAAGATTCTTTCTTTTTGAGTCAACCAGATTCGATTACTGCGGAATTTATAGTAACGGATGTTACCTGTTTTGGTGGAAATGATGGACGAGTAGAATTTGTAAATGTACAAGGTGGTGCAGGTGATTACCTATATGACTTTGATGTAAGAACCTCTTATATTGAAAATGAATTTTTTGGTATGAGGGCTGGTACTTACATTGCGATGATTACGGATGCGAATGGTTGTATTGCTGAAGATACGGTATTTGTGAATGAACCTGAAGAACTCATTGTAGATTTAGGAGATGATCAGTATCTGGAGTATGGTGATAGTGTAGAGCTGGTTACCGGATTCAATCAGGCGGTAAGTCAAATTGTCTGGTCATCGACTTCCGCAGTGGAACCACCAGACACCAATACTTTTATTACCTATGTACGTCCGTGGCAAACCACCACTTATTCCGTACAGGCTGAAAACGAATTTGGCTGTATGGGTGAAGGTAGTGTAACGGTATTCGTAGATAAAACCCTGCCCGTATATATTCCTAGTGCATTTTCACCAAATGGAGACGGAGCAAACGACCGCTTCCGAGTGTATACTGGTGATGGAGTAGATAAAGTACTTTCTATTCGAATATATTCCCGCTGGGGTGGCCTATTATATGAAGAGAAAGATATTGACCCTGTTCGTCAAAATTTCGGTTGGAATGGTAAGATACGTAATCGACTAGCGAGTACAGGAGTTTACATATACGCAGTAGAAGTATCGTTTGATGATGGAACGAGGGAACTCTTTTCAGGAGATGTAACGTTGCTGAGATAAAACAATTTTTTTATTAGAAATAAAGATATTAAAAATCCCTCTATGCTGTCAGCATAGAGGGATTTTTTTGTCGGGAATAATTAGAATAAGTCTGTTACCTTTGCACCAGTTTTTAAATAATCTGGTATGTTAAAAATTGGTTTGTTTGGTGTAGGGCATTTGGGAGAAATACATCTGAAATGTATTCAAAAAATGGCCAATCTTCAGTTAATTGGGTTCTATGATCCCGATCCTACACGGAGTGCTCATATCGCTGCTACCTATGATATTCCTGCTTTTCCTACTGCTGAATCACTATTAGCAGCAGCAGATATTATTGATATTGTCAGTCCGACCACCACGCATTACGAGTTAGCGTTGCTTGCGCTACAAAAAGACAAACATATCTTTATTGAAAAACCGCTGACTAATACCCTCTCAGAGGCGAAAGCCCTACTGGACATAGCGGAAAAAAAATCAGTAAAAATACAAATCGGTCATGTGGAACGATTTAATCCTGCGTTTCTAACCCTATCGGATACCTTACTGTCACCTATGTTTATAGAAGGACATCGTTTGGCAAGTTTTAATCCACGGGGTACGGATGTGTCTGTTATTCTCGATTTGATGATTCACGATATAGATTTGGTACTTAGTTTGGTGGATGCTCCAGTAAAAGCGATTAGCGCCAGTGGGGTAGCAGTGGTAAGTGATACGCCGGATATTGCCAATGCGCGGATCGAATTTGAAAATGGCTGCGTGGCCAACCTTACCGCTAGTCGGATTTCTTTAAAAAAGATGAGAAAATTGCGACTTTTTCAGAAAGATGCTTACATAAGTTTGGATTTTTTAGACAAACAAGCCCAAATCGTGCGTTTATACGACAAAGGCACAGTGGACATTTCGGAGGACTTACCCGTTTTTGAATTGGAAACTAACCAAGGAACCAAACTCATTCATGTAGAAATGCCCGATATTGTCGAATCTAATGCGATCCAGATGGAATTGGAAACATGGGTAGCAGCTATCCAGCATGATACTCCGACACGGGTTACCCTGCGGGATGGTTATCGGGCTTTGGAAGTAGCTCATCGGATAATGACCGAAATTGAAGAACGTAGAATTGCCCATAAGTAAACCTATTTATGAAATTACGATTAACGCTTTTAGTACTTGTCTTTCTCTTTGTGACGATAGCCGGATGTGATATTATCAATCCTGAGGAGGAGATACCAGCCTACCTTTATATTCCCGGATTCACTTTAAACACCAACCTCTTAGATGAAGGCTCTGATTCTCATAAGATTACGGAGGCCCATCTTTTTGTAGGAGGACAAAAGATCGGCATTTTTGCGTTGCCCGCTACAGTCCCCGTCTTGGCTACAGGAGATCAAGAGATTCAGGTATTCCCTGGCATTAGAGAAGACGGTCTATCTAATATTACTGATGTTTATCCTTATTATACACGCTATGTGACCAACATTATACTTGAGCCAGCCATCGTAGATACCATTCGACCCGTTACCGCTTATGCTGATAATGTAAATTTTTTATTCGCTCCACAGGAAGCTTTTGAAGACGCTACGCTCAGTTTTGATACGGATTTGGACGGCAATCTGGATAATGGTATGGAAGTGAGTACACTGGATATTTTTGAAGGTAGCGGTTCTGGATTGATTCGGGTGAAAAAAGAGGAAGATCAGGTAGAAGTAGGATCGAATTTATTTACGGATTTTCCTCCGGTAGGCACCCAGACCTACCTGGAGATGGATTACAAAACAGAAGTAGTTTTCATTGTGGGTATCCTGGGATATGACGATAGGGGAATCGCAGTGTATGCAGAATTTGAAAAAGGAGTGAATCCTAAATCAAGCTGGAATAAAATCTATTTTAATTTCTCTCCAGAGATGAATGCTATGCGTAATTTTTCACCGAGTATTGTTGAATACCGTTTTGCTATTTTTACAAACTTACTAGAGAGTGACCAGCAGCAAGCGGATATATTTTTAGATAACATTAAACTGGTGCAAGCCCGCTAATATTATGAATCGGGAAAAACGAAGGGCCATTTTCTGGTATGCTTTGGCGGACTATTTGATGGCCATGCTGGCATGGGCAGGGTTTTTTCTGTTTAGAAAACATATAGAGAACATCCCCGTAACAAAAGATATTTTACAAGATCCTAACTTTTGGTATGGAGTTATATTGATTCCGATATGTTGGATTTTATTTTATAGCCTTTTTGATAAATACCACGATCCTTTTCGGATGTCTCGGCTCAATACAATTGGTCGTACTTTTCTGCTAAGTTTCATTGGAGTAGTCCTGCTCTTTTTTACATTAATTTTAGATGATTTTGTCATTGGATATCGAACCTATTATGTATCCTTTCTAACACTGTTTTTTAGTCATTTCTTTCTAACCTCAGTATCCCGAACCATATTCCTCACCCTTGCCAAACAACGGGTCAAATCAGGTAAGATCAGCTATAAAACCTTATTAATTGGAGGTAACCAAAAAGCGCGCGAGCTTTACGAAGAACTTACTGCTCGCAAAAAGGGACTTGGCAACGACTTCATTGGTTACATCGACACAAACGGTGGCGTAGTGAACAAGCTGGAATCATCCCTGCCTTGCATGGGAACCGTCGATGCTATTGAAGCGGTCGCTAAAAAACACAAGGTTGAGGAAGTCATCATCGCCATTGAAACCTCTGAACATAACCGCATTAAAGATATGCTCAACGTTCTTTTTAATCTGGAAAAGGAAGTGAAAATCAAGATCATTCCAGATATGTATGATATCATGCTCGGTAGTGTCAAAATGGATCATGTATTCGGTGCGGCCCTCATCGAAATTCGCCGAGGAATAATGCAGCCATGGGAGCGAGTTGTGAAAAGAGGATTCGATATAATAGCTAGTTTTACTGTACTAGTATTGTTAGTTCCAGTTTATTTATTTATTATTCTAAAAGTGAAAGCGTCGTCTGATGGCCCTGTTCTCTACAAACAGGAAAGAATAGGTCGCTATGGAAAACCCTTTTTGATTTATAAATTTCGATCTATGTATCTAGATGCCGAAGTAGCAGGGCCACAACTCTCCAGCGACCATGATACCCGTACTACTCCGTGGGGACGCGTTATGCGTAAATGGCGCCTGGATGAATTGCCGCAGTTTTGGAACGTAATAAAAGGCGATATGTCACTGGTAGGCCCTCGCCCTGAGCGTCAGTTTTTTATTGACCAAATCATGGTTCATGCACCACAGTACCGCCAGCTATTACGAGTGCGCCCAGGTATTACCTCATGGGGGCAGGTGAAGTACGGATACGCTTCCAATGTAGGAGAAATGTTACAGCGATTGCGATTTGATATTCTATATATTGAAAATATGTCCCTGGCGCTGGACTTTAAAATTATGATTCATACCGTTCTGGTATTGATTCAAGGAAAGGGAAAATAGCCCTTTTTATATCATTATATTTGCCTACTATACTGCTTTTGGAATGGTTTTAGAATTACTACCCGTGGAAGCTTCTATTATTGAAGTTATTCAAACTAAATAAGCACAACATGCGGGGTCCCTTTTCATTTACTAAAGAGAAAAAACAGGCTATCATCGCGCTATTACTTAAAATGGCCGGGGTAGACAAGCATTTTGATGATGCGGAAGAAAAATATATCCAAGAGATTGCTGTCCAAATGGATTTAGACAAAGAAGACCTCATCACCATTCGTCAGACACCTACCAATTATCCGTTCATCGTACCCAAAGACGAACATGAACGAATGACCATTCTTTATTATGTCCTTTTCCTGATGCGTGCGGATGGAAAAATTCAAACATCAGAAGAAACCCTTTGCTATCGCGTCGGTCTCCGACTGGGTTTCAACCACAGTATGATCATGGATATGATCGCCGTTCTTAAGTGTTACATGAAAGAAGATGTGCCACCAGAGATAATGCTAAAACATGTTCGCAAGTATCTTAATTAGGGTGGATTAGTTGATTGGTGAATCAGTCATGACCAATTAACATTCCCACCAATCACCAACCTACCAATTAACTAATTTTCTCAATAATCATTGCCGAAGCACCACCGCCACCATTACACAGTGCAGCTAATCCAAATGTTCCTTTCTTTTGTTGCAAAACATTACTTAACGTAACCAGAATTCTTGCGCCACTCGCACCTAGCGGATGACCTAACGATACGCCTCCTCCAAAAACATTCACCACATTATCCTTAATCTTCAACTCTTTATTGAAAGCCATCGTTACATTGGCAAACGCTTCGTTCACTTCCCAGAAATCAATTTCCGTCTTTTTCATACCCGCCATCTTTAACGCTTTTTTAGCCGCTAATGGAGGCGCAATTGTAAACCATTCCGGTTCGCGAGCAGCATCTGCAAATGCGACGATACGAGCGATCGGTTTAAGCTTTAATTTTTTCATCTTGTCACCACTCATCAATACTACAGCCGCAGCTCCATCATTGATCGTTGACGCATTAGCAGCAGTAACGGTACCGTCTTTGGTGAAGGCAGGACGGAGGGTAGGAATCTTTTCGAACTTTACTTTTTTAAACTCCTCATCTTCTGTCATCACGATTGCATCACCCCGACGTTGAGGAATAGTGATAGGAATAATCTCGTCTTTCATCATCCCACTTTTAGTCGCTTCTGCGGAACGCTCATAAGATTGAATCGCAAAAGCATCCTGTGCTTCCCGAGTAAAATCATATTTCTTTGCCGTAGCATCCGCACATACACCCATTGCCATTTGACCATAAGCATCTCTCAATCCGTCCTTCTCCAGGCCGTCCACTACTTCTCCTGATCCGTATTTATGACCCCATCGCGCTTTGGGCAAATAGTAAGGAATATTCGACATGCTTTCCATACCACCAGCTACCACTACATCGTTATGGCCCAACAGGATGGATTGTGCACCGAACATGATCGACTTCATACCGGAAGAGCAAACTTTATTAATGGTTGTACAAGGAACATCTTTTCCAATATCTGCGGCCAATGCTGCCTGACGAGCAGGTGCTTGTCCCAGGTTAGCAGAAACGACATTACCCATGAATACTTCTTGAACAGCACTGGCTTTCACTTTCGCAGCCTTTAGGGCACCTTGAATAGCAAAGCTACCAAGTTCGATAGCAGAAAATCCGGATAACGCACCACCCCAACTTCCAATAGGGGTACGCTTAGCAGCAACAATATAAACTTCTTTCATTATTTTTGTTAATTTGGTTCAATAATTTAGTTATGCAAAAATAGGCAAATTTTAACGGTTCAAAACTACATTTTTATCTTATGACCTTACGATACTTATCCTGTTTACTATTGATTATTCTGGTAGCTTTTAGTTGTGAAAATGATCCAGCTAGCCATGCTTCCTCACCGACAGGAACTACTCCTGTTATCCTGCCACAAGATACGCTCACCCGACTCATCGTTGCTATCAATGATTTGCAGGTACGAGCCGAAGCAGGCAAAGAACACGAAGTATTGGTTACGTTAAAAGAAAAAACGATGTTGGAGTCTACGGGAAAAATTAGTCCTCATAAAACCAAGACTACCATTAGAGGGATAGTGCGCGATGAGCCTTGGCTAGAAGTGAAAACACCAGACGGAAAGCAGGGGTGGGTTTTTGGCGGCGGCTTAAAGGTTGAAGGAAGTTCTGAAACACCAGTAGCAAAAATATTGCGCAAAGAAAGATTGACCACCATGTTTGGAGCGGCTAAAGCACGTCAAATTTTACAATATCGTACTGATTTTTACGCTGCTGAAAACAGTAGAGACATGGAAAACGTTTATATTAGAGGAACTATACTACGTGATTCATTGACTGGGCCACTGAGTGGGAAAGTAGAAATCATGGATTATAAAAAATTGCCGGAATTGTCGTGGCTGGAAGATGCGATGCCGGGACATACCCTGCGCATGGTGGCAGAAGGTACCACGTATTATTTGTTTCAGGATTATAAAAAATTAATGAACAGCGCAAAGAGAACGACGGGAGAGGAGGATGATGTTTTTTTTAAATTTATGACAGAAGTGCATCCCTTTGATTCTGTTGAGCATTTTTTTCCGGTTTGGTTTACCCAAAATTGGGACTATGGCGGCTATAGTCGCTTAGGAACGGGAGTACATTTAGAGATGTTGAGAAAAATGAATACTTTAATGGAATCGCAACAACTCTTTCGCAATCCGGTATTAAAAGGGAAGATGCGCCTGCTGGAGGATATTTTAATTAATCCAGAAAAACAATATGGCAAGTCTGCAGCGGATATTCAAAAAGAGATAGACGATATATTGACTGCTGATTTAGCAATACTGTCAGCTGGAGAGAAAAACAGCCTGATGCAACGCAAAGCCGTTTTTGATAATCCGAAAGCTACGGGAATAACTGTAGGGATGGAGCAGTAATAACTTCAATTTTAAAATACAATTTGATCGATTATGAATATGTTTCTTTTCATACTGACGATTGCAATTCTGGCGGGTATCACCTTTGCAATTATCTTTGCCATGTATATTATGCTGACCAATTTTACACCTGGACAATCTAAGGTTGCCGCAGATGTAGACAAGATGAAAACAGAAATACAACCTTGGATTGAAAGTCTGGTACCGTGGAAAAGAGCAGAGCTGAACCTGCTTTCTTTTAATAATATTAATAAACAAATAAAAAAAGGTATTGTCAAAACAGCAAAAGGAGTATTGACTAGTATCTATCAGGAGCCATTGATTGCTTATTCTTTTAAACAATATTTTGGTACAAATAAAAATGCGGTACTTTATGCGCAGACTGCCGAGCAGGAATTCCAATATCGAATTCGTCCAACTGGCGTAGCGGTATCAGTTGACGGCCGGCCAGTAGGCATCCTTCATGCGGATGGCCGTTTGCTGGCTCCCGAAACAAAGCAGCTTACCGCTCGAATCAATCGCCACTCTGATGAGTTGACACTACCTATCTTAGTAAAAGACAGAGAAGTCGCAGGCTTGCTCAAAACACACCCTGACCAGCCGGTCAGCAGTACGAGCCGTGCCTTTGAGTTTGTCAATCAGGTTAGTCCAGAGGAGGAGAAGCTGGTACTGTCACTCACCATCTGGGAATTATTAAAAAAAGAATTGCCTCTACCCGTAGTAAAGCAGGATTTGGTCGAATGAACTCAAAATAAACTCAAAATAAACTCAAAATACAGTAGAGATAACCAGTTCAATAACACCGTTTTAATTATTCTTTAACAATACCCGCTGTATCCTCATCGTCTATTTGGCGTCTAAATAGAAAATCATCCAAACAATGAAAAAGATACTAATCCTACTTACAATGCTGGCTTTCACTACTTTTCAGGCGGAAGCCCAGACCGATACGAAGAAAATGCAGGATCAGCTACAGGAAATGACCCAGGAAATGCAAAAATTAATGGGCGAATTTCAAGGACTGATGGGGAGTTCGATGGAATTAACAGACACCCTGATGGTGAAAGGAATTACACCATTGACCGAAAATCTACGTGAATTTGAACAACTTTCCGGTGAAACCACCGATTTTAATGAGCTGATTGACCTGATGCAATCACAGATGAGCGAGTTAGCACAGCAAGATTGGAGCTCTTTGGAAAGAATGTTGAAGAATTTTTCAGAAAAACTACCTAAATCAGGTAATAATTCTGGAACCGGAAATAAAAGTCAGAAAAGAGCTAAAACAGATATTTAAGTAAATGTAGAGGAAGGATATTTAGTAATGAACTGATAATCAAATAGTTATGAGCTAAAATGGATTGTTAATAGAAAAATATTTAGTCTAATAATAGAAATCCCGTCTATGCTGTAAGCATAGACGGGATTTTTTATACCTCAAGCTACCCTTTTATTAGTAAATATATAAAAATGAATTTGTACATTTGTTACTGCTCTGAAACAACCTTTCAAACTAACCGTTGTTTCTATCATCAGATACCAAACTTAAACCCTCGAATAAATCATATTTTACAGCCTCCTCTGTAGGAGGTGTAACCTAACCCTAGTTATTATGGATATTATTGATCACGCGAGAGTTATTATTTATAGAGTTAATAAGAAAGGACTTGAAATTTTTCTAGTCAACTCGAATGAGAAAGGCTGGAAAGTGCCACAAGGCGTACTGGACGAATGTCGCGGCTGTGAATTGACAGATAATGAGGAAGTTATTGAACTAGACCCTATCGCCTCCGAAAACGGAGCTACTCACCGTGTTTATGCCATTGAAGGCGAATGGCACGAAATCCCGTCTATCCGAGGCGTATTGAAAAAAGATGTCCGTATCGTAAAAGATCACCTCAAACAAAAGTTTCCTGATCTGGAACAGGGTACTTATTTCGCGGTAAAAGAAGCCGTAAAAAAAGTGATGCCAGAGGAATATGCGGTACTCAAAGAACTAAAAGATGTATTATTAGACCGAAATCAGGCAAAATACATTTAGGACTTTTAAGCTCGATATTAGTCATTAGCAAAGTTTGGCTAATGTCGAGCCTAGCACTATTCTAGTTTTTTCAATTCCACCCAAATACTATTACAAAAGCCATGGTAGTCTTTTGCTGCTAGTATCGCGTTATGTCTTGCTTTCTCCAACCTTTTTCGTGCTTCTATCGCGATCACTTCATCAACGGTGTCTACCACTGTACCAGATAAAAAATCAATACTTTTCTTTTGTTGTTGGATGGCTTTGGCCGTCTGCTCCAAATCGGGATTTTGAAGATTCTTTTTTGCTAATGCAAAGTAAGCAGGTACTTTTCTTAACGTAAATTCCAATCGTTCCACTCCATCCGATTGTTTATTTTTAATTTGAAAAATACGTCGGGCGAGGGCAGGATATACGTCATAATACGCTGGGTTATTGGTAGGAGATTGCTGCCCCGTCATCCGAAGGATCATTCCATTAAGGATCTCTAGTTTTTCCTTCCGTTGATCATTTAGATCAGGTGTTTCTGGAAAATCAGAAAAATTGTTAAAAACACGTTCATATTTTTTACAAAAATCCAACTCCCTTGCTAATCGTTCGACAGTAGGCAGTATCAAAATTTCCGTAGCGTCCTCTTGTCCCATAGCCGCCGCATAATCAGGAAATAATAGTAATAGCTCCTGCTCAAACTCATCCAACGTATGCTGTAGCGTACGCGGGGAGTCCGATTGGCAACCCATTAAAACGGCAAATAGTAAGATGGAAAAGTAAATTTTCATGTTCAAATAAGTTCTTTCAGCAGAAAGCTATTACCTTTGCAAAATAATACAAAATTATATTTAAAACGTTCAATTATGCTTCCCATTGAAGACCGTGCGCTGATCGAAACCGATTTTAACCTGCCTGGCCAAACCCGTTTTTACCGAGGAAAAGTACGCGATGTATATACGGTAGGAGATCAGCTGGTCATGGTGGCCTCTGATCGGATTTCCTCCTTCGATCATGTATTACCGAGACCGATTCCGAATAAAGGACAAGTATTGAATCAGATTGCTGCGTACTTCCTGGCAGCTACTGCCGACCTGGTTCCTAATTGGGTTATTGCACACCCTGACCCTAACGCAACGGTTGGACATGCCTGTACGCCTTATCCGGTGGAGATGGTGATCCGCGGATATTGTACCGGTCATGCATGGCGTACCTATCGGGACGGGCATCGCGAGCTGTGTGGCGTGGCTTTGCCAGAAGGATTACGCGAAAATGATCCCTTTTTACAACCCATCATCACTCCAGCTACTAAAGCGGAGGAAGGACATGACGAAGATATTTCCCGTGAGGATATTATTAAAAAAGGCATTGTACCAGAAAGTGAATACTTGGAGCTGGAAAAATATACCAGAGCATTGTTTAAGAAAGGAACGCAGATGGCCGCAGAGCGAGGATTGATCTTGGTAGATACAAAATATGAGTTTGGTAAAAAAGATGGAAAAATATATTTAATTGATGAAATCCATACCCCGGATAGTTCTCGGTATTTTTATCAGGAAGGATATACAGATCGACAGAAGAGAGGCGTACGACAGCAGCAGTTATCAAAAGAATTTGTTCGGGAATGGCTGATGAAAAATGGCTTTCAAGGAAAAGTCGGACAAGTCATGCCTGCGATGCCAGACGAATTTGTAGAAACAGTTTCACAACGCTATATAGAACTATACGAAATATTAACAGGGAAAGAATTTCAGCGGATGGACGGTGAAAATATGAAAAACCGAATTGAAGAAAATATACGCACTTACCTGAACACTGTAGAATAAAGTCTAAGGAATCTCAAGCCATTAGGAATGTTGATAAAATAAATGACGATTCTATACTTCCTCTTTTTCCGCCTATTTTTTTGAACCTATGTTCCTAAAAATCGGAAAGTGATACGTAATAAATTTACGTACCACTTTTCCTAGCACTGTACAATTTGAAGACTGCCCTCTGGAACTTTTGAAATGGAAAACAAAGAGAACACAGAGTACTGTACTTGGCAGAGCCTAAATGGATTCTTATTTATATGAGCGAACAAATGTCAAAAGTTCGACAGCTTATTTGTTTGGAGTTTGTTATAAGTAGAATCCTATAGGGCTTGACGTTTGACTATTACTTAAATGTCAGTCCGAACACCAAACGGTGGCGGCTCACTTGTATTACCACCTCCTTTCACCTGCTTCTTTGCAGCAGTTGCGAGAACTTTCGCAGTAGTCTTTAGATCCTTGATATTCATCTTCTTGTTTTTCATGTTAAAAAGTTTTAAAGGTTAAAAAAATGTGTTACCGTTTCCGGTTAACGATAGTAAAGTTAAGCAGGAATACTAGAAAAACTAATAAGAAAAAATGGGAATAATGAACATAGATATTCGGAAAGTTAATCTATTTTTTTAGATTAAAATACTGATTATCAGTAATTTGAGAAGTTAAATAGGCTGAAAGTAAGACAATTAGTGATTCATATTATGTTATTTTTTAACATAATTGCTTAGATAGTTAAAAAATTCACCCAGTTTTCCATCCTTGGTAATGGAAGCTCGACGAATAATAGGGCTGTGATCTTTTTCTAATAATGCCGCTATAATGGAGTCCGTAAATTGTTTACCAAACGCAGTGGAAGCATCCCTTGGCAATTCATTGGGCAGGTTGTCAATGGTCATCATATCAATGACTCCGGGCTGATGTGGGGCATGCTCTTTACCGGTAATTGGATCGAACCCAAAGATCGGATCGGCAATAGTAGAAGCCTTAATGGTAGCGGGAATAGAAGCTACCGGAGCAATATCACAGGTTACATCTGCGATAACTTGAATAGAAAAAGCTGGATCAGTCATTTCATGTTGAGTGAAAAAAGCGGGTGCCTGATTGTCCCAGTAAACACCATTTATCATCAGGTCACTATGATGAGCATAGGGTAGAAAGGTGTTTTTAAATTCCAGTGGAGATTGGAAAAAATCAGTATTTACAAAATCTTTTCCATTCTTGCGCGCCACATAATCCGAGCAGGAAAGTTGCGTAAAGACGGCCTGATCAAAATCGGTTGCTAAATACTCGTTGGGATTTACCTTGCGGAAACCCATATCTTCCAGTACCATTGCTGCCCCCGATGCGACCCGTCCGGTTCCAGTTAGCACGACTCGCATTTTAGGTAAGGTCATTTTTTTATAAGCGGCCTTGGCCGCTTCATAATCAAAAAAGCTGTTCATCCGAGGCAAAGTAAACGCACCCGTTCGTCTGCCATACGTAAGCACACCATTATGAGCACCTACCATTCCTGCAAAAACGCCAAAGGCAATCAACCGCTGTCCCTTATCATTGGTCAGCACTTCATAATCTATCAGTTGGATGTTTTTTTCCAAAATAGTACGGAGTAAGTCTCTATTATAAGGTTGTTCCTTAATCGTATGGGAAAAGAAAAAGTAGGTTTTATTTGGAATCAAGCTAGCTGGTGGCACTTCTTTTACACCCATCAATACCGCACAGTCACTCAGGTCGTCTTGTAAGGTGATTCCAGCTTTTTGATATTCCTCATCTTTAAAACATCGGTTATCCGAAGACGCTACCACAATCTCTACGGGATATTTTTCCATCAATGCCACGCATTGCGCCGGATTTAAAGGCACGCGTGAATCTGGTGGATTTTTTTCTTCCCGAATGATACCGATTTTCATATTATTATGATTTGTTATGTTATTTCAAGATGTTCGCAAAGGTAGAAAAAAAATTAAATCTTGTCTTTTTCCTGAAAAGAATTTCAGATGCAGATGATTATTTATAAAGTATGTGACATCCTCTTTTAGCCAAATTTTGTTTTGCTTTTTATGAAATAAGCCAAACTGTTTAAAAAATCTATTCTTTTGTGACGAAATCCCGACCACAATGGCACGGTACTTGCCTAACTTCAATTGTTCTTATTTAATACATTCCTCTAGAACAATCTCCACACCACCCACCTTATTTCAATCTATGCTGAGCGCATAGACCACCCACAATTCCCCGTAACTTCTCCCAATTAATTTTAAAATCATTTTTTTTAACATAACCATTTAACAGATGAATTTACGTACCTTGGTCATCACCATTTTTATGACCATTTCGCTTCAAGCGCTAGCCGGTAATCCGACCACGCCACCTACGGGAAAAGCGACCACTTCAACCCTAGCAAAACTTTTTATCTCCGATTACGATAACTCTATGCTATTCATCGACTTTGCCGCCATGAACAGCCAATTCACTAAATTAAGTATATCTCAAAATAACGAACTCGTTATGGAAGAAGACGTCAGCGACTTGCTGTCTTCCACCATCTACGAAGTAAATTTTGATCAACTGGAAAAGGGCATCACTTATGTACTCAAACTAGAAACCGCAGATGGTATTACCATCAACAAAGAATTTGTGATTAATTAGCTCTATTTAGTTTTTTGGAATTTCTCAATGAATCGCCCGGATTAATATCCGAGGCGGTTTTTTTATTCTGATTAAGTACACTCATTTCCTCTTTCGGGAACAAAATTCCACTAAAAGTGGTTATACTTGTATCGTCTTTCCATAAATGTATGCGAAAGACACCCTTACCGGGGCTGACTGGAATCGACAGGAAAGATTATTGTCTGGTAAGCACGTCGGAGCACGATTGGTTACTCCGTTAACAAATAACGATCAAACAAATTTAACTGGCGAGCGTAGCTTTGCCATGGCAGCATAATTCTAGGAATTATCTACCATTGTGCCGTATGGTTGATGTCTGATACACATCGTGCCGCATATTAA
>Ga0114957_1002864_pt1 | contig 15976 bp, 7 predicted proteins | sample BantaG_FD_87175 | JGI IMG/M metagenome (GOLD analysis project Ga0114957, IMG submission 87175) | Marine algal microbial communities from Bantry Bay, Ireland - BantryBay_4 metaG | ecosystem: Host-associated > Algae > Red algae > Unclassified | place: Bantry Bay, Ireland | collected 2014-11-21 | reverse complement strand
TGTTTTAATCAAGGCTAAATCAAAGATTTGTCCTATCGTAATCTCTGCTGGATCTTGATCATCTCCTCCAGTCGTATCTGCTGTATCATTATCGTTAGGAATATCATTTGGTGTAGAATCATCGCCTGGAGTACTATCCTCGTCAGCTGTATCTGTACCACCATCTGTATCACTACCTCCACTGATCTCTGCATCATTGATCAAACTTGATCCCATGAATGTTGCATCGATTACTGCTTCTACTTCTATACTTACACTAGCTCCTGCAGCTACTAAGTCTATCGTCCAGTCTCCAGCTGCATTCTCTACAACTCCTGTCTGACCAGCTACCAATGTAGGTGCACTTAACCCTGTCGGGTTATAATCTGCTACATCAACGTCATATGCATCCAAAGTTCCTTGGTTGAATACAGTAATTGTAAACTGTATCGTACTTCCACTCATATATGGTGGAGGGGTTACAGTTGCGTTAATAACCTTTGTCAATGCTAAGTCAAAGATGATTATATCACCACAAGCATCATCTGTCTCATCAACCGCTCCATCTCCGTTTGTGTCTAATGTACTCTGGTTAAATAACCCTTCTCCTGCTTCTCCACCTGTTGAACCACCTGCACCACATTCGTCATAACTATCATCACCTGATCCATCTGAGAGATTAAATTCTACATCAAATACTAATGTAAATGTATGACAACTTCCAGCTGTTAAAGCTTGGTTGTTTGTCAATGTCCATCCACCTGTAGGTGGCGTCAAAGGTATCAATGCACCACTTGACGGAATAGTCGAACTATACACTGCATTTGTGATCGTAATATCATCATCAAAGAGTGCTTCATCTTTTAAAGTGTATGCACCATCGGCACCACCATCATTACAGACTTCTATTTCATATGTTACTTGGTAAGCATTTCCGCCAAGACTTACTGGTTCTCCAACAAGTGTTTTAGCATGGTAGATATGAGGTAAGTCTGCACAAGCATCATCTGTCTCATCTGCAGTACCATCATTGTTCTCGTCTAAATTACTGACATTATATAAGCCTTCACCAGCACTTCCTGGATCTGATCCTCCAGCACCACATGCCGTGTAAGCTTCATCGCCAGGTGATGTACCTGAATTTAAGTCCATCTCTACACTTACTACTAAAGTATATGTCTGTATTCCACCTCCATTAATGGACTGAACACTTGATAAAGTCCACGGTCCAGTACCAGCTAATGCCAAAGGACCAGGGTTACCTGCATTACTTGCGGCATCTGAACTATACTCTGCACCCGTAATTACGATGTCAGTGTCAAACATCGGTGTATCTGTCAAAGTATAACTTCCAACAGCTCCACCTAAGTTTTCAACGACGATTGTATATGTTACATCCCAAGTTGTTGCACTCGTTTGGACTGGAGTACTTACAGTCTTAGTGTGTACTAAATAGGGAAGATCTCCACAAGCTTCTGCTTCTATGTCTCCCATTCCATCTTCATCCATATCTATGTATGAAGAGTTATATAATCCTTCTCCTAGTATCGGGTCATTTGGTGTACCATCTTCACAAGAGGTGTATTCTTCATCTCCTGGACTATTTGGATCTACTAGGTCCATACAGACAGCTACAGTAACTACATAAGTATGAGTACCTGCACTTGTTATCGTGATATCATCTCCTAACAACCACGGTCCTACTCCTACTAGTGTTCCACTTGCATTACCTGTTGCATCACTTGTATAACTTGCACTTTGGATAACAATATCGCTATCATATCCTGGCAGATCATATAAGTCATACTCACCATCAGCTGCTCCAGTATTCGAAACAACTACATTATAGATTACATCATAGCAATCTGGGCCTGTTACTGTCGCTGAAACAAAGCTCTTTTCAATCTCTATAATTGGACAATCTAAAGGACCACTAATTATGGTCAATGGCTCACAAATACATTGACCATCTCCATCTTCATTTGGATTACCGATATCAGCAATCATTCCATTACTTGCATCACATGACGTCATGTCTACTGTTCCCAAAAGAGTAACAATAGTCCCTGCTGCTATTGGTCCGTCAATCGTAACAGTCTCAACAAATGTACCATCACCACAGTAGAGATCTACATTCAGACTTTCGCCCATTATGATCTCTAAACTGTCAACTTTTATTTCTAAAACATATTCAATATTACCATCGGCAGTACAGGTAAATTCACTGCTCTCTAGTCCTAACTCTGTCTTTTCTGTTGTAAAATCCATGGCAGACTGACCAGTAATTACTTTGAGACTTGGACAGACTCCTCCTGGTACTGTTGGACACGACACACCTGATACACTGGCTATCGCCTCAACCATCATTCCTTTTATAGCGTCACATTCTACATCAAAAGAATTACGTATCTCATAAGTAAAACACGTTGACATTGTTGATCCCATTGTTAAATCTAAAACTGGAATCATAAATTCAACTACCGTCTGGTTATTTACATTAGTACTTGTTGTTGGATCACTGACACACATGCCAGGACTACAACAAATGAACGAACCTGGAACAAATTCCAATCCTTCATCTAATGTAACTTTTATTGTATCATCAGCTGATGTCATATTTGCCAACAAAGGAATAAACATGATATCAACTTCTACTAAACTACTTGAACAACCTTGTAGACTAGAATCTCCTTCTATATCAACCTGTACATCAGATGCATATGGTTCGTCTGCGCCTTCGACAAATAAATCTGCCGTTCTAGCCCTTACTCCATTATTGATTGCTGGTTCTCCACATGGTCTACTACCAAAAGCTTGGAAGATCAATCCTGCTCCAGATACAAAGTCACAATCTGTTACCAAATCAAACCGAACAGCCACTTCTCTTTCTTCTGGTGTCAGGGCATCAAGTGTTCCTGGAATACCATCTACTCCGATAGCCGTGTGTCCTTCTATCGTTATTCTAAATGTTGTCCCCATCATTACGAGAGTTGCAAGCTGCCAATCACCACTTCCTGATGGATATTCTACTTCGATATCACCAAACACATTTGTCCCTGAAGGTAAAATCATATCTAAGAATGCATCATCCAAATATGCTGATTGAGCACTAGTTAAGATTACCTCTACGGCTTGTTCTGTACAGAGTGGCATTCTAACTTCTGGCTCTTCCTTTATCGCTAATTGTACTTCTGATTGTAATGGAAGTGCATACAAAGTATCTAACTGAGCACATGGCACATCAATCCCTGCTTCAGGATAATCTGTACATCCAAATCCCGCTTCAACACCAATGGCTCCTCTATCACAATCACTTGCATCGGCACAAACTTCATAAGTAGTTGATCCAGTTGCATCATTATCACCTAATTCGAAATAACCATTTGCATTGATAGGAATATTTGTACCACCCTGACTGATTGTATAATTACTGAGTACTCCATCTAGACTAGTCAATCTAAACCATGAGAATGGAGCATCTACACTATTACTCCCATTATTAAGTATTACATCCCAACAAGGTCGCCCTGTTGTATATTGTACCTCTCCACCACCAGTAATGAAGGGTTGAGGTGGACTGTATAAAACTTGTGCATTTCCTGAGTATCTTGGATTCGTGAGACAGCTCGCTGTAGAATGTGTCTCATTTGGTGCGAAGCAACCAATCCCTCTGAGATTAGTAGTATGTCTTGTAGTGAATGTACCTGCTACAGCATCACAAGTAGGATCTACATTAAATCTTAAACTATAGTTCCACGTTTCATCACTCACGATAAGTGGTCCTCCATTGACATCAAAGAACTTTCCTAAGTTAGTAACCGTTAAGATTCCTCCACTCTGAACGATATCTGCATCAGACACTGCCTGACCTGCAAAGGTTAAAGTTCCAGGTCTATACTGATATGCGTCAGGAATTTCAACAATCCATTCATCTGGATAGGTAAATGGTCTGTATTCATTAGGGTAATGAATATCACCAGTCTGTACATTGATATAATATCTTTGATCATATCGCAAGGCACCAGTACAACCATTAATAAATTGTGGTGGTGTATAAGGTGAGTGTACATGATGCATGACATTCATATAATCATTGTACTTATCACATGTGTATTTATTCTCATCGCTAGGGTTAACTCCTACGGGATCTGGAGTGTAACTACTATACACGTCATTATCAGAAATATACTGTGTAAACCCACCTCTTTCTATATCTCCATTAACCAAATATTTTGCTCTAACTACAATAGAATCACCGCCATCCCAAGTTGCCATCCCTCCGCAACCAGTTAAGTCATATTTTGCAATATCATCTGCATCTATAGTTGCTGTAACGGTACAATTTATTGGTGCTCCTCCTCCTGCAGGATATATAATCACTTCCGCATCTGGAAGTGGTTCAAATATTCTATCGTATTGATTGTTTGTACAATTTCCGTTTCTTGTAAAAAGATCAAACTCTACATAAACATGATTAAATGGAGTCCCATTATTAGCATCTAAAGGCTCTACATTAGGGTTGACATAAATCTCCCATGAACCTAATAACGTATCACAATTAGATGCTCTATGTAATCTGACATCTTCAGGGTTAGCAAGTCCAGTACCATCAGGAATACCATTATTATCTGCATCTGCCTGCCCTAAACTGATTCTTTCAAGTGTAAAGAGCCTTGGTGTCGCTCCACCTCTAGGACAATCATCAGGACAGTGCATCACAAATGTTCTACTCAGACATCTATAATTTCGCAACTCACTACAATTACCATCATCAAATGTCGCTTCATGCCACATACTGATGGATTTAGTTCCTCCTCCAGCTTCACATGTTGGCTTAAATGGAATATTCATTATACCAGAACCATTTCTGATATCCTCCATATTGAAACACAAAATATCTCCTACCTGCGTAACCTCAACATTATCTGTTTCTCTGAAAGACTCTGTACCATCTCCTATGTAGGTAAGTCCTGTATCACTTAAATCTATTTTCATAAAAACAGAACCTGGATCTCCATTACCGTTTCCGCTAATATTATTTTTTGTGTCACCATACCAATTGGTATAATTGACTTCTAAAGTGAATTCATCACAGTCTCTCATATCCGTTGGCATCTCTAAATTATACCTTGCGATTAGACGGCCACCATAATAAAGTTGTCTTCTTGTAGCTCCATAACTATTGATTTCACATTGATCCATGTATGAATGTGATTCATTGAAATATAACCATGCTAAGTCACCTGCACAAGAGCCACAAGCTTCATCAACATTAGTCGCAAATGTTTCAAGTTCAATAGTGATACATTCTCCTGGTGCTAATATAATACCATCTAAAGTATGGTCGACATAAGGTGCACCTGGAACAGCTTCACAGGCTTTTCCTTTACGAGATCCTGCAGGTACTATAGCACTTGTTGTCCCAATTAGCATTCCAGCAGAATCGAATATTTGACCTGGAACATCTGTAAAGTAATTTTGACCTGTTCCAGAACCTGGAGTATTGTTGTTCATTCTAAATGCAAGGTTAGTCGCCGCTCCAGCTCCAGTATTACACATTTCAAATATTTGAATCACTCCACCATCTACTGCATTGTCCGATCCATCAAAGCAATAATTATTATTAACTCCATCAGCAAATCTGAGAGAAACCTGAGGTACAAGATTGGCAATATTTGTTTGTTGCATATAATTTGCTGGATCAGCACATAAGTCTCCATTACAACCCCATGATCCACCATAGTACGAATCATTATCACATGTTAAGACATCATAGCATCGTGTTAAGAAGATTTGTTCACCATTTTCGAACAGCGACATTTCATCAGCTGTATTGAACTCTGAAATTACGGCTGCATCCATTGTATAAAACAAGGTGTCAACATTTGTAGAAGTTGGTGTCAAAACTGTACCTCCGCTTGTTGTCAATGAAGTAGTCAATGTTCCTGTTCCATCAACAATATAAAATGAAAATACATCTAAGTAACCCATACCACCATTGGTGATAGTTACGTCTCTACACACATTATCTCCTAGATTGGCAGTGATTGGTCCTTCTCCAGCTATACTTAATGAAGCTACTAAAACGTCGTAAGTATTAAGACTTTGCTCCGTATCTTCTACTAAGCCTCCCGTAGCTTTACTTTCTATTGCTATGCTTTCTTTGAAAATCCCTCCTCCCATCTGGTGTCCAACAGCTTCACAACTTGCAGTTCTGCCCCAAGAAAATTGAATATAATTTCCAGCGACTAAATCTGATGGACTAATGACAAACTCTGGGTTACTTAAGTCAGCAATTGAACTTTCAGCAATACTGAGACCTCCCATTTGACTGTCTAAGACAATTGAGCCAGGCTCATATTCAATACCTGGTGGCATAGTTATTGTTACTATTGCATCATCAGCCATATCGTCAATGACTATAATTCTAACTGAATTAAGGGAATCACCAACAGCACATACATTGACATCAGAAGCTCCAATAGGGTTTCCCATAATATCAAGATAAGTTATGCTGTACTGAGAATAACCACTTGTAATACCAATTAGAATAAAGAGAGATACTAGAAGTGATGATTTAAAAAGATTAATAACTTTCATAATAGATTAAGATGTAATTAATAATAAACAGCTTACGCTATCCCTTTATGGACAACAATAGGTTAGGTAGACGACATTAGCTACGTCGTCAAAATCTATTATAAGCTCGTGTGGTGGTACACTCTGAGAGACAGAATATTCTTCCTATCTGCTCAGAACATTTTACAAAGCTATGTAAAGAATTACATATTACAATTAATTGTAATATGTTTTAACAAATTTAATTTTCCCTCTTTGTTCTGTAATGTGTTAGATAATTGCCTTTTTTGGTAGAAATTTCAACGAATACGAAATGTCACATTGTGTTTTTACCTCAATTAAAAGAGTAAAACTCTCTAATTTTCACGGATTGATAAAGTAATAAAACGCAAAGATCACGAATGAGGTAGGCAATCTTTTAGGGTAAAAAAGTTATTTATGAGTTGATTTACTTGAGACTGGACTGCTTTCTGTCTGATAGTCTTGATCTAATTCCAAACTCTCTTCTTCATTATCGTATTGGATATCTGGATCTAAACCTGCCTTAATTTTAGCAATTCGCTCTTCGTGCTTGTAATTGAGTTTTAACGCCGCAATGAAGATGCCGCCAACAATTGCTACTATCGGAATCAGGAAAACCATTATCTCTGGTTGCAAGAATTTACTCATAGTGTGAAGTATTATTTAAAAAGTCAAGCTACAATCTTATTTTGATTTAAACTGTTTTCATCGACAGTTATACTTAATTATTCGATAAAGTTTAGAATTAAATCAATTTGTAATATGTTAGCTCCTTGACACGAGTTACTTAAATGTTCTAAACTCAATGTGACAGTTCGATAAAAAAAACCTCTCTGATTTTCGGAAAGAAAAATCTCTAATTTTTCTTAACAGTTAGTTTTTAGTCTCTACCTTTGTTAGAGATTGCTTACAACAATTCAAAAATATCAACCTTTTCTCATTCGTATGCTATTGTGTATTTATATGAGTGGTACCTTTCATGTCAGTGCATATGAGGTGGTTCACTTTTGTATGCATTTAGGAGATATTGTTGAATTAGAGTTTACACCGCACAGTCATCACGGTGATCAGACGATGTCATCAACTCAGCATAGTCATGGTGCAGTACTTGATCAATTAGACATAAATCAGTCCAATGACGATGAATCAGAGCATCTTGTATCTAGTGATGATAATCAGACCCATGAAATAGCTCAAGGCATCTCTGTCATCTTAATTGAATCTTACAATCGTGAGGACTTTCATTATTCCTACCATAAACCTTTACTTTATCTCAAGGCTCAACTGCCTCCTCCAAAATCTATTTTCACAAAGTAATTCTTTCTTATTTTAATTTATTTTTTTGAAAATAGATCTCAGCAGTGCTTTTATCAAGTCATTGTTGAGGCAGATAATGTTATATTTTATGAAATCAGTATTAACTCTTGTTTGCTTGATTATAGTAAGCAATCTCTCCCTCACTGCTCAGGACGTCAATGGAAGAATAGTAGATTCTTCAAAATCTCCAATCCAACATGTTATAGCCTACACAGGTAGTAATCACTCTCATACCGATGAATTGGGTAAATTTAAGTTAACATCACTCTCTATTGGTGACACAATCAATATAGAATTCCTTGGATTTAAGGATGTAGAACATATAGTAACTAAAAAAGACTTCGATAATGAACTCTATGTTGTTATGACTCCAGGACTTTTCGAATTGAGTGAGGTTACAATCTCAAAGTCAGTCAAGTCAACTAACACCATTTCAAATATAGATATCAATGTGTCACCTGTTAATTCATCGCAAGAAGTCTTAAGACGAGTACCAGGTCTACTCATAGGTCAACATGCAGGTGGAGGAAAGGCAGAGCAAATTTTCCTTAGAGGATTTGATGTCGACCACGGAACAGATATTGCTTTGAATGTCGATGGTATACCTATCAATATGGTATCTCATGCTCATGGTCAAGGATATTCTGACCTTCATTTCATCATTCCAGAAACTATTGAAAACATTGACTTTGGCAAAGGACCATACTATACAGATATTGGAAACTTCAATACAGCAGGCTATGTCAACTTCAAAACTAAGGACGCTATAGACCAAAGTAGTATCGGCCTTGATGTCGGAATGTTTGATACAGCACGATTTATTGGACTCTTCAATCTCCTTGATGGAATTGATAACCAATCAGCCTACATTGCAACTGAATACCAACAGTCAGACGGACCAGTAGAATCGCCGCAAAACTTTAATCGTCTCAACTTAATGGGTAAGTATAGGATTAAGACCCAAGATGGTGGTCTACTCTCATTAGTTGTTTCAAGACTAACAAGTAAGTGGGATGCCTCGGGCCAAATTCCACAACGACTAGTTGACAATGGTACAATTACTAGATTTGGAAGTGTTGATGATACTGAAGGTGGCAATACAAGTAGATCTAATATTGGTATCAATCATACAAAGACTTTAAGTGATGACCTCTTCATTAAGACAAATGCTTTTTATAGTCAATATGACTTTGAGCTATTTTCAAACTTTACTTTCTTCTTAGAAGATCCAATCAATGGAGACCAAATCAGACAGTATGAGACACGTAATATTTATGGACTTAATACTTCACTATTCAAGTCAATTGAACTTGATAAGGCTGACCTTGAGCTAAGTACTCATGTAGGATTTCGCTACGATGATGTCAATGATGTTGAACTCTCTAATACACTAAATAGAAAGACACCACTCTCAACTCTCAGCTTGGGCGATGTAGATGAAACTAATGCATATGCTGGATTAGATGCTAGTCTTGATATCAACAGTTGGCTAATTAATGCTGGTGTTAGGGTTGACTACTTCAATTTTAATTATGTCAATCGTCTCACACAGCTCTACGATAATCAATCTGTGGACAAAGTGAGAGTCTCACCAAAATTCAATATAATTTATAATCAAAGCAATCAGTGGCAATACTATTTTAAAAGTGGAATCGGATTCCACTCAAACGATAGTCGTGTGGTGATTGACGGCTCAGCTGATGTTGTCTTACCAGCCGCATATGGTGCTGATCTTGGATTTATCTATAAACCTATTCCAAATTTAGTTATTAATACAGCTCTTTGGTATCTCTTCTTAGACCAAGAATTCGTATATGTTGGAGATGCTGGTATTGTAGAACCAAGTGGCCGAACTAGAAGACAAGGTCTCGATCTAAGTATCAGATATCAACTCGGTCGTTATCTTTTCTTAAATACTGACCTAACTTATACAGATGCTACAGCCGTCGATGAAGCTGAAGGTGAAGATAACATCCCTCTTGCTGTCAATTTAATGTCGACTGGTGGATTGACATTCAGAGGGATGAATGGATTCTCTGGTGGTATCAGATACAGATATATTACAGATAGACCTGCAAATGAAGATGGTTCGATCACAGCACTTGGTTATTTTATCACTGATCTCAATGTTAACTATGAATTTAAAAAATTGATGTTCGGATTGGCAGTAGAGAATCTATTCGATACAGAGTGGAATGAAGCTCAATTTGCTACAGAATCTCGTCTCCGCAATGAGGCAGTCTCAGTAGAGGAATTACACTTCACTCCAGGAGTTCCTTTCTTCTTGAAAGGTAGCGTGAGATATAAGTTTTAATTTTAAGTTGTGCTATAAATTTTTCAATATCTAACCACATGTAGACAAGTCATCTGGTTGAAAATGAAATTGCTTCTCATGGCATGAATAAAAAAGGAGTAAAACTAGGATTAAGCTTAGTTTTATTCCTTTTTTAATTATTTAAATTGCTATTTCTTCAATCTTTGGTTTAAAGACTGATCTTGGTTCCTTTGATATTAGTGCTAAACCAAATGTCAGCACTCCTAGTCTACCAATAAACATAAGTAACGAAATGACAATCTTACTCAGGTCAGAAAATTCTCCTGTAATTCCAGTGGAGAGACCTACCGTACTGAGTGCAGAAGCACATTCAAATAAGATCGACACAAAAGGGAATCTATCTCCATCAATTAAGGTAATTAACCATACTCCAGAACATAGAATAATAAAATAAAAAGTGATTGATGAAATCGCAAGAAATATATTTGTTTTAGGTATTTCTTTTTTCAGAAATGTAATATGAGTCTTTCGACGTAAGACAGAAACTAACACTGCAATAAGAGCTCCGAGGGAAGTCGTCTTTATTCCTCCACCAGTACCAGCAGGGGATGCGCCAATAATCATGATAATAATCATAACAAATAACCCAGCTATGCTTATATCTCCAATGTCATAGTTATTGAAACCTACAGTTGTGTGACTTGATATACTTTGGAAAATAGCGTGGTATAATCCTAACCATCCCTGCCTAATCAATTCCAAATCCGAAAAGTAAATTAACAAAGCACCTAACATCCAGATTCCAAAAGTTGTAACCAAGATAATTTTTGCGGTCTGTGAGATGTGCTTTCTTTTTTTTGTTATTCGAAACCAAAAATCTAAAAGCACAATAAACCCTATCGAACCAAGTAATGAAAGAACCATTAGAGTTATACTGATTAAACCGTCTGATTTGTACCCAACCATTGAATCAGAAAATAGACTGAATCCAGCAGTACAAAATGCTGAGATACTATGGAACAAAGCGTTCCATAATGGATGTTCTATCCCTTGTCTATCAAACCCGATATATAAAGTAATGGTACCTAATATTTCCAGAAAAAAGGTGAAAGCAAACACACTTATGATAAAACTTCTCAAAGGGTATTTGGTGGGAAGATTGAATTCCAGTTTCAATAATCTGACAGATAATGTTGGGAGTTTACTGAAGTGCCTCAGCACTATAAATGAACTCAACGCCATGTATCCAATACCGCCTAATTGTATGAATAAGAGACTTACAATATGACCAAAATAAGTATAATCAGCTCCAAAATTACCTGGAGCTAAGCCAGTAGTACTCACAATAGAGATGGAATAGAAAAGTTGATCAGTTAGTGAGATACTATTATTATGACTTATTGGCAATAGCAATAACCCAAAACAGAGAAGTGATAAGAATAAATAACCAAGTATAAAAAATGAAAGTACTGATTTATCATCAGTTTTTCGGTGCTCTAACCACGTCTTTAAATTTTCCATTTGGCTTCGCTTATCACCTACTGCTCTCAATGATCAGTAAATTTCTTTTTATTCCTTCTTCTTCTAATTTGAAGTACTCAACGATTTATTCAACTTATGGTTTTCTAAAAACGTATCAATCATCCAAGATTTTTTTTCTATAAAGCCAAGTATGTTAGAGAGTAGGTCTATACTTCCTTCGTCTCCAACATTGCTACATTCCTGGATAGTCACTTTGATACGTTTAATTATATCAAGATGATTTTGAAGTATGACTTCCAACATTTCCATATCCTGAAGTTGATCTTTTGCTTCATCGATGTCAGAGAGTGACAAGTACTCCTTCATGCTACCTAGAGGCTTATGCTTGAGAGTCAGTATTCTCTCTGCGATATCATCAACTGCCCCATTCGCATGATTGTAGAGCTCTTCAAATAATTCATGTAATTGGAAAAAATGATTACCCTTAACATGCCAATGGAAACTTCTCAAATTTTGGTAATAGACTTGATATGAAGCAAGAAGTAAGTTTAAATTTTTTGTTATAGGTTGGAGTTTATTAATTTCTATATTTAAGTAATTCATTGTATTTATTTTAATTTATTTTAATTTATTTGATAAAATTTTTGGTTTAGTATTGGAAAGAAATTAGAGCTAATTATAGTCTATACTCTCTATTCTAAGAAATGTTCAAATCTGATCTTTGACAAAAAGAATACACCTACCAAATTACACCTTATCAAAAAATATTATTTGAAAATTCTCTCCAATAGAGATTGAAAATAAGGTAATTTGAATCAGACATTATGATAATTACGAAATAGACTACCTAAAAGATCTAATAGAAATATCTTGATATTTAGTATTATTCAAATTAAATTTTTGGCTTCCAGAAATTAAAAATAAAATCCTATTAAACCTCTTTTTTTTCCGCATTTTCATCAGCTGATTTTCTATTGAAGAAGATTTCATTTTAAGCTTTAATGTATTGTATAGCATGTGTAATTTGATTTTGATAATTATTAATTGTCACAATCAAGAAAACTTGAGCAATGACGATGAAAAGTAGATAACTAGAGTGAAAAGAACTTAAGAAGTTCTGCACTTCTATTATGCTTCGAACGAAGCGTGTTGACTAAATAATAACTATTAATATTTCATAGTTCATATAATTACAACTCAAAAACTAACGAAAAAGTTCATGCAAAGCAGGACTAATTATCTGTCCATCAATAGATTACACCATTTACTGCTTTCCTACTCTATCAATTTTTTGCTTTAGTCATCATGAAACACAGTATCTCTGACTCTGTATAATGGCTGGTCATTATAACTTAAAGATTCCTTCTGTAATAGATGAGAAGTAATTATTCAACTTAATAATTTGGATCACTATTCCTCTTAATGAGACAATACATATTCTCTATAAATCTCTATAATAAAGTCTCATAGCCAGAGTGAGAACCTCTATGCTATGGCGTGAAATGATAGAACAAGTTACAAAAGAATCATGGATATAGAGGCAAAATAAACTCAGCTCTAACAAGCTAAATTTACCGAGAGTAACCTATAGCTCTAAGACAGTATAGAGCGATAATTTTTAGTGATTAGAAAAATATCCTACCATTTGGAAAATAAATAAAGCTATACCCGCCACAATCAAAAACCAATTGATTGCTTGATAAATTGAAGGATACTTTGAATGCTTTTTAAATCGAGTCAACACAAAAACAATAGGAATAAGAGCTAGGACTTGTCCTAATTCTACACCAATATTAAAACAGATAATTTTTGCTAGGAATTGAGATGTACCAATATCAAATGCTTGCAATCGAGCTGACAATCCAAATCCATGAATAAGACCAAAAATCCAAACCATAAAGAGAAGGTTAGGTGATCCAGTATTGAATATCTTCTTAAAGCCACCTAGATTCTCAAAACCCTTATAGAGTACACTCAATGCTATCACGGCATCTATCAAGTGTTCGTTTGCTGTAATGCCTTGGTACGTCGCAAAAATCAAGGTAATACTGTGACCTAAAGTAAAGATTGAAATAAACTTGAGTATATCCTTAAAGTTATTCAAGTAGAAAATTACTCCGACTAAGAATAACAAGTGGTCATATCCAGTCAACATATGTTTGGCACCGACTGTAATAAAGGCAAGTAAACCACCATTCTGCAATGTAGCTTGATCAGCAGCACTCACACCATGTGCCTGCATCAAGAACGGAATAATCATTAAGAGTGGTAAGATTAAAAATTTTAAACTGATATTGTTTCTGTTTGGCACCATACTATTATTGTAATAAAATTCTGTTTTTCGTTATGTTATCTCTCTAATAAATCACAATGTATTGCTAATTGTTCAATTAGACTTTACTCTCTCTCTAGAGATTTGAATTTGAGTCTAAGAGTGAAGCAGAAATATCAATATGATGGACTTCCTCAATACTTTGATGACAGGTATATGCAGCACTGTAACCAGCATCAATATAAACTATATTTGTTTTGAGTTCATTCATTAATTGAGGCTTCCAAGGCACAGAAAGTAACTGATTATCTGATTGTGAGATTGTTAAATCCACAGAAAACTGGTCCAATGGTAATTGTAATCCTCTCCCTACTGCCTTAATAAAAGACTCTTTCATACTCCAGCATCGATAGAAAGCATGTATTCTTTCTCCGTCTGATAAAAGCTCTAATGCAGTTCTTTCTTGTTGAGAAAAGACTGACCTAGCTAAATCTAGGTGATCAATAGTTTCATTATAGATTTCAGTGTCTACACCAACCTCATGATGTCTTCCAATACCAATCAACAAGTACTTACCTGAATGAGACAAATTGAACTTAATATTAGATTGATCGCTTACTCTTGGTTTACCATAGTCATTGAATTGAAACTCTTTCACTTTCTCACCAACTGCTTCATTCTGATTCAATAATCGTCTAATTGCGTATCTACCAACGCGATATCTCACCCTATCTTTATGAAATCTAAACTTACTACACCGCTCAACTTCATTAGCTGTCAGAAAAGATGTAAATAATGAGTCTGGTCTATTGAACATCTCAGTCAAATCCACCCTAAATAGATATAATTTATCTTCTCTGTATGTTGGAATATCATTACTGGTGACCCAATCACTATTATGCATGATTTGACAAGATTGACTCTATTTCGTTCCCCATCTCTTCAGCTGACTTACCCTTAAAGATAGCGAGATGATTACCTTCTACTTCCCTCAAAATCACTCCTCTCTTGGCAAGTAATTTCCAATTTTCAATATGGTAATTCTTATAGGTATCACTTGCATTTTCTGCGCTTCTGATGAGGACTATTTCAACATCCTGTGGTTTCCATTTATAGGTCGCCATAATAGTTCTGAGTTGCTTACCAGTGTTGAATAGGTTACGTTCTTGTTCATCCGTAGGAGCCTTCAACTTAGAGAATTTAAAGTAATTATTAAATGCTTCAAGTAACTTCGCAGTATTAAAAGTAACCACCCAACTCATCCACTTTTTTAATTTGGATAATTCATTGAAATATGGTGGCGGAGAGTCTACGAATATGAGCTGTCCCATTTCACCATTCAGTTGTCTTGCCATTTCGTAAGTAACAGCATTACTGAAGCATGTTCCCAACAAATGATAGGGTCCCGATGGATAAACTGCTTTAATTTGAGTCAAATAATAACTTGCCATCTCTTCGATACTTTCAAATTGTATCTTTTCACCATCTAGTCCCACAGGTTGTATCCCATAGACGGGACGATGAGTAAGATGCTCTGCGAGTTCATTATAGAAGAGGATATGGCCTTCACCAGCATGGAAGCAAAATAGTGGCTCACCTTGACCTTCTTCTGAAAGAGGATAGAGACATTTCCAACTTTCACTCACTGAAGATGTCTGCAAGATAGGAGCTAGTTGCGCAATGCTTTTATGTTTGAGGAGTAAGATTGGAGATGCATTGATTCCAAATTGTTTATTGATTGCATTAAAGATCCTAACCGCCATCAATGATGTCCCGCCAGATTCGAAGAAATTGTCATCTATTTGAATAGATTGATCATTGATAACATCTCTCCAGATGAGCAGTAACGCTTCTTCTAGACTCATCTTTTCATCGAAGACAAGTGTTTCTTTACTTAAAGTAGGTTGAGGAATTGTGGCCTCAGCTAGTATATAGTTTTGATGACTATTGACTGTAGCTAATTTGTTATCAAAATCCAATCCTTTGAGGACACCAAGGATATCTTTCCTTATCTCACTGATTTCACTTTCACTATAGAGATGCTCATTATA
>Ga0114957_1002863_pt1 | contig 15976 bp, 12 predicted proteins | sample BantaG_FD_87175 | JGI IMG/M metagenome (GOLD analysis project Ga0114957, IMG submission 87175) | Marine algal microbial communities from Bantry Bay, Ireland - BantryBay_4 metaG | ecosystem: Host-associated > Algae > Red algae > Unclassified | place: Bantry Bay, Ireland | collected 2014-11-21 | reverse complement strand
GCCAGACGCGAATGGCGCCACCCGACCTTCCCGCCCCGCTCCCACCCCACCACCCCGCGGCTCAAACTCAAGCGGCAAGGGGTGCAACAAGTGCCGCGACCAGCGCAGCGACGGACGCCAGAGAGATCGCCGAAAAGCTCCGTGCGACCTTGCTCGCACGAGCGGCGGCGAAGAAGCAGCCCGTGTCCGTGCCTTCCAGCGGCAATGGTGCATCGTCCGCTGGGCTACCAGGCGCGTCTCCGTCAATGCCTAGACCACCAAGTGCGGCGCTGGCGCCCGCTGCATCTTCCAAGCCGCGAGCTACAACAAGTGCAGCCTCACCTCCGTCAACTAGACGAAGTCCGACCACCGCCACCCCCCCACCCAAGCAGGGTTCTGCAGGAACAAGATCGTCAGCGACACCTGCTGCAACTACACGACGCGTGGCAACGCTTTCCGTTGCTTCCCATATGGTCGCTCCTGGCGGCACTCGGCCGGCGTCTACGACTCCGACAGCTTCCGCCACGGGCTCAGCAGCGGCGCCGGCGTGCGCGACGCCGTCTCCGTCTCTCCCACCGGAAGGGATGTCTCGGACGTCGCTCTCCCGCCCCTCATCGCCGGCGCCAATAGGTGGCGGCGCTGCTTCGGCGGGGAGTCCATCCACCGTGGCCGCCTCTAAGGCTACAACACACCAGTCTACTGCCCCCGACGAGCCAGTTGCGAGCGGCGCACCATCACCTGCTCATGCACTCCCACAGACGTCGCGGACAACTCTCTCGCGCCCCTCCACGCTGCCGCTGCCCGGTGGCCGCTCTTCTTTGGAGCTGTCACCTACCGCCGTGGCCGCTTCGGCGGTAACGACGCACCAAGTCGCTGCTGCCCCCGCGTCGGTCACCAACGGCGCGTCGGCGTCTGACTCGCCGGCCGACTCAGACTCTTCGCGAGGAAGTAATGGCACGAGTACCCGAGGTGGAGCATCATCTCGGCGCCCACCGCTGCCTCCGCCACTCGCATTGCCTGGTGGCGGGCGGCTCGCCGCACCGAAGCACAATCGCAGGGAAGGCGCCAAGGAGGGCAACCAAGTAAGGGCCCATTCGCGCGTCAAGATGGGCACAAGGGCGGACGCTAGGGCGGGCACGACGGCGGGCTCAAAGGCTGGCACCAAGGCGGACGCCAAGGTGGGCAAGATGGGCACGACGGCGGGCGCAAAGACGGGCACGAAGCCGGGTGCCAACGAGGGATCCCAGGCGGGGGGCAAGATACACTCCAAGGCGGGCGGCAAGCCTGTCGCCAATTTGGGCGTAAAGATGAGGGCCAACGCAAGCACCAACACCACAAGCGAGACGACTGGCGCCGAGACGCGCGCTGGCGCTAGGGTGCCTGCCCACGTCGTGGACGGGGGAGTGGCGAGGAGCGCAGGTACGACGACAAGCGTGGAGCCGCCGGCAGCTGACAAAGCCCTACCGACCCCTGCCAGCTCGCGAGTTCGACGTGGGCGGTCCGCCTTTGGTCTGGCCGCCGACGCCCTCCGGCGGTCAACACGGTCTGGGAAAGGGCAAGCGGCCGCTGAGCATGCGGCGGCGCTGCCTGAAAAGAGGCCGGCAGCAGGAGAGCTGATGGCTGGTGCAGCGCCTCCACTTAAGCGCTCTCGCAGGATCGTGGCACGGGAGCAGCAGCGCGCGACGGCCACACGGCGGCAACAAGCTCCATCGGCGGTTTCAGACGAGGTGGACCCTGCTCTGGCGACGGCGACTCCAGCTGTGCAGCTAGGCGCTGTGCCTAACCGCGCTACGTGCACCCTTCTTTCCGAGCTCGGTGTGCCATTAGGGACGGGGCGACTGGAGAAGGAGCGGCGGAAGGTGGGCAACAGGTGGATTGATAAGGATATGGTGGCCGTGGAGCTATGCTCAGTGTTGGAGCCATCTGTTTCCTACCCCTACCACGACCGCTACCCGCTTGCGAGCAAGCGCTCGACCGCTATGCACCTTGACGACATGGTTGGTACCACCGTGGCGTGGTCGTTGGACTCGTTGACCATTGAATAGGATGTATCTCTTTCACTGCTCTGTACCTCGTCGGGCCCCTTTACTCCGGGATGTTTCTCATCATCACGCTTTGCTTTCTTTGTCGATTGTTTTCCTCAGCCGTGCGACTCCTTTGGCCGACACGTCTGCTCTACACAGTACTGATCAGTCTTTGCCTTCCAAAGAACATGAAGTGCCGCAAGAAAGCACCTGAAATGCCTGTGATGCGCCCTTCTCCTCCTGTGCTAAACAGATTGAACACACCAAGTTGGACTAAAAGCTCCCTATGGCTGCGGCTACAAACGACGGTTAAGACACATGGGAGAGGCAGAATGACACATGGTACGTTCATTGTTCCTATGAAGGAGATGCTGTACACCAAGTAAAGGACCTGTCACGACCCTGCTGCACGATGCAGAAAGTAACAAGTGCCAATGGAAAGGCATGCTTCAGAAGACACACAAACACACACAGACGCGCACGCAAAAATAGGGAAAGCGACGGTGCAACAGAAAATTAGAAGCGTATGTTCACAAAGGACAACAGGAGGCCGCAGTGGAAGAAGCAAAGCGAATCACACCGCCCATCCCCTTGTACTCTCGGCCTCGATAGGATGACGGTAGCGGCCACACGGGCGGCGGTAGCAGCAGCTGCGGCGGCGGTGACAGTGGCAGTAGCACCGGCGCCGGCGACGGCAGCGACAGCCGCAGGACCGGCGGCACCGGTAGCGGCAACGAGGTTGCAGCGGCATCAACAGGGACGGGTAGTGGTAAAAATCTGATCCTCCGTTGAGGCTCCCACATCAACGCTGTCGTGGTGCTTGCCTACCGTGCTAGCGGAGACGGCCGGCCCAGAATCGACAGCGGAGGCTGCCACGGTCGTGGCGGTGGCAGCGGAGGCGGCAGCACTTGCGGCGGCGGCGGCAGCAGCAGCACCTGCTGCGGTGACTGCGGCGGCAGCACCGGCTGCGGCGGCGGCGCCACGGGCGGCGACAGCCGCGGCGGTATTACCGCCGACGGCGGCGGCGGCGGCAGCCTCCGCAGCAGCGGTGGCGGCGGCAGCACCGGCAGCGGCAGTGGCAGCTGCAGCACCAGCGGCGGCTGCGGCATTCTGGGCGGCGACCGCGCAGGCGGCAGCACAGCCCTCTGTGGCGGCGGCGGCAGCGTCCGCGGCGGCGGCGGCACGGGCAGCACCGGCAGCACCGACGGTGGCAGCGGCGGCAGCTACACCAGCATCACGGGATGTGGTCGTCATGACGCCTAATGATGCTCAGAACACCCAAACGGCTCAGGTCTCGGCCGCCTTCCCCCATTCGCGTCCAACCCCCCGTGCTGTAACCCAGACCCATGCGCACTGTCTCTGCCCACCGTCTGGAGTACGAAAATGCATCACGCAGCCGCAGCCGAAAGGCACGTCCTCCACAATCCGCCACCCAACGGTCTATCCCCTCAGCAAGCCATTCGGGAGAACTCGTGACGAGACAGTCATCTTGAGCTGGCGGGCGGGCGGGAGACAGTGCCGTGCTCGTTACGCTTTGCTCATGCCGCATCGTTCGGCGACAGTGGACCGCAGGTTAGCGCCCAAATCGCGTGCTGGGCAGACCTCTCATCATCCCCGCATCACGTGACATCCCTCACAGGCACCGGACAGGCGCCTCAAGAGCGCCAAGCCCGCCGGAATCTATGGGCCAGCCGACCGAAAGGGCAAGCCCCTGTCAAGGGCAGGCTCGCAGATGCCGCGGAAGCAGACCTCATCCGGGCAGAAGCGGCAGGTGCCACAGAAAAAGGCGCCCAAAAGCCCTTGCCACAGGACCTACTCCTGGCAACAAGCCACTTGACTGGGTGCCCCATCGCGGCCCGTCGCTTGCGCGATGCAACGCCCGCCAAAACGCGCGGGCCCCTCGCACCCCCACGCACAGTAACTGCCATCTAATTCATGCCGCCGATGGTGCATGCTGCGGAACGCGCCCAGAAGGGGTTGCCGACGGGCGACACGATCCTAACGAGAGTGTCTGTTGAGGCTGTTGACGACTGACTCGGCAATGAACCTGCGTGACAAGACCGCCAAAAGATCCGTTTCGACCACACTTCTGCACTTGTTCTGGAATTATCTGTCCTTGACAAGCTGTTCAAAGTTGCACTACGAAAGGTGGCCCCCCATTCAGCCATTGGCGAAGCGGCGGTGAGCCCACGCGACGGGGTCCAGAGGGTCGTTTGAGACCGCCTGAGCCACACAGGCCAGTCAAACGTCCCTCTGTCCCCCTCCTATTCCAGGCGATCTGGGCCGCTCGCGACGACCAGTCCTGAGCATCTTGCGACGCCGGCATCACCGTCCCCTCTCGGGCGGGCCCTGACAGCGCACCTGCTATCGCAGCCAGTTGACACCGCCATCAACGTCCCCACGCACGCGACGTCAACGACGCCCCATTCTGGCCCGTCGTGCTTCTGTTTTGCCTCCCCTCTCAACCGCACACCCTCCCCCTCGCGCCCCCTCTCCTCCACCCACGCACCCCCCCCGCCCCTGCCACCCACCCCTCCATTCGTTTCTCCTCACGATCGCCCGCCCTTCGCCGACTACCTGACCATTGCGTATCGGCCATGGCTACTCGCGACCCTGGCGGCAGCTGCTCTGGTGCTGATGACGGGACTGGCCCGCCACCGGCGTCGTCGCATGCGGCGATGCTGGTGAGCGGGCGCAAGCGCCGACGGGATGCAGACCCGGAGGTCGACGACTCGAAGGAGCCGACGGCCGGTTGCGTGGACGCTGATGTCGTCATCGTCCCTGACGACGAGGACGACGCCTACGCGACAGACGTTGTCGCCGCGACCCCTTCCATGCGGTCTGGCGGACGCTCGGAGTCTGCGGGGTGGCACGCAAGTGGGTCCCCCGTGGCAGGCTTGCCCTCCATCGACGATGCTACCGCTCCAAGCCGGCCGGACGCGCACGTGCGTTCTACAGCTGAGCTACCGAGTGCATCGACAGCAGCCGGTTCCGCCGTCGGCGACACCGGCGGCAACGTCGGAACGCACCTGCAGACTGCGGCGGACCTGCTGGGAGCCTCTTCCCTTGCGGTCTCTTCTGGGATTGTCCCTGCCCCCGTCAGTGGCATGGCGCTCGCCAAGGCGCCTTTGGAGCTGACGTATCCTTCGGCTCCGTCTTCCTCGAGCCCACTGGCTGCCGAGGTCTACCTGGTTGTCGACGACAGGGAGACAGCGGGTGTCGGGCCGTCTCGCGCCACCTTTTTGGCGCGCCTGAGAGTCAACCCTGGCTTGGCCGACCGGGTCGTGCAGCGGCGGCTACCAGTTGGCGACGCGTTGCTGGTGGCGCGGGTCACGGCCGTGGGCGCCGCAGCCTTCAACGGCGCTCCACCGGAAGGCACGGAGATCTTACTGGACCAGCTTATTGAGCGCAAGACGGCGGCCGACGTAGTCGCCTCCTTGAAGGACGGCCGACTCGACGAGCAGGCCTACTTCATGGCGGCATCGGGCCGGTCGTCGTTGACTTGCATCGTAGAAGGGGACCTGGACGGCGTGACGCGAAACGACAAAGTCATGCGGGAGGCGGCCAAGAATTGCCTGGCAGCGCTCACCGTCGCTTCCTCCTTCTTCATCAAGTACACAGACGGTCTAGACGAGACGGTCGCCTACTTCTCGTCCCTGGTGCGCCACCGTGTCCGCCGTCTCGGCAGCGCGGACGGCTTGGCCGGCTGGCTGTCTGCGCATCGTCTCACTGACGGTGCAGTCGCTGAAGCCGACGGCGTGCTCACGTACTCCCTGTGGGCGAAGGAGATGACAAGGATGCGGCAGACAACAACGCTGCAGCAGATGTGGGCGCTACAGCTGCTTGTGGTGCCCGGCATTGGCAAGGCACGCGCCAACACCATCATTCAAGGCCCGTTCAAGGTTCCCACTGCGTTGGCGGAGGCGTACCGCGCAACGTCCACCCCGGAGGAGGGCAAGGCGCTTCTGGCGCAGCTGACGCCGCCCCCTGGGTGCGCCGGCATCCCGAAGCCCGTGTCTACCTATATGTATGACCTTTTTACGGCGCAGGAGTACGGCTGACCCGCACCGCAGGTGTGAGGGTTTGTAGCGAAGGGAGGGAGCGGTGTGGGCCTAACTGATGCAGTGCGGGCGGGCGGGGTTTGATCCAGGAGAGCGGAGGGAGCAGCGCGGCCTGCAAGACATAAATCTAATGAGCGTCTTTGCTCTCTAGCTATCGTGCCGATGACTATTGCAGTACATAGCGTGAGGACGGTGGCGCCGGCAGAATATGTACCATCTCGCGTCGCTATGACCGGCTGTAGACTGGGCTTAGCGACGACAGAAAGCCAGGGCGCCGCCGTCCGAAACGAATGGGGATCACATAGGATCCCAGGGCTGTCAAGTGATGCGGGAGTGACGAGGGCGAAGCGTGGGTGTGTTTGGCGTGTCGCACATGAGAAGCAACGCCACGTAGCTATGCCGTGCATGCACAGTCTGACGCTGCGGATGTGTCAATGCCGAGTCAGTCAGGGGCTACGGGTGGGACCGCGCACTGTACCCGGAGGAACTCCGGGCTTGTCAGCGCGGCATCAGTGCTTTCCTTGCACAGCAGGTACAAAACGATAGCAGCACCACCCTGTTCAATATGCCAAGGCATAGCTTCCAGGTACCAAAGATGCTCACGCTCGATTCGTACATGCGCGTGTGATGATGATCATTCCAACAGTTGGTGACATCTCGTCACATGCAGGAAGTCACCCTTCTGGCTCTGCTGGTAGCGTATCGCGTCTCAAAGAGTCGCCAGATACATGTTATCCGCAGTGCGGCTGGCTGCTGTCGGGAGCTGTTACATTCGAACAAACGCGAACACGGAAGAGTGACTGTCTGGCATAGGGGGCTTACTGGCCTCTTGTGGCGGTGATGCATGCTGTTTGAAAATACAGCAGGTGCGGGTCGTGTTATGTGAGCGAGAACCTGTCGCTCAGGGTGACAGCTCAGAGTCACGCCTACCCGCATCGGTCCGGTTGCGTGCAATACGAGAAGCAAGAGCGAGCGTGGGTGCTGCTGGTGACCGCCCCTATTGCGACAGATTCAGATGCCAACGTTCATGAAAGAAGGTCGCCCTTCTCGTGGCGAAAGAACCGCAGGCAAGAAGTGCGCGCTGCATGAGGAAAAGCGCACACCCGCACAGACGAGCTTGCAGGATGCAAAGCCAGCTCCCCGTATCCATTTAAGGCAACTGGCGCAGAGTGGACAAGCGATGGCGGGTTGGCGGGCATGCGGCGTGCGCGGCCGCTGAGCAAGCGCGGATTCTGCCGAGTTCAGTGCCACTTTGTGCGGGGATCTAGCGTTGTATCGATCAGCGCCGGCTCGTACGTGGGCGCTCAACATGCGTGGTCCCTCGGTGCATGCGGTTGCTGACCAGCTTCGTACAAATAAAAGGACCCCGAATAGACCAGCGAATAGACCAGAGCCACGGCAGCAGCGGGCGGAGATCCTATTAGTCACAGAATGGGGGCGGCTGACGCTCTGCGGGCTGGCGGCAGCGCGTGGGCAGATGATCAACCGGTACGGTTTGCGTCGCCGGGTGGCACCGCTGACGGTCTCACCCGCACCGCGTCCAGCGTGCACAGCGTCAACAATGTGCCGCATCAATCAGCAGCAGGCTGTGCGAGGCCTGCCTGTCCCACTACAGTTCAAAGCACATCTTGAGCAGCGATGTACAAATTTCGAACGAAGAAACATCTCTGAAATCTGAAAAGGGAGGCTACTACAAGGAATTGGTTGACTTAGGAGGAATTTCTTGCTTGATTTTCGTATGTATCAGAAGACGGTTCCTCGGATCCCAAGATTGTGTGGTGATGCACCACTGTGCCGTTTCCCTCAGGCCCATCCAATGGCCACACGCCACACGTCGCGGCCAATGCGCTGTCCGCCAGGCCCTTGAGATGGCCGCTCGCGTCACGCTGCTGTCCGTGGATCGTGCCGCACTTGCGGACACCGCCACCGCTGACACACGATGCGACACACGCCCTACAGAGGAGGTAGCGCGGCGTCCGCCATGGCTAGTGCTCGACTGGCGTCCCCGGCCACACCGTGTGTAGGCATGGCCTAGCTAGTGCCTCTTTTCAGGTCCAGCAGCTGGTCATCGCCCAACCGTTGGCTGGCACGCGCTGGGTCCTGCCTGTCGCTCGATGCCCCGCTCGACTGGTCTTTTTGCGTAGTGTTCGCACCATGCCGGCATCCCCCGGCGGCGGCAACGTCGTTGGGCAGCCGGGAACGTGCTGCTGGCTGCGGTGGGGACTTGGCCGCGGCCTGCTGTTCTTCGAAGTGAACGGGGGATGGGTTCCCCTGGACCGCTTTTTCCACAACAATCATGCCTGCAGTGGCCATTCGCTCCACTCCTGCCGCCTGCGCATAACGGGGCATGCCCCTGGGTGCCGCCGCCAGCTCGAAACGGCGTCAAATCGTCAAGTAGGTGGCGTTCCTTCCTTCTCTTGGCTGTGGAGGGGAGCGCATTGCGGCGGTCTCGAGGACAAGCGTCTATGTCTCGAAGGCACGCTAGTTTCTGACACTACGTCTGGTCTGTCACTTTATTGTCTTTGTACTGGTTGGGTCGGACTGTGAGGTGGCGCCCCATTGTGTTTGCAGTTGTGATATGGCAACAGGGGTCCAGCAGTTTCCGACATGCCCATCGGGGTGGCCTCTTCTCTATCGATGGCACCAGGTATGTGGGCTGTTGCGTTGACTTATTCTGTGCCCTCTTTTCTTGTGTATCTGGTATGTTACGCAACCATTACTGTCGACTGCCCCTATGACCCAACAGCACACTGACAAATCCTCTTCTGGTCATGCCTTTCTCTCCAACCCCACCGTCCCCCCACTCTCGACCTCGTTGCGGCACGGGCATGTGTCTCCCAACTCGCATTGGCTAACAATGAAGTGATGGTAGTACGCCTCGACGGGCTGGTGCTGGATCTCCACCGACGACTTGGGCTCCCCTTTCTTGCGCGTCTTCTCCGCCGACGCCGCTGCTTGACGTCGCTGTGACACGCGGATGTTGTTGTGTGCGGCGATGAAGCGGGACCGCACAATAAAACGACGTTGTGTCATGTAGGACAAGCTGTTTTTTGACCTTCTCTTGATGGAGTGCTGGCGCTCTGCTCCCGACGTGTCGTGCCCGCGGGTGAGGTGCGGAAACTGATCGGCGTTGAAGACGGGGCTGCACTTGTGGTTGCACCGGTGGAACCTGTCGATGAACCAAGCCGTACATACACCGTCCATCATCCAGGGCACTTGTCGTAGAGCGTTGCGCTGGGCTTGGCACGCAGTGTCAAAGTAGATGACCCGAGGCATCGTTTTAAACCTCTGCACAAGAGCAGCCACCGCGTGAGCGGGGCTCTCCGTCTCTCGAAGAAGCTCGAATCCGATAATGTACCCACAAGCGCACATAAACGTGATCACTCCCGGCGCCCGCAGCACGCTGACGGGGTAGTCATGCCGGCAATCGTCGTAGTCCCACGCCTTCTTGGGGTCCTTGTCCTTGGGTTTGTCCTCTTTCCGTTTCTCCGCCGCCTTGGCACGCTGCCGCTCCGCTGTAGAGTCCTCGGGAAAGGCCCGAAGGACCTCCCGACCCGGCCACACCTGGCCCGTCCTCTCCTCGTTGGCTTGCTCTTGCACACGTACCTTGGACGCCACGCCTGCGACGATGTTGCTGACCGCCGGCTCTATGCCGAGGGAGGACAACCACGCCTTGTACGTGCCTGCGTCGCCACTTGCCCACATCTTGCGGTACTCCTTCGCCGCCCGCCCGGCCTTGGCCTCCCATAGCGGCATCGTCTGCTCCTCGGCGTTGATGCAAAACAGCAGCAGCTCGCCAACGGCTTGACAGAGGGAGGGCGACTCGTCCATCGCATCGCGGACGAGAAGCAAGAATTGCCACACAAATACGACGGGCGTCACCGCCGGCGCGAGCTGGATCCACACCGCGCTAGGCACGGCGTCTATCAGCGCGCGTGCAAGCACCTCCACGTCAATCAGTTCACAGCCGCCAAAGACATTGATGACCGGCTCGGCCAGCATCGCCGAGATGAACGTGCGCACGGTCATCCACCGGTCCTTCTCAATGTCGGGGTCGTCCGTGGCAGGAAAGAAGTCCGTGCACAAGCAAACCAACTCGGATGCGGTTGGATTGGTCGATGGCGCGGCCGCCGACTCGGCTGCCGGCTGCGCTTCCGGCACGGCCGCCGGCTCCGCTACCGGCTCAGTGGCCGGTAGCAACACCTCCGCCTCCACCGCCTCCGACCCGTCAATCTGCACATCCTCGTCCGTCTGCGCCGACGCGTCCGTCGGCACCGAATCTTCCTCCAAAAGCCTCCGCTCCAAGAGCAGGTACTCCTCCGTCAGGTACTCCTCCAACAACGGCGCGGCATCGGTCCGCGGCGAGGCGCCCGAGGCGCCCGTCTCCAGAAGGACATCCTCAGGTACAGACTCGGCCGCCGGCGGCGCCTCGAGCACCGGCCGGGACTCGGCCGACAGGAGATGCTCGGCCACCAGGGCAGGCTCGGTCGATGGCACGGTACCGGCCGAAGGGAGACCCGCCACGCAAGGCAGCTCCCCATCCGCCAGCAACGGGTCGCCCGACAGCCGCGCGCCGCCCGCCGGCTGCGTGATGCCCGCCTGCCGCGGGTAGCCCGCCAGCTGCGTGTCGCCAGGCAGCCGCACGTCGTCCGCCAGCTGCGGGTCGCCCGCACACTGCCGGACGCCCGCAAGTTGCGGGTCGCCGGCCAGCTCATGGACCATCAGCAGAGAGTCAACCTCCTCCATGTGTTCGGCAGCCGATCCGCCCGCCATCTGCGACGAGCACGGGGCAGCAGATGCCCCCACAGCCACTGCCGGATGTGGGGAGGCGAAAACGAGGGGGCGGCCTCCGTCGTGGTGAGCCACGAGCCGGGCGGGGCGTCGCAGCGATGAGGAGCGCCGGGTGCCGCGGGGACGGGGGCTCGCAGTGGGTGGGACTCCAGTGGGGCTTGGTGATCGAGACGACAGGGACACGGGCGAGACGGGTCACACACCCATCGTGAGACGGCCATGGGGGGGGGGCCCAAGCAGGGCAGTAGAGGGTGCATCGGTGGCGGACCGGGAGGGGGTGGCGGACCCAGAAGCGCGGACTGTCTCGTGGGAAGGCGGGGAGGGGGCCGTTGGTATGGCCAGAAACCGCCGTCGCAAGAGAAGGCCACTCGGTAAAAGGTGCTGTGTCATCGCGGGAGGCCAACGAGGGCCCACTCCGCGTGTGCAGTCGATGAAGCGGCAGCAACAGGGCCAGAAAACGCCTGCAGGAGGGTCGCTCTGAAGCGCCGGCAACGCTCCAGGCGGATGGGCCGTCTGAGTGACGGATCTGCAGCACCCTTCCGTGCTCTGTAAACGCCGACCACCCTGTCAGCGCCGCTTGCGTCAGGCCCCCTATCGGCATGCTTTGGAACGTCTCGCCAGTCACTCGTCGGCGCCGCGCGGCGCATCAATTGAATGGAGTTCCAGTCCTGAAGGGAGCGCTACCTTTCGCTAGTTCATCGTCATTGCATTCAGAGTGCCAATTTGATTCGGGGGTGGCCTCGTTGGAAGACAGTAGCGGGGGGGGCGGGAGATGCGCTGTACACGCAGAAGTATGTAATCCCATCGCCCGAATTCAGGACTTTCTTCCACTTTGAAGATTGCCCCCCCTGACTACTTCTGATTTCGACGCACGGGCTGCCATGGTGACCACCGTTCTCATGGCGACGACCTCGCTATCCTACCAAGTCCCTGAGCGGCTACCACCGCCGTCGTGGTCAACGAAGACTCACCGCGACGGGTACGCAAGGGCATGCACTTTGTTGCTTACTCTGTGCAACAGTCTGCAGCAAAAAAAACGAAGGAAAAACATGCACCCGGGAGCAGACACGAACGTATAATGAGCACCCTCTCTCCCCGCCACCCTCAAACCCCATCTACGCATGAGTTGGCCAAGTCGCATCGGACCACGTCGACTGCTCCACCACCACACGCTCACCGTGTCCACCATGTCAACCATCCCCGCCTACACACCCAGCCAAAAGCTCAGCGGCAATTCGACAGCGGTAGTAGGCCGTACTCTTGGTCATTGTCTTGTGGCTCAGTCCGCGGGCCATCAGGTCCATGTGCGCAAGCGTGAACACCCCGCAGTCGTCGGAATTTTCTTGATGGCGGCACTTGGGGTACTCGATCATCCACGGGCGCAGTGGCTTGCCCTTGTCGTTGGCCTCGTCAACTAGCCATTGCCGAATGGTGAATGCAATCCGCCCCAGCTGCCCGCCCAGGGAGTCGAAGAGTGAAATGGTGCCCTCCTCGTCGCCGACGCGCACGACCACGAGGACCCAGTGGGAGTTGGCGTGGATCACTGGGATGAAGATGGTGTCCATGGAGAAGATGTCGACCTTCTTCGTCCACCGCCGCACCATGTGGTACGTGTACTCCCCCAGGTGCCACAGCTGCTTGTACAGGAACGTGTTGAAGAAGTAGTTCTTCGGCGCCATCGGGTTCCGCTCGAGCGACTTGTTGTGGCGCCGCTGGAGGAGCACGACGTACGCGTTCATGTCCTCGTCGTCAAGCCAAGTGCCTGGGAGCAGGTTCACAAAGTTCTCCTTGTAGAGCGGGATGGCGCCGATCTTGACGATTGGAAGGAGGTCGCCCGTGCGTCTCCGCTTGAAGACGGCGTTGACTGCCTTCAAGGCGGCCTGCGTCAACCGGGACGCGGGATCCGCCGGGTCCTCCACGACTAGCAGCTGCTCGTTGCTTGGCTTCTCGGACAGCGTCTGCACGGAGGACAGAGGCACAGCCCACAAGCAGGGAGTCTTGTCCACTCTCGCGAAGAGCGACTCGAACTCGGGTAGCTCATCGTCGCCGTCGGCTCCAGCCGGCGCGGAGAGCAAAAACTCTGTGCCGTCGCCAAGGGGTGGGGGCGTGGAGGGGGGCGACGCGGTTGAGGCCCGAGAGCCGCACGGCGCCGACGCGTTGAGCGCCAAATCTTGGAGGCCTTGCTCGACGGCGGTCGGACCTTCTGGGGTCACAGCGCCGGCTGCGCCGGCCGCTGGCGCATCGGGGGCCGCAGAAGCGATCGTCGATGGGTCGGCCGTGGGGTCGTCGACTCCGCCTACCACAGAGTCGCCGCTGCTCTCCCTCGAGTCCTCACTCTCGTCCGCCGACATGCGGATCTCCTCGCTCGAGTAGTTCGACGAGCTGACGTCATCTCCGCTCACCAAGTCGACCAAGCTGTCCTCGTCGCTGCCAACCGCCGTCTCGTCGGCTGTGGCACCCGCGCGGCGAGCTGCCGCCGACAGGATGACCGACTCGATGTTGGGCACCTCAAAGAACGTGGAGAACAGCTTGAACGCGGCCCAATGAAGGGCCGAATCTGCATCAGCGGGCGTTCGTAACCCGCGACTCGTCTCGGTTGGCGCAGGCGGCGGAGCGGGGCGCTCCGAGAACGGCTCCCACATGACTGCCCGGTACTTGCGGGCCTCCTCGATCGTGAGCGCGACAGCGTCTTCGGCCCCCGAGCGGACACGGTGACGCATCACCGCGCGCACGGTCGCGTTGCGCACCGCGCACGCATAGGTGACCGCCATATTCACCCTTGGTGCGTCCATCCCCGGCCGCAGCATCGGCAGGATGTGTTCCTGGAGGACGGCCAATATTTGGCCGTCCATTAACACGCACTCAAAGCGCCCGCCGTCTGCCTCCTTCGAGCCACAATCGCCACAAGTGAAGGTCGTGTCTGGGATGACCAATGTCTCGGAGAACTCGCCGCACGCATCGGAAAGCAGCTGCCTCGCTTGGCCGTGCTCACCTTCCTTGTACGCGCCGGTGTTCCGGAGCAGGCTTGTCAGGTACTCGGCCGCCGCTGCCATCGTCGACCGGCCGATGACGCAAATGCCCAACACCGCGTCCAGGAAGACGCGTACGTACACCGTCTCGGGAGAGGTGGCAAACAACCCGTCGTGTGCTCCATCATAGTGCACAATGTGGCCGTTGTCGCACGTCCAGATGCCGATGTTGATCTGCAGCCGCCCGCGGATTGTGTAGAGTAGCGCCGACCACGCCGCCAGCGTCTTGCCGTTGCGCTCCTGCCCGCACTCCAAACAGGAATCCTCCGCGTGCACAGGTACAAGAACGTGGTCCTCCTTGTTGTCTCGCAGCGCGTCGAGCGCCGCGCTATAGGAGTCGCACATGGCCACCTCTGAGGCGCACGGGAACATGTTCCGCGCCCGCCGCTTGTGCCGCGGGGCCGGCGCAACCGCCGGCAGAGGCTTCCTTGGAGGCGGAGCCGCGGGTGGTGACGGCACATTCGCGGGCTCCTCCTCGTTTAGGACGCCGTTGGGACCGAACTGCAGCGCGTCCTCGCGCTCCAGCTCGACTTGCGGCACCGCCGATGACGCATCCGCGCGCGTCACCTTGTTCACCGCCTTCGCGTGAATGCAGCCCCACGGCCTGCTCTGGCAGGGCATCTGGCAGCAGGTTGCGAGCCTAAACTTGTTGGATGTTGGCCGCACGACGACCGTCGCCCAGGCGTTGTTGTAGAACACGGCGTAGATGGGGATGTTCTTGCGCTTGCCTGAGTTCATCACGAGGTAGGTAATGGTGCTGAGCAGTCCGCCGTCATCTTCCTCAGGGATCGGCCCGCGCAAGGCCGGGCACGCCAAGAAGAGGTCGGGGAGGTTGACAGCGCCGACACCGTGCCCAAGCTCATCGTACGCACGCAGCAGCGCCGTCGCGTGCCGGCACGAGCAGCTGCGGCCTAGGGCCGCCTTCATCTGCGCGAACTCCATCGGGAGCCCGCGCAGGGACGAGCGGCCTAGCCCGAGCACCCCGGCGCAACTGCACAGCGCCAACAAGATGCCATCCTTGTACTGCGTCCAGGTGGCGATCGGGTCAAACGCCTCCACCGTGATTAGCACTTGAGCACCGTGCACGCAAGTGCACGCCACGGGCTGAGAGCCTGCCATTCGAGCCGTCACGTCCACCGCGGCACGCAACTGCCGCAAAAACACCTCAAACAGTGTGTCCTCATCCACGGGGAGGCGATCGGCGGCAGAGACACGGAACGCGGCACGAGAAGGACGGGGCGTCGCGGGCATGGGTGCAGAGGTGTTGCCTTCCTCAGCGAGAGCAACGTGAAGAAGGCGCCGACGTGCAGGTGACGCAGTCGCCGCAATAGGAGTGGGGGCGGGCGGAGAACCAGGTGAGGCGGTCGCGCCGCCGGCCGAAGCGTCCTCCGACTCCTCCGCGGCCACTGCTACAGTCGCCCAGTCGCCTGGATCCGCTCGCGGCGCATCACCCACGCCGCCATTGTCCGCACCATCAGCGCGTCCATCAGCTCGTCCATCAGCGGCACCGTCGCCGCGGCTAGACCCGTCCGTCGCTCTTCCGTTGGACGCATCCTCCCCGCCTCCTCCGTTCGACCCACCACCATCTCCTCCATCCGGCACGCCCCCAGCAGCCCCGGCACCTTGTTGGCTCGCAATGAGGCTCACACCTCCTCCACCCGCCGCTTCATGGTCGACGCCAGCTCCTGCAATTCGCGTTGGCGGGGCGGAGATCCGCTCCAAGTCCTGCGGAACGACATGTAGGCCAAAAGAGGATGACCCGATGACCATCACGCCATTGTCAACGCGATCGTAGATGACCGGGGGGCGCAAAAGGAAGCCACCCCGTGGTCGCGCCATCGCACCACGACGTCACCCGAAAGAGCGAGCAGCCGGGTGGACACGGCGGCCGCGTGGGGCGGCGCGACGGCCGGGTCCTCGGGCGGGAAGAGGCCGGGCGGGGCGGCGGCACGGCCCCCAGCCACCCCGACCGGCGGCGGCGGGGCGGGCGGGGGCGGTGGCGGCCGCCCCGCCCGGCGGCGGCGGGGCGGGCGGGGGCGGTGGCGGCCGCCCCGCCCGGCGGCGGCGGGGCGAGCGGGGGCGGCGGCGGCCG